>Ga0182024_10004273_pt1 | contig 33068 bp, 29 predicted proteins | sample P32metaG_FD_120480 | JGI IMG/M metagenome (GOLD analysis project Ga0182024, IMG submission 120480) | Permafrost microbial communities from Stordalen Mire, Sweden - P3-2 metaG (Illumina Assembly) | ecosystem: Environmental > Terrestrial > Soil > Wetlands > Permafrost | place: Sweden: Stordalen... | reverse complement strand
GGTCATATCGCCAGCTGTCAACCGGCGCGGAAAATGATCAAAGCGGAGTTCAATACCAAACACTGGATGAGACCAAGCGGAAGCTTGGGTCTACAATTCGATGAAATTGTCACTCCCGCCGGTGAGCACTTGCCTCTGGTAGCCCTGCCGGCAAGACAGTCTCGCATTGTGGACAACAAAGGTGAAGGCAGGCTGCTCGGGGTCAACCGGGAAGGGCAAATCGCCATGCCTGTGTCTTATCAGGTGAAGCGACAGGTCCTGCAGATGGTTGTCAGAGCCGGCGCTTCGGCAGCTGGAGCCTTTAGCTTCGGTGCTGTACCTGTGGCCTTTGGCGTCATGGGTGCGATCAATCCCAGTCTTGCTTTTATGCATCCGGTGGGCACAAACATACACCATCGCCGGCTGAAAGGCTTCGGAATGGGCGTTATCAGTGGGCTTCCAGGCGGGTTTCTCCTGGCGGACAGCATAAACAAAGGTGAGGAGGCTGTCATTCAGCCCGGCGATGAGTTTCTGGCTGAATTCAAACAAAACTTCAGCGGCGCCGGGGCCAGTCAGGCAGCACAAGCCGGACCAGACGTTCAGACAAAAGTGCATGGCCAAGTGGAGCCTGACAAGAAGAGTATTTGAGCATCATATCTGGTGCATCCGGTTGTCGCCTGACCGGGTTTGTACTGCCGGAATCAGTTGTTGATATACTCAAAGACGTCTGCGCGGAATGCAAATGGCAATCGAAGCGAAACAAAAATACCTTTTGATATGTGCAGTCATCGTAATCGGCACAATTGTCGCTTTCTATTTGCGTATGAGTATGTTTAGCATGCCAGGAACGTCGTACACAGGAGCACTGCTACCGATGACGGGCGAAGAGGTGCTGGTGAGAAATCATCTCTCGGCACACGTGGATGCGCTGGCTAAAGACATCGGACCACGCAACACAACCAAGCCGGGAACGCTTGACAGGGCGGCCGACTACATCGTCAAAATATTTAAGGATTACGGCTACACGCCTAATGAGTTGGTGTTCGACATCGGTGGTCTTAAACTGAGAAATATCGAAGTTGTCATCCCTGGCACCGATAGTTCAAAGGGAGCCATCATAGTTGGTGCTCATTACGATACAAATTATGATTCGCCGGGCGCTAATGACAATGCTTCTGGTGTTGGCTGCCTTCTTGAAATGGCCAGATTGTTAAAGAATCAAAGGACTGAGCATCCGATTCGCTTAGTTTGTTTCACTAACGGTGAGCCTCCCTGGTACAAATCTAAAGAGATGGGCAGTTACCATTACGCAATTAAGTGTCAACAAGAAAATATGAAAGTCAGTGCCATGATCTCCATAGACGAGATCGGCTTCTTCCCGGATGTAGTGGCGACACAGCATTATCCGTCGCCCTACAACGGCTTCTATCCGACGATGGGGAATTTTCTTGCCGTCGTCGGTAATCCACAATCGATCAATCTAGTGAAAGACTTTGTCGGCGATTTTAGGTCGGTCGTCAAATTTCCCTGCGAGGGTCTGGTGGCACAAGATCCTTTCAGCAACGGTATGGAAAATTCCGATCACTATTATTTTTGGACCATGAATTATCCTGCCATCTGGATCAACGACACTGTCTTTTACCGCTATGGGGACTATCACAAGCCTACAGACATTAACAATCGCGTCGATGTCGACAAGGAAACACGCATAGTCACCGGGCTGACGAAGGTAATTGTAGATCTGGCCAACAAGCCTTAGTCTTCAGTGGCTTTGGAGATGGCCAATGCCGTGCGCACCAGCCCTGGTGTGCCTCCTTCATATATCAAATAGCGATCCTCCCAACGAGGATCAAATTTCTCTTTGTATTTGCGCAGACCTTTGTAAGAAAAGAATCTGTTCAAATGCTCGTAAATCTCTTTCACTGCTCGCTCGTGCAAATTGGCGTCTGCCTCATTTCCCACTCCCGATAGGGCTGCCAGACTGAGGCTGAAATATTTGTATTTATCTTCCTTCAAGGCAAACAAAAGTTTGACGAACAAAAAATCCATGGCCCCGTTGGGCACTTGCACACGGTGGCGCATGAGATCGATTGTGGCCTCGTCTTTGCAGTATGAGCGCACCTGATTGATAAACGCCAGAGATTTGCCACCACTATCCTGAAATTCAAAAATGGTGTCACCGCGAAGCTCTTCGCGATCGAACTTGCCCAGACTGAAACCGCGTTCTCTGCGGCCAGGTAAGGAGAGCCACTCATCGGAGATCTCTTGCAATATCTGCAAGGTCGCGTCGCTTTGAGGTGGTCTCTTGCATTCGACTTTGTATCCGTCGCGTTCCATCTTCTTAGTCGGCGATTTAAAGGTCTTCTTATTCGCGGTTTCCGTGCAAAATTTTCCCAAGTCAACGATGCCGTCTTCTCCTATTTTTAAGACGCTCAACCCTGCGCTTTTGTACAGTTCCAGATAATCTGGAGTGACCTGCATAAAGGCGCAACTCCAACCATTTTGATTGCTCATCGCCCGAAATCCTTCAATGGTGGCAAACAGCTTTTCTTCAGGCCCGATCGGATCACTCAGGGCAATAGCAACACTCATTGCTGTTTTATAGGCGACGAAACTTTCGTTGTCTTTGCTAAAATAGTATGACTTATCGGGAAAGAGCAAGTACCGATCGAGGCTGGTGCGCCCAAATTTTTCCAGCAGGTCAAGCGCCAACCCTCGCTCTTTTGGTAGAGTTTGCAGCCTGTAAGCTAAAGGACGGAAGAGGCTGAAAGTGATGAAAGCAGGCGTGATATAGCCAACGAATTGCAATGAGCCGAGAAACCATTTGGCGAATCGCGTTTGCGGGAGCAGGTCGGCATTGCCGAAATGACATATTTCCCTGATCGTGCGGATAAAACTATCGAGCAAGCCAAAGTTTATCCCGAAATCCTTTTCTTCAAGGAACCAGAAGCCGGCCATGCCGTAACCGATTGCCGCCAGACAAAGGATGATACTGGATATGATGGCAAACCTGATCGAGTCGACTTCGCTCTTCACAGGAAATCGTTTGCGCAATAAAATGAGCAGGATGCATCCCAAAAGTGGTGGCAAACAAGAATAAGAGGGCAACTCCACAGCGATGAATTTTGCCGCCAGCCAGGAGAGGTGATCCATGCCGATGCGCAAAAATTGCAGCGCCGCAAATAGCGCATTGATCACAAGCGACAACAGCCAGGCAGCTCGCTTTTTGTGATAAAGATTGAACGATAGATAGATGAGCAAAAGAGCAAAGAAAACAGTCACCGACTTGCTCAAATGATAGACTTCATACGGCACTATTGCCGAAAATAGTTTGGGGTGGTGATGCTCCAACCTGGTCAGCACGGGCTGAACGACACCAAGAACTCCGCTTAGAAAAGTGGTGGCCGAGACGAGCCAGATCGGCCAGTCATGGAAGCGCTGGCGATCTTCCTCCCTCAGCCCCAGCCCCGGCTGTGAATGAAGCGTGCTTTGTGGCCCAGTTTCCTCTAAAAGAAGTGCCTTTTCTTCTTCAGCTGGTTCTGATTCAGGCGGCTCTTTCGACACTGCTGGCTCGTATTTATGCGGAATCGCCAATCAATTTGAGCTTTTCTAATCTGCTCAACTGTTTAACTGCCCATTCCCACTTCATCGCTTCCGACTTGGAGGCGAATTCCCAGGATGCCACCAACTTGACCGGACGATTGGCCCGCGTGTATCTGGCTCCTTTTCCTGCATTGTGAGCCTCAACACGGCTGGCTACATCTGCCGTCCAGCCCGTGTAGAGCCTGCCGTTGGCACATTCAAGCATGTAAGTAAAATATTGCACCACAAGCTCACTCCGCTATAAAAAATACCATAGCAGATCTTAAATATCTTCAGGAAGTGGTCCTCTATGTTACGTCGGCGTCAATGACGTCGTCTTCAGCCGCTTTGCCACTATCTGTGGTGGAGGAAGACTCACCGTTGCTGCCGCTAGTGGCCCCAGCTTTGGCAGCGTCTTGCTGCAAAGTAACCAAAAGACCACGCAGCTCATTCATAGACTCTTTCAAGGCATTCACATCTGAACGAGCTTCAATTTTTTGGCGAATGTCTGAAACCAGCTGCTCTGATCTGGCCCGATTGGTCTCAGTAACTGAACCGGCTGCTGCTTCTCGAATTTGCCGCTCCACAGCGTAGCAGAGGCTGTCTGCCTCGTTGCGCGTGTCGGCTGCTTCTTTTACCTTTCTGTCGTCCTCCGAATGGGTTTCGGCGTCGCGGACCAGTCGACTGACGTCGTCTTTTGAGAGGTTGGTTGAGGCTGTAATTGTAACCTTCTGTTCCTTGCCGCTTTGCTCATCGCGAGCGGTGACACTCAAGATTCCATTGGCATCAATGTCAAACGACACTTCGACGCGTGGCATTGCCCGCGGTGCCGGGCGAATTCCGTCGAGGCGGAAGTTGCCGAGCATCTTGTTGTCTTTTGCCATCTGACGCTCGCCCTGGAAGACCTGGATGTCCACTGCAGGCTGATTGTCTTCCGCCGTCGAGAAAGTCTGCGACTTATGAGTGGGGATGGTGGTATTGCGTTCCACCAACTTTGTAAATACACCACCCATGGTTTCAATCCCCAGAGACAGGGGCGTCACGTCCAGAAGGACAACGTCTTTTACTTCTCCACCGAGCACACCGGCCTGGATGGCGGCACCCACTGCCACCACTTCATCCGGATTGACACTCTGGTTCGGTTCTTTTCCGCCGGTTAGACTCTTGACCAGATCTTGCACAGCCGGAATTCTCGTCGATCCACCGACTAGTACCACCTCATCGATGTCGGCGTAGGTGAGGCTGGAGTCTTTCAAGGCTTGCTCGACAGGGCCGCGGCAGCGCTCGACCAGAGTGCGGGTCAGTTCGTTAAACTTGGCCCGAGTAATGCGCATGTCTAGATGCTTTGGACCAGACTCATTGGCAGTAATGAAGGGCAAAGAAATGCTTGCCTCGCTTACCGAAGACAGTTCGATTTTTGCTTTTTCTGCGGCTTCGGTCAGCCTCTGCAATGCTTGCGCATCCTTGCGCAGGTCAATTCCTTCAAGCCGTTTGAACTCATCAGCCAACCAATCAACAAGCACGTGGTCAAAATCATCGCCGCCCAGATGGGTGTCGCCAGAAGTGGCGTTCACCTCGAATACACCATCGCCCACCTCCAGAATGGAGACGTCGAAAGTGCCACCACCGAGATCGAAGACAAGAATCGTTTCATTGGTTTTCTTGTCGATGCCGTAAGCTAAGGCGGCTGCGGTGGGCTCATTGATTATGCGCAAAACATCAAGACCGGCTATTACACCGGCGTTCTTCGTCGACTGTCTTTGCGAATCGTTGAAGTAGGCGGGCACCGTGATAACGGCTCCGGTGACTTTCTCGCCCAGGTATTTTTCCGCGTCTTCCTTCAGCTTGCGCAAGATCACAGCCGATATCTCTTCCGGCGTGTAATCTTTATCTTGTATTGACACCTTGCAACCGCCGTCTGCGGTTTCTTTTACTTTGTAAGAGACTATGTCTCGCTCACTGTTGACTTCATCGAAGCGCCGCCCAACAAATCTTTTGATGGAATAAATTGTGTTCTGCGGGTTGACCACTGCTTGACGTCTGGCTAACTGTCCGACCAGTCTTTCGCCGGTTTTGGAATAAGCCACCACCGATGGAGTGGTTCTCAGTCCTTCCGCGTTCGCGATAACGGTGGGCTTACCACCTTCCATTACCGCCACGACAGAATTGGTCGTGCCTAAATCTATGCCGACTGCCTTTGCCATCTCTTACTCCTGATAAACCTTCTAATGTGTTGAATACAACAAGCTGCGTTGTTTTCCACCCAATTCAACAAATTCTTAAAGCTGTAGCTGAAACAGCCTTTGGATATGCACAATTATCGGGCGCTGACGTCTCTAATACACCGGGTGTGTAGGCAAAAGACTTGCTTTGAAACATTAATAGATGTAGTTGCGTCCTTGGCAACTTAGAAGATGCGGCAAAGCTCGAGAACTAACAAAGAGAAGACGCAGCCCAAAAGAAATGCGGCAAAAGAGATCGTGAAAAACAGGTGTGTCTGCCGAGTTGTTAACGGGCGCACTATGCCTACGCGTCCGCCGATGAAGTAAAGCAACACAACCACGAAAAATGCTACCAGGTAAGGGCGCACGCTCAATCCTGCTGGATTGGAGGAGCAGACCGCCAGGGAGATAGCGGCTAGGGGAAGCAGTGCAATTGACAGATAATCCGACCCGCGCAGACGGCGACCTTCAATGCTGACCGATTCTCGTATGTGAGAGACGGATGCGCTCAGATTCTCCCAATAACCTCCGCGAAGAGATTTTGGATCGACTACGTCCTGACCGCTGTCGGGGTTTGTTTCGCCTGAACTCATTCTTGTCTCAATGTAGCCTGATGTAATATTGCTACCCTGTTCCAGGAATGCCTAAACTGGCCATGCTCGTCTGTTGCGCCTTGCGCTCCTAGGCTGCATGGAATATCAGCCGCTTTCTAGTCTGCCTGCGAGGCATTGTATGCGGTGCCCTTGAGAGCGTTCTTGTCGGCAGCAAAAGCTTGCCAATCAAAGTTTAGAGGATCGCGTCGATCGCTAGGCTGCACCATGCCGTGACCGAAAATATGCTGATCATCCACTGAAAATCGCTGTTGCAGATAGCTGACCAAGCAAGATATGGAGCGCATTTGCTCATCAGTATAAACTTGTTCGCCGGCCCGCACCATCTCGATGCCTACGCTATTGTCGTTGTTGACACCAAATCTGGTTCTGCGCACGTCTACATGAGTGGTACCATATGCGGGGTCAGCGGTGCAATAGATAGTGCCGTCACGGTCCACCACGAACTGGGCGCCCGGGTGCACCAACCCTCGACCGCTCCAGCTTCTGATTACTCTTTGAGCATCAGCTTGCCTCACGGTTTCTGTGGAGTGCAAAATAATGTATTTCACATTGCCTTTTCTCTTAAAGAAGCCGCCGCGCATGGGATAGTTAGTGAAAACATCTGAGGCCATCAAACTGGCTGGTGAATACTGGTTTGCCGCTCCGTTCATAAAGGCTGCTTTTATCTCAGTTTTCGCCGCTTCTGGGACATCGCTCTCCTCTTGCGCAGGAGTGGACCACATGTAGTTTCGGGAAGCTACGGCAGGAGCACCTTTGTGCCTGTGCAACCTGGCCAATCTCGCCAACTTGTGCAAATGCAGGAGGCTGCTCAAAGTGTGCCTGGTCAACCCATGAACCACATGCAGGTGGTGATGCCCGCGCCTTTCTTGCCAATGTTTCACGGCAGGAAGCGAATGAGCGCCCAGCCGCCCAGGTAACGCATTTGCCGGGGGCATGAGGCTGGTGGCCAGGGCCAGGGCGGCAAAGATGGATGCGGTCTTCAAATTCATAAAATCGATTGATTCCTTAAAAGAGTGCAGGCGAGCACGCTCAGCGCTGGCGAATCGCCAGTCGTGACTAAAAGTTGGTTATGTTAAGCGGATGTAAGATCTATCTAAACATGCCGGCAAAAAATCCGCCAGTATTTTTGCCCTAAATTTCAAAAGGAAATGAAATTTGTTTGCAGTTTTCTGTTCAAGAGATGATTGGGCAAATGTGAAGTGAGCATGAAGTCTGCAACTTCGCATCCGAGTTGGCGAGCCGATCGAGGCATGAACGACCTCAAGAACTCACACTATTATTGAACCCATTTTGTGTGCAGAAGTTGTGGCGGCTCATTTTTTCCATACAAAACAAAATAAAGCTACAACCGCCCGCATAGAATAAACCCGCTGCCGCTCGGCGTTTCGAAGCGCTGGGCGCTGCCGTTGGGCCATTCCATGCTCTGGCATGGCACCACATTCTTCTCTTTCAATGCCGCCATCGTCAGCCCCGTGTCTGCACTTGAATATGCCGGTGCAGCAAAAGCATTCTCGTGCTCCATTAGCAAGGTTGGTGTTCCCGCTGCCAGGTTTAGCAGGGCGAATTTCTTCTCCCCCACCTGTTTTTGCCAGACGACCTCGCAGTTGAGCGACTGGTAGAAATCCAGGTCTTCCTGGAATCGGGTAGTTCCTATAACCAACACTTCCAGGTTTGCAAACGGCAGTTGTCTGGCACTGCCGGCAGCTCTTGCCGGCGCCGGTGTCCGGTTCTTGTGGCGCTCTTCCATGCTCAGCATAAGCATTGTCTGGCATGTGCGTTGTTTGAAGTTCATAGCATCATCTGTGGTGCTTTGAGCCTCTACCAATTTGGCTAAACGTTGAAGTTCAGTGGCGACTGAGCGTTCATCACTTTTGAAGTGCTGCCGCACGCTCTGCACAAACTGGCGCCAGCGGCTGTCGGCATCGCTAAGGTCGGTGGCCGCCAGCGCCTCAGTCGCCTGCGCAACGAGCTGCCTGTCGTCATACTCTGGCGGTGCAGTCACGAGTTACACCGATGACGATGCGTTTTTCATTTTTGCCAAACCACTGCCGGTGATCTGCACTTTAGGATACATTCCGGTCGAAACCTGCAAGTCGTCTGCCTCGACGAGCTCGTCGATTTCGGATAGAACCTGATCCTGCTTGAAAGACTTAAAGGTTCCGAACAACGGCATGCGAGTGTAACCGCTCTCCTTCAACTTCTTTGCCCCGCTGCCGGAGAGGATCTGGGCCAAAGTCGTGCGTCCCACTTTACCGCTCAATTGGCAAGCCAGTTGCAGAATGGATTGACTGAGATTGGAATCGGCCGACCTGCTATTTCGTGTGGCAGTCCGATCATTGACAGGATCAGTGCTGGTAGCGCAAGCCAAGATCATGTTTGGTTCGCAAACATCACAACCGGAGCATACGTCGGTTGACTGACCGAAATAACCGAGAATTTGCCGGCGCCTGCAGATGTGATCCTGGGCATACCTGATCATCTGTTCCAGGCGTTGTGTGTGGCGCGTCTTACGTTGATTGAGCCAGTTCATATCGATTGGCGACGACAACACGCGGGCGCTAAAGCTGCCATCAGGGGCGGTATCAATCAGTTGCAAATATTTGAGCAGGTCGAGCGCGCTGTTCAATGCAGACTCCGGTATATCAAGCTCAGACTGGATTTCCGACAGGCGCATGGCGTTGATGCCGTTTGCGGCAATCAGCTTGAAGGCGCGTTCAACCTGACTGGCGCTAGGAAAATTCCGGTCCATAAGCCAGCGTTGCGTATGAATATCCTTAGATTGGAACAGCAACGTGCATATGGCTCGATTGCCGTCGCGCCCAGCCCGCCCGGCTTCCTGATAATAGCTTTCCAGCGACCCGGGCAAATTGTAGTGAATGACCCGGCGAATATTCGACTTATCCACACCCATACCAAAAGCGACAGTGGAAACGATCGTCGTGATCTTTTCACTCTCAAACTGTTTTTGCGTGCGGCTGCGCAACTCTGCTCCCAGCCCGGCATGGTAACAAGCGGCGGATATGCCTGAATGACGCAATCGATCGCTCAAGCCCTCTGCTTCTCTGCGGCTGCTTGTGTAAATGATTGAAATTGCGTTTTCTTTGCGCAGGGTTTTGAAAATAAACTTGTCCTTTTCTGCTGAGCTGCCTGCCTGCTCCACTTCAAAGCGAATGTTTGGTCGATCAAATGAGCCAGTCACCAGATGCAGTTGCGGCAGATGCAGCGACTGCAGAATGTCTTTCTGCACTTGCGGTGTCGCTGTGGCAGTCAACGCCAGTATTGTTGCTTTCTCCAATTTGGCCACGTAACTGCTCAAGTTCCTATATTGGGGGCGGAAATCGTGCCCCCATTGGCTGATGCAATGAGCCTCGTCAATTACCAGCAACGAGACATCGATAGCCTCAAGAAGATTGCGGAAGCGAGGCGACTCAAATCTTTCCGGTGCCACAAACACAAGTTTATAGGCACCGGCCTTGATACCAGCGATGCGGAAGTCAACGTCATCCATTGAGACGCTGCTGTTCAAAATGGTGGCATTGCTTATGCCTCTTTTGGCCAGACCGCTGAGCTGGTCTTGCATCAAAGCGATGAGCGGTGAAATAACAATTGTCGTTCCTGGTAAAATTTGGCTTGGCACCTGGTAACAAAGCGATTTGCCGTATCCGGTTGGCAACAAAGCGAGGGTGTGTTTGCCCGCCAGGACCAGATCGATGACCTCACGCTGTTTGGGGCGAAACTGCGCCAAGCCAAACTTTTCGTGCAAAACCGACTCAATAAGGAATTCAGACACTTCCATGTGTCCAATAATACAGATGAAGCCTGGGAAAAAATCTCTGATTGAAAGATGTTTATATGGGCTTATCTGTTTCGTTTTCTCGGTTTGGCCGGCTTTGGCCGTCGATGGAATTGACCAGGCTGAGAAAACTAAGCCTGAGGCGCAATCGCCAGACGCAAATGGCGTGAATAATGATTTTACGGAAAAACTAAAACTTATCCCAGGTATATCGATCGTGTTTCCAATCTACGATGGAGTAGATACTCGGGGCAAGAAAATCGGCAATTATGAATTCACGGTCAAGATCAAGGCGGCAAGCGATGACGGTTATTCATTTGATTGGAAAATGAGCAACCCCGCAGATGCCGTAGGCATGCGAGCCGTAGCACCGGAGGACGAGAAGGATGCACATCAAGTCAGTCTTTTCTACAGCAAGAACCAGACTTGTACCATGAGTGGTTTCACCAACACAGTGCGCGTTTCTGATGCCATCTACAAAGACTTAAAGGCGGTGCGACCATCAGCCTTTTCGATTGATCTTGAAGAAGAGAAAAATGTGCCTACAAAAATACGCGCCGATGGTATTGAAAATGTCGTGGTCATTGTGGATGGCAAAAAGGCGACGGTGCGAGCGATTAAAGCTGTAACGGATAACGGCTGGAATTATTGGATTATGGATAATCCGGATTTTCCAGTCCTGGTGAAAGGAGACGGACCCTTCCGCTGGAGCGAGCCGCGATTCAGTATCGCCGAGGCGGAGTCCAAAAGACTGACGGATGAGCTGGAGCGCAACGGAGTTGCCAGCAGTAACTCCATTCTCTTTGCCTTCAACTCTGCCAAATTGGAGCCTGGCTCGAAGAAAATTCTCGATGGACTGGCCGGCTATCTGACCAAGCGGCCGGATTTGAGGACGGTGATAGAAGGCCATTGCGATAACGTTGGATTGGCTGAATACAATCTCAAACTGTCGCAAAGCCGGGCCGATGCGGTGAAACTATATCTGGTGGCTAAGGGCGTCCCGGGGGAGAAATTGAAGTCTGTTGGCATGGGATTCAGCGCGCCGGTTGCAGACAATGCAACACCGGAAGGCCGCGCCCAAAACCGACGTGTCGTCTTCAGGAGTCGCAGAATATGATCATTTCCCGAGAGCGCATTGCCCGAGAGCGCTTTACCCGGGAGCGCAGGCGTCCCGCCTGCACCTGGAGTCTTCTTCTCCGTCTTAACCTAATAGTTGCTGTCTTATCTCTGTGTGCAATCAGGTGCATGATGCCCGCCATTGCGCAGAAAACAGCTCCCTCCGGATGGATCGAAGATGCTCCCGAGGACCGCAGCGGCTCTACTCCAAAAACCCGTCCGCCCAATAGCGGTGGAGCATCTCAAAAGTCCAGTGCAGGCGGGACGCCTGCGCTCCCGGGTAGTGCGTCGCATGCGCTCCGCGGTAACGCGTCGCCTTCGCGCGACCCTGCATCCTCCGCGCTTCCGAGCCCGGCAGCGGATTCGACTCGCCAACCCGGTGACAAGCGACCCTTGCAAGCTGTGATTTCGCACGTCGAGCAATTACCGCCGTTACCTTCCGGGCTCCGAGTTGGTGCCCAGTTTGATGAGAGAATGTTGCGAGCAGGAACGGACAACCTTGACTGGTACAAGATCCCCGACTGGCTGGCAGGAAAATGGTCGCGCAACGAAGAGACTATTATTTCCACATACTATTACGATACGCAACAGCAAAACAACGAACCGCACACCATCGCCGAAACTGAATACGCCGACTTCGGCAGTCAATACGACAGAGCCCACAACGTCTGGCACTGCCGGCTGGCGACGAAAGGCATCGCCGATTGCGGCAGTTATCTCTCAGTCGCATTTATCCGCACACAAGAACCGCTGCTGGTATCAGATGCAAAAGTGGCAATCCGAGATTTATTTGTCGAGCTGGAAGTGAACAAAGAAACAGGCGTGATAACGAAGTCCGAACAAGCCGAATCAATCACTCGCTATATGCCGGTTCAAGATGGAGTGATGAAGACAATGATGTCGGTTAAAATATTTGGGGAAGACGGCTCTCCGGTGCGATTACAGAAGAACCTGGCGTACGATAAGCGCATGGCACCATTTGCCCCGCTTGATAAATACAAAAACACCGACATCAAACAATCCTTCTTGAATTTTCTCAAAACAAATTCGCTCGTCGATCTGATCCCGTTTGGCCAGTAGTCGGAGATCGGATATCCACTAAGAACTGGCTGGACTATCATAGAAGTATGAAATTGGATGACTTCCTAAACTACTACGCAGATCGAGAAGGTGTGCTGCAACAAGCAGTACAGAGGCTCCTTACTGGTGAGTCAATCGACGTACATGCGCGAGACCTAGACAAGTATGGAATCTCCGACGCAGAACTTGACGAAGCATCGCGAATTAAACGAGCGAGTATTGTTGCCGAACTCGCGAAGACATTTGAATCTGTTGGGCGAACAGACGAACCCCAAATGCTCAGATACAGCATAAGCCAAGACGAACTTGAAGAAGCTACCAACAAGGAGCGAGCATTTAGAGCGTGGCAACGAAGAAGAAAAACGCAGCTTCGTCATCTGGCTGAGTCAGAGATGATCGGATTGGATTGGCACAGAAGACTTGGTTCAGCTTTGCAGAAACTCCGAATCGATGAGAATGAAGTAGTCGAGTTAGCCAACAAATGGATTGCATCGGGCATTTTTCGCAACCGCGTCATGCGGCGAATAGTTGAAAAGGCTTGCCGAGACCCAGGTTGGCGAGAGACTTTCTCTAATGCTTTGGAGAGGAATGGAATCGATCTTCACATTGTTGAGGTGGAAGTGGCGGCAGCCAAAGAGCTGAGTGAAGATCGCAAGACACGGAGTGAGGATCGAAAAAAGCTGCGTGAAGATCGCACTCGAAGCGGAAACAGCGATAGGTCCGCTGAGAGTTCGATAGCAGCCGAGCAAGCCATCGACGTGCACAATTTGCCGAATCCCGAGCCGCCGGCGCAGCGGTCAAATTTGACACCAAGGATGCAGAGCCTCGTGAACTCGCTCATGAGTTGTATGGATGACAAAAGAATGATGGAAGTCCTTGGGCGAAGTTATTCCAAAATCGACTTTCAGACTGCACAAAAGGAAGCGTTCGAACGGCTCACCAGCGGACTCTACAGGGAAGAAGTTTTTAGGGTCCTTTCAGAAAGAATCTTTAGAGGACTCTCTCTTGAACAACAGATTTATCTGGTAGCAATGAGGACGAATAATCTCATGATGGAAGACATCATTGAGCGCCTGAGAAAAGATCTCTTTGATCGAATTGCTCGTTCAGTCGATTTCAAAAGTGTTGAAGAGGGGGTTCACAGCCAATTAGACAAGGAAACCAGGCTCAGAAAACTGATTAAATACATTAGTCCGGACGTCGAGGGGCCTAAGCTGATTTCGGAGCTTAGGGCGCGAGCGCAACGACTACTACTTCGCCAGATCTTGATCATCCGCCCATTGCCGGATAACTGGACACAGAAATTTGAAACGGGCATGCTTGAGTGTGAATTGACACAGGAAGAGGTGTTAATGCAATTAGCGAAACATGAGACATTGTCTCCTTTTGAAATTGAACAAGAGTTTAATGACCTGCCGATGCGGTGGCGCCGACCTTTGCCTGACCGTGTGCAGGGAGGCGCACGCGACCAATGGGTGGCAAGTTGGCAGTACATCATGGACTATCTCAGAGATGGATGGTGTCAAAACCACGCCGAGTTGGGCGACATTGTCATTGAAGCAGACCTGGCACCAGGTTCATGTTTGAGCATCACTGTTCGAGACGCTGACTTGCTGGATCGTGAACCATCGGTCGAAAATCATCACTTGCTCGTGGATTTTGTGAACGAGCTTGCCAGTCAAATCGATTTAGAACAGCTCGGCGTTGTCTACATACCTGGCAGCAAGACTGGCTTCTGTGTGCATCCAATGCCGTAAAGGAATGTTTATGCGGCTTTCCAAAGGAAACTCTGAAGGCAATAGTATTGACAATTGCCACACAAAATGACATACTTGCATGTAAGGAATGGAGACTGAAAGTGGCGTACAAGCGCGTTAAAGCCAACGGAGTCACATTCGTTTTCAAATACGAATCCGATCACCCAGAGCTGCTCCACATTTACGCCAGACATCTCAAAGAACCAGACGATGCGATCACATTTTCTTCAATGGACAGACGACCTGGAACGCCGATCAGGACCTCCAGGAAACCCTTATTGACGGTGAGGGCATTTGGTGGTTCTGGATTAATGAAAATGACAAAGTGGTAATGATTGTGTCGTGCTTTGATGAGTACAGCAGGTAAATAGAGATGGACAAAGGCAAATCGAAAAGAGGCAACTACGAATTAGAAGATCTCGGCGACATAGAGCTGCCACCAGAGCTAGATCGGAAGATACAGCGGTTAACGGAAGCTGCTGATGCTGAGTTAGATGCTACCCGAGTAAATTTCCGCTGGCAGCATGAGCCATTGCGTCTCGTCAAAGCAGTTGCCGAAGCAATGGGTATTCCGTATCAAACCTACATCAAGCAAGTGCTTTACAGGCAGGCGCTAGAAGATCTCGCCAAGATTCGCATAGCTTCCCAAAATTTAGCGATGCCAGCACCACCAGCGGGGCGTAAACGCCAAAAGATTAGATAAAGCGATCATCTAACTGCAAGCGAGTCTTTACGCCTATATCTTGAAAAATCTACTGCAGCACGCCTAGCGGTGCCGCTGCTACTTGTGCGTTGGGTGCATGTCCATCTACCTGTTTACGCTCATGCTCTGGCGTGGAGGCAAGTTGTCCGGGCTGCGCATGGTGATCGAGCCAGGCTGTTATAGATTGGCTAACGATAGGCTTCACGTGGTTGGTGCCGATGAGAATGTGTCCGCAGTTTTTGACGACTAGCATGTCTTTGTCGCCGCAGGGAATTTTTGCGAAGACTCGGCGAGCTGATTTTGGAGTCAATGTCTGGTCCTTTTCTCCCTGCACAACAAACACGGAGCAATTCGGATCTAGTCGGCGGGCATATTTGCGGTTGTGCCTGACAAAGGCCGCAGTGCCTAGCATCTCTCTCAAACTCATGGTAGGACGTTGACGTGGATCTTTGAAGCTCTCTTCAAGCGCAGCGAGGTCGTCGGTCCCATATCTTCTTTGATAACGGGTGACGTCTACCTGATGATTGGGCCGGTAAAAGTTTTTTGCCAGATCGCCAAGCACCCATGGAGTAAAAACGTGAGGGCTCCGGTATCCTGTGCCTGCTAGAACCAGTCCATTCACCATAATTGGTGCCGCAGATGCTGCTCGCAAAACAACGGCTGCCCCGACACTCTCGCCGATCATAAAGATCGGCAGGTCCGGATATTCAACCTTCAGCAGGGGAAGAACACGGTTTACATCTTTGACAGATTGTTTGTAATCGCAGTTGTAGCCTTTCACTTTCCGGTCGTTATCATAGTGCCACCACCCGTGACCTCTTAAATCAATGCCATAAACTAGAAATCCATCATTCGCCAAACTAGTGGACAGCGGCCCAAGGCTGGCAGCACTTTCCGTGATACCATGAACCGTTAGAACAACGCCGCGCGGTTTTTGATCTTTGTCAGACCATTTGCTTAACGGCAGACTCACCTCAGTTCCCTCCTGGCAAGTCTTATCATAAGTGACAGAAGCCGCAGCAGCGCTCTGGCTGAGTGCTGCGATAGCGAAAAATGATGCCACTCTGGCTATAATCGATTTTGCAGCTTTGTTCATCATAATTTCCGCCTGACGACCAACCGAGAGAACAATCGCTCCATCGGGATGTGCAAGACATATGACCGTTGAACCACCGGCTCACGATCTAATTCTTAAGTGCTTATGTAGGCGTTTTTTACTGATAAAAGTTCCCAAGTGGCTGACCAATAGAGGGAAGATGGAGCAGAGCAAAAATACAAGTAGCGATCCGAAGCTGAAAATCAAGATGCTGCCCTATCTTTACGCTGCCACTGTTTTGGCCGCCGTCTCCAATCTTCCGTCAGCCTCAGCGCAAGAGGTAAACGCCAGACTTTCTGGGCTTGAAGCTCTGAATCGGAAAGACTACGAGTCAGCGGAGAAATTCTTCAACGCCAACCTGGACAACTTGAAAAAGACTGGAGTCAACGATGAGAGGCTTGGCGCAGCATTCGTAGATATTTCCTCACTGTACTCACAGCAAGAAAAATACTCCGACGCTGAACTGGCACTGCGTAGGGCGATCGTGATATTCGAGGCGCACGAACCAGATCGTGGTGCCAACACAATGATGGCATCCAATCTGCTTGAGCAGGTGTATGAAAAGGAAGGCAAAAACAACGACGCTGCGTTGATCCTTTCCGATCTGAAGGAATTTTATGAGAAGACATATCCAGGAGAGCCGCTACTCATCGGTATTTTGAAACGATACGGTCAGCTTCTGCAAAAGATCCCCGGTCGCGAGAAAGAAGCAACAGCGGCACTCGATCAGGCCGCTGAGATCGAGAAGAACAGGCTCCCAAGTGCTGAACAAGCGGAGAAACTGGCTAGTGGCGATCTGGCTAAGCAGAAAAACGATCTGGACAAGGCGCACACCGATTACCAGTCGGCTTTAGATGCGGCTGAAAAGCAGTTTGGCAAAGAGGATGTGCGCTACTCAGACGCACTGTATAAGATGAGTAATTTGTATTTGGCGCAGAAAAAGTATAAGGATGCCGAACCGTTAGCACGCCAGGTTGTCTCTATCCGCGAGAAGAAGTTGGGCGCTACTCATCAAAGCGTCGCTGATGGACTGCGTTTGCTCGCTTCGATTTTGAAAGAAGAAGGAAAATTGAATGAAGCATTAGATGTTGTCGATCGCGCCAACAAGATTATGGTGCTCAGGTTGAAGACGGTTGACCCCGCAGCTGCCGCTCGGTTGGAAAACATCAACAAAAATCTGGCTGCTCTGCGTGCTTCTCTTTCCTCTGATGACCAGGTCGAGAAGCCCGCTAACAAAGACGAAGCGGTGCGCCAGAATATGTCGGCAGTGCAGATTATTGTGGAGTCCTATGCGCTACAGCACGGCGGTCACTTTCCGGCAGCAGTGAATCAATCCCTTTCACCTTATTTTTCAGGCAGCGGGCGATGGGGCAGAGCGCCGATCAATCCCTTCACCCTCAAAGCGGAGTGGCCCGTGACTGGGCATCTAGTCTCTGTGGCTGCCGTTCGCAAGTCGAGCCCGGGGCCGTTAGCAGCGGGAAAAATCGAATACACATGCTTGCACAAAGGCACCGGGTATGCCATCAGAGGTGGTGGTGCCAAAGGCGTCGCGCTTACTGACAAAGCCAGTCATTTTACACTTGTGCTATCGAATGAATAGCTAGGAACGACCCTCGAAGCAGGCGGGACTCCCGCGCTCCCGGGAAGCGCTCCCGGATCATTACGTGTGAATAACTGCCACGGCTAAATTATCGTCGAGCGCGCTTTCGGCAGCGCTAAAGAATGCCTCGAAAACTTCCCCATGGCTATACACGCTGTCGACAATGTCTCTTGTCTCAGGTGGCAGTGCTTCAAACAGGGCAAAGAGTTCCTGCGTCTGCGCCGGATTAAAGTAGCCCATGTAGGGGCAATCGCCGTTCTCTCCGAGAATGCTGAAAGGGGAGTTGTTGAACGCGCAGTTCGGCAAGAATCTGATACCACCAATGTGCGAGTCAATCGACTCGCAAGCGTCGATAAAATCGTCTGCCGTCATCTCCACGGAGCCAATAAGCGTACCGTGGTCTTCAATCGTTTTGACAAGTTTGTCGTAAATCTCCTGGTCGGTTTCTTCGGCGAATTCGCTTGGCAAATTCTCTTCATCGATGACATACATGGAAAAAACTTCTGTCATATTCAGTCGGCTGCCTCGAACCTATATATAGAACGGATGCCTGTCACGTTTCGAGTCAAATGCAACATTCCCAGATTTGTCGCCGTCAATCAAGACCATACCATAGCTGCAAATTTCTGGCGTTTTTGAAGTAGGAGCTAACATGAAAACTGACACGACAATACATGTGATGCCCAGGGACGGCTTTTGGGCGGTCATGACGGACGACAAGAGCTTTGTCAAAGAAGGTCTTAATACGCGCGCTGAGGCGATTCGATGCGCCGGGCAAATTGCTGCCCAAGGCAAATTCACCTTCTTGATGATTCATACCGATAGACAGTCGAAAAGGTCAGATCGGGTCCACTAGGAATATTGCGAGTTTGAGTTTGAGCGGCGCAACTCGGCTTTGCCCTGGTCGATAATTAATTGCAACCTATTGCGACCAAGCTCATCAACTGAAGGCGCTCGCTCCACTGGCTCCATGATTTTGGCATACCATTTTGCATCGGTGGTCATCTGAATCCAATTCTCAGATTTGTCCCACTCCCCATCGTTCAATCCCAAGAGGAATCGAGCCCTGAAGGGGTCGACGCCTTCTATTTCATATATAGGAATGCGCAGGTCACGTCCCAATCCAGTATCAAACCTGGCTGTGCCCTGGGCATCGACATCTACATCGCCGAAAATATCGAAGCGCTTGATCAGATCCTGAGCTTCATCCATGTAGGTGTCATGAATCTTCTTACCGCGTTCTGTCAGCTTGTAACTTGCCGACTTCACGTCAATCTCGACCAGCTGTTCCTTTTCCGCCTGAGCAAGAACATCCATTAACTCCGGATATTCCTTCGTCACGTCCAGATTGCATCCGACCGATATTTGATGAAGGAAAAACGCCAGGGCAAACTCTTTGTCGTTGGCATTGGTATTGCCGGTGCTCTTGCCGCCGGCGTTGGACAGCACCAGCAAGTCACAGCGTTTGTATTTGACACCATTTTGATCAGCGTCGATGAACGCCCCTACCAGTGGTGCATCTGGATTTAGATCTGAACCGTTGGCAGTGAAAAACACATCCTCTCGAATAAATTGCCCCTGATCATCACGATCGAACACCATCTGTTGCAGTGCTTTCAGATCGTCGACATAACTTTCAGCCAGAACACCAGTGGTGACAAGCGTATTCAGATCTTCGCTGCCCATGACATCGAGAACAACGTCAATGGCGTTCATGCGCACTATTTGATCGGTTAGGGAAAGAACAGCCATGTGCTGATGGGCACCGTCTGTAATGCTGAGCAGATACTCCATGCTTAGCGCCTTCTGCCTCCCCATCCGCGAGATTTAAAGCCGGAGCCGCCGCCAAAGATGCTGCCTGCGCCCGATGATCTTCTGCCGCCCCATCCTGATGATGAGCTGGCCTCAGGTGTCGCAGAGGCCGACGGCGATGACGATGAACCAAATCCGAAAGTGCGCCGTTTTGCACCTGCGTCGGAAGAGAAAGAGCTGTTTCCGAAGGTGGTTTTACTGTCGAAGCCGCTACCGCCCGACTTGCTCTTAAAGCGCGAGAAAAATCCGCTATTGCTGGATTGTTGTTGAGAATACTGTGGAGTGGATCTCCAACTGTCGCGGGAATCGTGCAGAACGATCACTCGAGCAGGGGGCGTGTAGTAACGACCACCCCAACCGCCCATGCCGCCGCCCATCAGGTGCCCTACGATCATCATTTGCAAAATGGGATTATCGAGGAAGCTGTGGTGCCCTTCATAATATGTTCTGCCGTCGCTGTTGGAAACGCGATAAGGCATCTCGTTGTTGGCAGCTTCGCCTGTCTGCTCGATCGAAAACAGCTTTTCATCGCCGTCCTTGTAGCCTTCTTGTTTCTTGGTGTCGAAATAGCCTGTGACGATGAGCTTACCGTCTTTTCTGGTGGCATCAATGGAGATGACCTCTTTGCCTTCGTAGATTTCATTGACCCTCTTTTCAAAGGCACCCATCCAGGTGTTGAAATCCTTGCCTTTAGTGTCCCAGAATGCTTTTTGCACTTCCTCCAGATTTATCTTGGCCGTTTCTCCTTGCACTTGAGGAGAAACATAGTGCTCACCGACTTCGGTTCTTGACGATGATGAGCAGCCGCCCAGAGAAACACCGGTCGCAAGTGCCGCGATCAAGATGCCATACTGTAAAACCTTCATTCTTCCTCCAGTCGGACGACTCATCCGTGTAGATGACTCGCAATTTCAATGATAACTACACCAATAAGCGACATCGGCTACTGCCCCAAATTAATTTATGGTCGCAGCGTGGCTCAGCTGCTAATAGTACATGCCAGGAATGCCATAGCCGCCCATCATCATGCCCGCGCCTGAGCGCAAAGCCAAACCTCCGACCGTGCCAAGTGCATGGGCAAGGCCGTGCAAAAGGGATGATTTATGGTTGGATTGAACGGGTTGGGTCGTCTGTTGCGGTTGCTGGTACTGATTGTTGGCTGAGTATTGATTGTTGGCGGGATATTGATTGTTGGCGGGATATTGATTGCTGGCAGTGTATTGATTGCTAGCAGGATATTGATTGCTCGTTTGATATTGATTGTTTGCTGGATATGACGGCGCCGTGTTATAGGCAGGCGCGTTGCTGTAGTTTTGCCCATAATTGGAAGATGGAGTTTGTCCCGGTGTGTAATAAGAGCCGGCATTGGCAGGTTGAGCGTAGCTTGGCAGAGTCTGGTTCTGTTCAACGCCTGAAGCGATTGGAGTGGAGGGAGCCAATTCGACGGCTCCAATTAAGCTGTGTATTTGCTCGGGCAGAGTTTCGTGCCTGGAGTTATTGTCACCGGGAAATATGGTGGCGTCCAGACGCTTCACCCGCGATACCAAAACGTCGGTGGGGGAAGTTTGACCGAACACTCTTGTTTCCAACCAGCTCACTTGCTGTTCAAGGCTGGCTGATGGGGGAAGGTCTCCCGCCTGATGTCCATGCAAAAAATCAGTGGCGGCGACAGGATTGGCCGCAGGTGTTGCGGGAGCATTATCATAGCCTGGGTTGTAGGCTGTTTGCGCCGCACTGGGAAAGTGACTATTAGCGTAACGCTCCAGCGTATCAGTGCGCGTGCTCAGGTCGTCAGAATTTGATGGCGCGCCGAAAGCTTTGCGCTCAAGCTGGTCCAATCTTTGTGTAACCGGTTCATTAACAAAGGTCTGACCTAAGATCTCGTGTTCCAGCTCAGTGATGCGCGGGTAGTCGCTGGAGTCTGCGATCGGACTGTCATCGTTGGCTGGCTTGATATTTTGATTATTTCCCGGCTCTGCCGTGGCCAGAGATTGTGCTGTTGCTACGGCAGTGGCAGGCTGATCCGGGGCTGGATCTGGAACAGAGGCAATGAGAGCGGTAATTCTGTCTTGCAGCGAGCCTGTTTTTGCTTCGCCAAAGACCATTTTTTCCAGTCTTTCCACTCGTACATCCATTGTGTCTTCAGGAAAAGCATGGTCGAAAAATTTGTTCTCCAGGCTGACAACATCAGGAGTCAATCCTGCGGCAGAGCCTGTGCTGGCTGCGGCTGGTGTGCCAGTGGTTGGAGTGGCAGCGGTTGATGTTGGAGCGATTGGCGTCGCAAAAGGGTCTGTGTCAACAGCTGTCGTGCCAGAGTCGGTGCTGTCAGCCAATGCCGGCGCAGCCAATGCTGGCGCAGCCAGATAAAAGCTGAGAGCAATTAAAGCGCCAAAGATCAGCGAGCTCTTTCTTGAAAATGTACTCATACACTTACCCGAGACGGTTGCAGGCAGCGATTATAGCAGGTCATGAACTAGTGCTTGGCAAGTACTGACTTGGGATGAAGAATGAATCAGATTAGATGATTATCGGTGAGGAACTTGCGAGCTACATCTGCCGGCGACTGGTGCTCTCCGTCGACCAGGTAGTTCAGGTGTCTCATCTCTTCGTCGTCAATTTTGTTGGCCAGAGAATCAAATATTTCTGCCAGCTCAGGATGGGCTTTAAGAGTATCATCCCTGATTACAGGTGCGGCTTGGTAGGGGCAGAAGAAATGTTTGTCATCGATGAGCAACTTCAGTTTGTAAAGTTCAATGCGTCCATCTGTGGAATTGCCGGCGGCCACATCTAGCCCGCCCTCAGCCAGAGCCTTATAAGCGATGTTGGTATCAACGTCGGAGATCTTGCCGAAATTGAGTTTGTAAACTCGTTTTATTCCGGGAAAGCCGTCTAGTCTCTCAGCAAACTCCGAGGTCAGCCCAATATGCAAGTTTGGTGCGTCTGAACGCAGGTCGGAGATGTTCGCCCAGGCGTTAGAGCGCGCCTTTTTTTGAGTAACCAGCAATGCCCAGCTATTGTTGAACCCGAGCGGAGCCAGCCAGATCAGGTCGTATCTGCTCTTGTACTCGCGTGATACCGTATTCAATGCCACTTCGGGGCTGCGAACATCTTCTATGTGCATCACCGTTGACAGCCCGGTGCCGGTGTATTCCGGATACATATCGATTTCGTTCTTGGTAATGGCGCCATGACACACCAGTGTGCCGCCCAGATCGAACTGCCTTTCCACGCGTAGCTTGGTTTTTGCTTCCGCCAGTTGAGCGAAGATTTCGCCCAAGACCAATTGCTCGGTGAAGTGCTTTGAGCCGATGCGCAGCACTTCTGTTCTTGCCGTAACAGGATGTTCATGCAAGTAGAAGAGGAGCACTGAAATGCACAACACAGCCGGTAAAGAGGCGGCGCCCCAGCGGCGGAATTTTTGATAACCCAAGCTCACTGGGCGGTCGCTAGCTTTCAGTGGGCGAATGCCCCATTCGGCGAGCGCCAGAATGGCATCGGCAGCGACTGCCAGCATCGCAGATGGTATCGCTCCAAGCAAAATAAGTCGTGTGTTTGAGAGCGCCAATCCGCGATTTATAAACTCACCTAAGCCGCCGGCGCCGATAAAAGCGCTCAAAGTGGCAATGCCAATCCCCACTACAGCTGCCGTGCGGATGCCACCAAAGACAGCGGGCATGGCCATCGGCAGGCGCACAAGAAATATCTCTTGTCCTCTAGTCATGCCGACACCGCGCGCCGCTTCTGAAATCGAATCAGGAATGCTCTCCAGTCCGATCAGTGTATTGCGCACAATCGGCAGCAGGGCGTATAAAGTGAGAGCCGCCAGGGCAGGCGCAACGCCGATGCATCCCAATATCGTCATGAGAAAGACAAGCATCGCCAGGCTGGGAACTGTTTGCAAAATACCCACCAGAGCCGTGATCGGATCACGCAGACGCCGATACTCAAAGGCCACGATAGCTATGGCCAGTCCAATAAAGGTGGCTATGAGCGTCGAAAGACCGGCCAGCATGAGATGTTCAGCAGTTCTTTGCGCCAACTCCGGCAATCTTTCCAAAATAAACGGAATCAATGCTTGTTCATTCATTGGACAGATCTCTGAAGTCTTGAAGTTGTTGTGCCGGTCTGGCGAAAAGCTGGCGCACGAAATCGGTGGCCGGGCCGCGCAGGATTTCCTGTCGGGCGCCTATTTGCTCCATGACACCGTTATGAAAGATGGCTATTCTGTCTCCAAGAGTGAGAGCCTCGAATATGTCATGGGTGACAAATATGATCGTCTTATTTAAATGAGCTCGCAAAGAGATCAACTCTTGCTGCAACTTATCTCTTGTCACCGCATCTAGTGCAGCAAAGGGTTCGTCCATAAGCAAATACTGCGGATCTGCAGCTAATGCCCTGGCCACTCCAATCCGCTGTTGCTGCCCACCAGACAGTTGACCCGGCAGACGTTGAGCAAATTCTTGAGGCAAGTTGATAATGTCGAGTAGCTCCTTCACTCTTGCCGATCGTTTCTCTTTGGTCCAGCCCAACAACTTTGGGATAATGGCAACGTTTTCGCTAATCGTCATGTGCGGGAATAGTCCAATTTCCTGAAATACATAACCAATCGAACGGCGCAGTTTCACAACATCCATGCCGTTGATATTGGCGCCGTCAATTTCGATGGTGCCACTGCTAGGATCGATCAAGCGATTGATCATTTTCAAAGTGGTGCTCTTGCCGCTGCCGGAGGAGCCAAGCAACACTAGAAACTCACTGTCAGCGACGGTGAGATTGAGATCCTTCAACGCAAACGTATGCCCGTCGTCGTACGTCTTCGAGATGTTGGTGAATTGGATCATCCTTGTCGGTCCGGATCTGATTCGGCGTTTCGCCTTTGACCGGAAAATCCTCTAATCCTCTAATCTTCGAAACTGACCCCTTTCCAGAAGGCAACGTATCCTTTGATATTCTTCGCCGCTGGTTTGGGATCCGGATAGTACCAGGCTGCATCTTTGTTTAACTGCCCGTCCACAGCAAGGCTGTAATAGTGTGCCTCACCTTTCCACGAACAGATGCTCGTGGTTGGGCTATCTTTGAAAAACTTTTTGTCCACGGTCTCTGGCGGAAAATAGAAGTTGCCCTCGACCTTTTCGCATTTGTCACTGTTTGCTACGACCGCGCCGTTCCATACCGCCTTAGTCATACTTTGCTCCTTCTGCTCTAGCCCCGTAGTAGTTCTACCGCACAATCAAAGACAACAATAGGTTAGGCTAACAGATGGAGACCGAACTTGCGGACAGGAGATGAAGTGAAACTAAAATGTGTGTATAAAATCACTACCTTCGTTCCGCAGGACAAGGTTGATTGTTTGCTTGAGGGAGTCCTAAAGGTTACACCGCTCCTCTATGGTCGCTACGATCAAGTTGCCTGGTTTTCGGCTCCGGGAACCGAGCAATTCAGACCGCAGGCTGGTTCCAACCCGACTTTGGGACAATCGGATATAACCGAGCGAGGCATGTCAGTCAAGCTGGAGTTCGCCATCCCGCGTAGCGAGCAACTTCTTCACCGAGTGCTCAAGGAGGGCATCGCGGCCTACCATCCATGGGAAGAACCGGTCATCTATATCACCGAATCATTGGCCACCCGCATGCACGTAGACGAGGAAGAGTGATCGTCGGCATCCGGTAATTTTAGTTTAGTTCTGCTTTATGATCCTGGATCCAAGTGCCTGATCAAAAAGTATGTGGAAGCACCGGAGGAGATGTTTAACGAACGAAACGCGCGGTAGCGATACCGCGCGTTCCAAGCCCTAGAGATGATGTTACTTACTTGCTGAACGTCATTTCGTAAGAATCTTTTTCCATCTTCGGTTCGAAGGTGAAGCCAAATTCCTTGGCGATTTTATTCCAGCTAGATTGGCATTGTTCGCCCATCTTCTGCTCTTGTTCAGGGGTGAATTTGCCGCCGCTAATCTTCTTGGAAGCTTCCCACATTCCGCAGGAGTTGTACTTCAAAGTGGCTTTCTTTTCGTCGCCACTGATTTCAATTTCACTGCCGTAAACGTTATGTTCTGTTTCGGCGACGGCGCGAACTAGATCAAGGGGTGTCTTGATGTTCATTGTCTTGTAATGATTGAGTTTCTGTTGACGCAGCGCATCGTGGAAGTGTTGTTGAGCCTTTTCATCTAACTTCGAAATAACTTCCCAGGCGGCAAGCCATGTGGCAGCAACGATGTTTGATGTCACTTCGGCTGTTTTTTTGGAATCCCACTTAGTGTTTACTTTGGTTGCTGTAGTCGTCATATGTTTCTTTCTCCTCGCCATCCAACGGAACTCAATTTATTGTAATCGGCTCTGGCGGTACGTTTTTATCCTTAAGAGTTAATTCGCAATTTGCTTAATTCAGCTAAACTATGGGCGTTGTACAGGGCACTATAGACCAATGCAGAGAAACTCTTTAAAAGGTGAATTGTTAGCAGAGTTTTTTGGCACCCTGGTGCTGTTAGCTCTAGGCGACGGCGTGGTGGCAGCGGTGGTGGCGGGTGGAAAGAGTGATTTTTTGATGATCACATTTGCCTGGGGGCTGGCTGTGACAATGGGCATCTATGTCGCCGGCGGATTGAGTGGTGCACATCTGAATCCAGCTATAACGATCGCTCTAGCGGCCAGGCGCGACCTCCCCTGGAATAAGGTGGTGCCATACGTAATCGCGCAAATTGCCGGTGCATTTTGCGGTGCCGCTCTGGTGCTTTGCGATTACAGTAAACTGATCGACAAAAGCGCACTAGATCTTGTGGCAGCCGGGAAGTTCGTCGACTTTCAAGCAGCCAAACTCAGCCTTGACGGCATATTCTTCACTCATCCCAGAGTGGATTTGGCAAGCGGTTTCATTGACCAGGTAATCGGCACATGCCTGTTGATGTTTTTGATCCGCGCCATTTCTGATACGCGTAACAATGCTGCTTTAGCTAATCTCGGACCACTGATCGTCGGGCTCGTTGTCGTGGTGATTGGTCAAAGCTTTGGCACAATGGCCGGTTACGCGATCAACCCGGCTCGCGACTTTGGTCCACGCGTTCTCACAACCATTACCGGCTGGGGAGCGGCACCATTTGCTGAGGATGGAGGATACTGGTGGGTGCCCATCGTAGCTCCAATCATTGGCGCGCTGATCGGAATCTATCTGTACGATTTCACTATTCGCGCATCATTGATAGAGCGAGGTAGTCTTCCCCTGCCAGGCGAAGAACTTGACGGAATCACAGTTCGCGAACAGCCGCAAGTGTAAGAGTCAAATTAGACTGAAGGTTACTTCAAGGCTTAGCCACAGCCAGTTTGGATTGGCGGTACCAGCTGACAAATTGAGCGATGCCATCATCAAGTGAAGTTTGCGGTTCATAGCCCAACAATCTGCGTGCTTTATCTATGCTGGCATAAGTATTTGGCACATCCCCAATCTGGAATGGCAGGCTGACAATGCGGGCTTTCTTGCCCAGAGCCCGTTCAAGGCTTTCCACCATCTCAGTCAGAGACACTGGTTGCGACCGACCGAGATTTACAACCTCAAACTGGCTGGCTCGGAAATGCATTCCACGATAAAATCCATCGACGATGTCGGCGACAAACGTATAATCGCGTCGGCTGGTGCCGTCACCATACAATTCGATCGGTTCACCTTTTTCCATGAGATGACAGAATTTGTGGATCGCCAGGTCCGGTCGCTGCCTCGGTCCATAGACGGTAAAGGGACGCACACACAAAACTGAGAGACCGCAAGTGCGATGAGCGGCAAAAGCAGCCGCTTCTGTGGCAATCTTTGATGCCGCATACGGTGACAGTGGTCGGTCGACAGGATCGGTTTCAACAAACTCTTCCCTTGATCGCTCACCATAAACAGAGCTGGATGAGCAAAGCAGAAAGAATGGCTTTACTGCTTGTTGCACGGCTGCGTCTAGCATCCTTTGCGTGCCCAGCACATTCACATCCATATACAGAGACGGGTTATCCAAAGAAGGACGCACCCCAGCCATAGCAGCAAGATGTACGACTATGTCAAATGGTCCCTGCGAAAAAGCCCGCTGCACATCTTCAGGGTTTCTTATATCGCCTTCGATAAGCGTGTAATTAGGATGATTCTGGTGGTTGCGCACGTTTGCGCGCTTCTGTGCAGGAGAATAAAAGTCATTGAAATTATCAATGACCGTAACGTGATAATCTTCCGGCAAAAGCCTGTCGACCAGGTGGCTGCCGATAAATCCGGCACCGCCCGTGATGAGCACATTCTTTCCCTGCTCAATCATTGTTGTCTGCCTCGGTCGAGGAAGGCATAGTAGATGGCCCGGTGGTGGAGAATGGCACAACCCCGCTTGATGGCCCAACCCCGCTTGATGGCACAGCGCTGCTCGTTGGTGCCACCATGTTCAGCGGTCGCTTCCAGCCGAGTAACAGATACTGTCCCGACTTGTTCAAGACTTTGTTTCCGGCAATTGAACGCAGATACTCTTCGTCTCTAGAGCGAGCGATAATATAGGCATTCTTACTCTTTCTCAGAATCCAATCCAAGTCTTTTTCACTTCTGGGCAAAAGGATTTTACGCCCCGCGTAAAAGGTGACGGAAGGCTTGCGAATCTGATAGACCACGATTGGCCAGTTGGAGGCGCCTGCGAACTGTGCGTATTTGCGAATCGGTTGTTCCCAGCGATCTGAAAGGATTGAAAGTGCAGCACCACCGAGGACTAAGGAACTCAAAAACGTGATTGTGCAGAATGCTGAGATTGCTTGTACAGATAATCTTTTTGCCAACAGCAATAATGAAACGATGGTGCCTGCAAATTGAACGACCAGAACTGACACAATCAATCCAATTAAAGCTGGAGGACAATCCTGCAACTTGTTGGATACGATTGGCAGGGCTATCCAACCCATGCCGTAAACGATAGACAGCACTGCAAATGCCCAAGCCATGCTCTTGAAGCGCTTGGCAGTGATAGAAGAATCAAAGTAATAGCCGACCAAAAGTGCCAACGCGGGAAATGCAGGCAGCGTGTACGGAAAAAGTTTAGAGACGCTGGCGGAAAAGAACGTCAGCGTAAAGACGGACAAACAGAGGCTAAAGAGAACGAGTGGATGGATGCGGTCGATCTTTAGAAAGATGGACGAGGCAACGGATGGGATTAGTGTAGCGCTCTTAGAAGCAGGCGGGACGCCTGCGCTCCCGGGAAGAGCTGCGGCAACGGCTGCGGGAAGGAATATCGACCAGGGGAAAAAGCCACCAAGCATAGCGGCGATGTGATACCACCATGGTGCCTTGTGGTCGACCACACCAGTGAAGCGCTGGAAATTTTCACGCAGAATAAACTCGCGGAAGTAGGCTCCTTTAGTGACACTAATTTCGGTGGCAAACCAGGGTCCAGCTATGGCAGCCACAATCAAGGCACCATACCAGGGCTGGTAATACAAAACTGCTTGTTTCAGGTCACGTCGCAAAGTGTGAAAAATCGCCAGCACCGCGGCCGGCAGAACTGCTCCAACTGGACCCTTGGTCATCACTGCACAACCCAAAAGCACCCAGCCCAGCCACTTCCAGTTGCGAGTGCCAGTGCCGCGGTCGGCTCTGCCGAAATATCCATGGTAGAAGCACATCAACCCGCCGGTCATGAACAGCGACAGAGGCATATCCGTAATCGCTTCCCGGGCGACGCCGATATATAGAGGTGCTGTCATCAAAACAAGAGCAGTAAAAATTGCCGCTCTGGTGTTGATGTGAATTCTTGCCAGCAAAAATGTGCAGGCCAGCAAAATGGCACCGCAGGCAGCGCCAAAGAAACGTGCAGCAAATTCGGTGACACCAAAAATCTGATAACAGAAAGACATCGCCCAAATGCACAGCGGCGGTTTTGTGTAGCGCACGGCGTAATTGAGCCAGGTGGTTATGTATTCACCGGTCTCGTGCATTTCTCGGGCCGGTTCGGCATACAACCCTTCATCCGGATTGAACAGCGGAAAGCGGCCCAGGTTATTGAATATGATCAGGCATGCCAGCCCAAAGACAGCGCAAAAGATTACCAGTCCCCACCAGGTTAGACGAGGCGAGACAGCCTTCGTCGCCTTCTCGTTGAGCCTCGTTGCTGCAAGATGCGCCATTTAGCGATATTGATCCTGCTCGGAAATTGAATCTTCAGGTCGAGTATTCAGCCTTGACTCGACGATATAAGTGCGTTTACCTTGTGATTCGTGGTAGGTTCTCATCAAGATTTCGGCCATCAAGCCCATCAAAACAAACTGAATGCCGACCATGAAGAACATTGCTGAGAGCACCGGCAGCGGTGTCTCAATGAAAGTGGTGTCAAAGAAGTATTTTAGAACCACCATCCAAATGAAAGCACCAGTGGAAATCGCCAGCGATGCCATTCCCGCAGTTCCAAAAACATAAATTGGCTTAGTGAAGTAAGTAGACATGAACTTCACTGTAATCAGATCGAGAATTACTTTGAAAGTGCGCGAAATGCCATATTTAGATTGGCCAATCTGGCGGGCATGATGAGTGACTGGAATTTCAGCCACTCGAGCTCCCTGCCAACTGGCGTAAATCGGCACGAAGCGATGCATCTCGCCATATAAGCGGATGTTCTTTATCACTTCTTTGCGATATGCCTTCAGCGAGCAACCGTAATCGTGCAGTCTCACACCACTGATTTTGGAAATAATTTTATTGGCAATCCACGAGGGGATGAGCCGGCTCAAAAGAGCATCATGCCGTTCTTTGCGCCAACCGCTGACGACATCAAACCCTTCATCCAGCTTAGCCAACAACAGTTTTATGTCTGCCGGATCGTTTTGCAAATCCGCATCCATGGGAATGATGATACGCCCCACAGCATGATCTATGCCGGCTGCCAGCGCGGCTGTCTGGCCAAAATTGCGCACAAAGCGAATCACTTTTATGCGATTGTCTTGTTGCGCAATCGCTTCCAAATCCTGAAACGATTGATCTCTGGAGCCGTCATCGATAAAAATCACTTCCCAGAGCAAACCGACTTCGGTCAAGGCGACAATCAATTTGTCATAGAGCAACTCAATGTTTCCTGCCTCGTTGTAGACAGGAATAATCACTGAAATCTCTGGTTTTGGCTTCTGGCGCCCGACATACTTTCCGTCGTCGAGCCAGTCGTATGAATCGAGATCAATGGGTCGAATTGTAGAGGAGCGCCGTTGCATAGTTTGTTGTGCCAGTTGTTTCGATTATCACCATCTGTGATGGCAAAGAAAGCTCATCGCAAAAATGGCTGCAAATGTACGCCTATAGTCTACCTCGGAGTAGTCATGAATCTGGGCAATCTATTTCTGAATGCTTTTTAAGTTGTTGCTAAGAGGAAGCGGAGCCAGGCTGTAGCCTGCATCTGGAAAGAAACTTAATTGTGCTTTCTTAGCAATGATACTGTGTTTGCCTGCCATTGCTGCTAAGTTATGACGTGAATGTCAGTATCGGCTATGCCCCGACCACTTTTATGAGTCTGCGTTCATAAGCCTTTGAGGATTCGCCAGTGTGCGGAATTGTCGGTTATTTAAACCTCGATGGCTCCCAGCTGGATCCTGCCCAAGACCTTCTTGCGCAACTTTGCGAGAGCATCACGCATCGAGGTCCCGACGAACGCGGCATGAAGGTGATTGGCCCGGTGGCACTGGGCATGACGCGCCTTTCCATCATCGATCTTAAGAGCGGGCAACAACCAATTTCAAATGAAGACGACACCGTCTGGATTGTCTTCAACGGTGAGATCTACAACTATCAGGATCTGCGCAAACACGTCGTTGAGCGTGGGCATGTCCTGAAAACGCAAAGCGACACAGAAACAATTGTTCATCTATACGAGGAATATGGCGTCGATTGCCTGAATTTTCTCGAGGGTATGTTCGCCTTTGCCATTTGGGACAAGAGCAAAGACAGATTATTTGTCGCTCGTGATCGCATGGGCGAGAAGCCGCTTCACTGGGCAAACTTCGAGGGGCAGTTTATTTTCGCCTCCGAAATCAAAGGCATCCTGGCCCATCCGAAGTCTCGTCGTCGTTTGAATCCAATTGCGGTGCAGAAATATCTTGCCCTTGAATATGTGCCGGCACCAGATTCTATATTCGAAGGCATACATAAGCTTATGCCTGGAAATTATATGGTTATCGAAGGCGGTCAGCTCAAAACAGCTGCTTACTGGCGCCCTGAGATTACGCGCACGGAGCTTTCTGAGCAGGAAGCTTCTGATAAATTGATTGAATTGCTCGATCTGTCGGTGAAAAGACGATTGATCTCGGATGTGCCGTTGGGAGTATTTCTTTCTGGTGGCATTGATTCGTCGACAATTGCAGCTCTGGCAAAAAATCATACGACCGGTCCCCTGCGTACGTTTTCGGTTGGCTTCGCCGACCCCTCTTTCGATGAAAGCGAGCATGCGCGAGCGGTGGCGGCTCATCTTGGCACTGAGCACGAAGAAGTGACCTTTGATCCGGATCTTGCTTTTCAAACTATGCAAGAGCTGTGGGAAGTGCTGGACGAGCCGATGGCCGATGCGTCCATAATTCCGACCTTTTACTTATCGAAGATGACCAAGCGATCGGTAACTGTGGCGCTCTCCGGAGAAGGTGGAGACGAGCTCTTCGGTGGTTATCCTACTTATCAGGCTCATCGTCTGGCGGGAATTTACAACGCACTGCCGGCGGTGCTGCGTGAACAGATCGTTGAACCGGCAATTAGAAGCTTGCCTGTCTCAATGAACAATCTCAGTTTCGATTATAAGGTCAAGCGCTTCATCGCTGCTGCCGCAGAGAAGCCAACAACCAGACATTTGCGCTGGATGGGCGCCTTCCCAATCAAAGAGCATGATAGCCTCATCAATGAAGGAATGATTTCGGCAAACAGTTCTGCCGTCTCTGCACCATGGAAGGTCGAAGAAGACCTGCTCGATTTTCTGGATAAGCGGAGTTTCGGCAGCCAAAGTGGAGGCTGGGACACGCTTAACTCCATCATGAGGCTGGACATGGGCACGTACCTGCCAGATGACCTGCTCGTCAAGTCGGATCGCGCATCAATGGCTGCTTCCCTGGAAGTGCGCCTGCCGTTTTTGGCTTATCCGCTGGTCGAATTTGCCCTCTCTTTACCGTCAAACTATAAAGTCAAATCAATGACGACCAAATATCTGCTCAAGAAAGCAGTGGCACCATATCTGCCGGCACGCACTATCAAGCGACCGAAGAAGGGATTTGGCATTCCGGTGGCGAAGTGGTTGAACAACGACTTCAAGCCCCTGCTGGATGAGTTTTTCAGTCAGCAATTCATCGCTTCTCAGGGTATCTTCCAGTATCCATATATCGAGCGATTGCGCACTGAGCACGCTAGTGGAAGCAAGGACCGTCGCAAGGAACTGTGGACTCTTTTGATGTTCCAGTGGTGGTACTCCAAGTTCTTCAAATCTGCCTAGTTCTTCAAATCTGCCTAGATCATATGCCAGTGGTTTCTACAACCGAGACTATCACCATATCCGCCTCCACCATATCCGGTACTGTGAACATCCGTCGCAATCGTAGTATTCAGCGAAAAGATGTAATCGCCTTTGTCGCATTGGCTGTGATTGCCACTCTCATGTTCATTCCCTTTCTCGGGCACGCGGGAATGTTCGATCCGACGGACAGCTTTTTTGTTGAATCGCCAAGAGAGATGCTTGAGACTGGCCAGTTGACGGTGC
>Ga0182024_10004272_pt1 | contig 33076 bp, 30 predicted proteins | sample P32metaG_FD_120480 | JGI IMG/M metagenome (GOLD analysis project Ga0182024, IMG submission 120480) | Permafrost microbial communities from Stordalen Mire, Sweden - P3-2 metaG (Illumina Assembly) | ecosystem: Environmental > Terrestrial > Soil > Wetlands > Permafrost | place: Sweden: Stordalen... | reverse complement strand
GCGGCGGCGGCCTTCTCGGCGGCAGCTTTCTCGGCGGCGGCTATCTCATCGGCGGGTTTCGCAGCGGCACCTTCTGGTTTGGTTTTTACTGGTTCGGCGGAGGGGTCGAGCGGCCCGGACACTGGGGCTGGCTTGTCGTGTTTCTTGGGTTTTGGTCTGCAGACGCCGTCCTCGCACACCACGTCTGGATCTTCTGGCTTGTTTGCAGGTTTCTGTTCTGGCTTGTTTTCCGGCTTGTTTTCATGCTTCTGCTGTGGCTTGTTTTCCGGTTTGTTCTCCGGCTTTTGCTCCTGCTTTATCTCTGGCTGCGGTTTTGGTACATCGGTCGGTTGGAACACATCTGTCAAATGTCCCGCCTTTTTGGCCGCATACTTTTGAATATCAGCTTGAGTCATGTCGCTGCTGAAAGTCGCGCTTGAGATTTCGCTCTTGTGCTGATCGAGATAGTCCAGATTTTTGAGGTTTTCAGCCACCTTAGCTTGTTGATTAGGCTGCACCAACCCGGACGATAAGGCTCTGGCGTAGAATTCCTGAGTTTTATGCAACTCATCTGTGGAGATCCAACCGTTATGATCTGTATCGATGCCGCCGAAGTTGTCTTTGATGAAACGCGCTGCTGATGCTGATTTCGTTTCCTCGTCACGAGCCTTGGTTTCACTGCGATCGTAGTTGACCAGGCTATTTGGTGTGATGCCATAATCACCATTGCTGTTGTAGGTCGCCAGCTGATCGAATCTTGAACGCATGGTTTCAAGAACTTTGCGCTCATCGGTCGAAAGTGAACTCTTCCAGGCGGGTGAATCGAGAATCTTATTCAGTTCAGCTTTAGAAATACTATTGTTACCGTCCAGATCCAGTTGCGAATAATGGTCAATGCCATATTTCATCAGCACTTCCGACATCTTGTTGCCGCGATCCATGCTCACGCCACCATCGTTAACCGGCTTACCGACGATGTTGTCGTCAATGATTGGCGTCTTTTCGCTGGTGCGCGGGTTCGACTTTAGTTCAGCGTATTTTTGAATATCAGCTAGAGAGATTGAATTTGAGAAGGTGGTATCAGCGACGCTGCTGGCAATCTCTCTCTGGTGATCCAACATGTACTGAAGAGCGCGATCTTGTGCCTGCAGGTCTTTGGCAGCTTTTTCTGTGACCAGTCCGGGAATAGACAGAGCGCGAGTGTTGAAGTCGAGTTGATTGTGCATTTCATCTGCAGAGATGAAGCCATCTTTGGCTGTATTAATGGCGTTGAATTTCTCTTTCGTTCCAAATGTGTTGAGAACATCTTGTCCGTGTGTGTAGGTGTCGTATTTGGTGGCGGCTTGACTGGCGTATGAGTCGAGCGCCCGTGGTGTAATTCCATAAGTGTCGCCGGTGGACTTATCAATATTGTCGATGTTGGCTAGTAAGTAAGCGCTCATTTCCCGCTCGAAGGGATTGAGCGATGCCTTCATTTTTGGGTCCTTGAGAACATGGTCTAGTTCCTGCTTGCCGATATAGCCATCGTTGTTGAGGTCCAGGTCTTTGAAGTGTTGCTTACCAAAATCAACAGCTAATGCTGGAAGCAAGCCTTGCTGCTGGCACTCTTTAGTAAGGGCGGTGAGGAATTCTTTATTGCGCTCTGGCTGTCCGCTGTGACTGGTAAGTTCCTTATTTATCTGGTCCAGTGCCCCATGAATGTCATGTCGTTGCAGCTGGTTGACCACACTGTCGACGCTTGTGGGAACTGTTGTCTCTCTTGGCTCAGTCATTATAAAATCCTCCGCCGGGGTTCATCTTGGAGATTCCCGAAGGTTAATTGTCAAGTGTGACCGTTGTGTACCCATTGATTTCGCCCAGCTCAATGGGGTCTGGCAGACACGTTGGCTGTCAGTGTGTCGACGCAAATAAAAGTCAGAGAACCATAAAGATCAAAGTGCTGTTGATCTAGCATTTGGGTTGTGCTACCGCATTCGGTGGCGGGAAAGATTGTGGAATATTTGGTTGCCTTTTGCCAGCCTATGAACAATAATGTCGCATAAGATTTGAAGCTGTAACTCAACAATTGCCTGGCGAAATAACTATGTTTTTTGACCTGCGGTGGCGAATTCTGTGCGCGCTCGGCGCTGTAGTGATGTTCTCAGCTAGCGCCCAGACGTCCTGTGCTCGAGGAATGCGCCAGAATAACAATAATAATCAAGCACAGCCAAAGGTGGATATTCCCCCTGTGCCAGCTGATGATCCATCGGTGCATGAAGCTGCGCCACCTCCTGACGATGCAAAACTGATTACGAAGGTGGGCTGGTGTGAAGTACAGGTCTTCGGTCACACGTTTTCGGACGCCGGATTGGTAGACGCCTCTTTGCCAGCGCAGCATATGCATTTACCGAAGCGCCTGGAGCAGCTCAGTCAAAAGGTTCAGTTTGAACCAAAAAAATCTGGAATGCAGCTTATGGATGATGTTGATGCCTTAGTCAAATACGTATACTCAAACAAGAAAGCGCCAGCGTCAACTGGATCTTCATCGCCAGCACCAGCGGTGGTTCCGGCCAAAAAGACCGAGTGATTTCACCGATGGCTTGTTTAGACAAGATATGCACAAAAATAAAACTCAACCTGATCGAAAAAGATGGCTCGTTGCCTTTACTGTCATCCCACTTCTGAGCACACAGCTAGCACTAGCAGCAGATCAACCTGTCTCGTTGACGATTACAGCATTCGATCCTCTCAACGGAGGAGGCAAACTCTGGTCGGCGTCGACTCATGATAAGACGATCGCTGCCAGCGTAGATAAGATGATCGATAAACTTCCTCCTGCGCCCAGTGGTCCTATGCATTGCCCAATGGATGACGGTTCTTACTACGTTGTGGATGTTGGCTACGCGAATGATTCTCACTCAGAATGTAAAATCCAGAGGACCGGTTGCAGCTTCGTCAACTTCACCGATAAGAATCGTGGTGCGCGCTGGGCAGCAACTGCTGCCAGTCTATATAAAACAATCGAATCGCTAAAACCGGCTGGTAGTCAAACATTCAAGCGGCCGTTCACCCATTAGTCGTGGGCATATTTAAGGTTCGGAAACTTTGATCAAAAGCTTACCGATGTTGGTGCCGTCAAACATCTTATTCAAGACTTCAGGCGCATTCTCCAGACCTTCCACAATCGTTTCTCTATGTTTGATTTTTCCTGCCGCAATCCATTGAGCCAGTTGAGTTGTCGCTTCCGGAATTTTGCTTGCGAAATCCGAAACAATGATGCCTTCGATTCTTAGCCGCTTCATCAAGGTCGGTGCCAGACTGACTCGGGTCTTGCTATCGTCGTTATCGTTGTAGCCGGCGATCAGTCCGCAAACAACCATACGCGCATGAAGATTCAAGCGCTCATAGACCGCATTCATGATCTCGCCGCCGACGTTTTCAAAATTGATATCGACACCATTAGCGGTGGCAACTTTCAAATCCTGCTTCCATGAAGCACTCTTGTAATCAATGGCGGCATCGAATCCCAGGTCCTGCGTAAGCCACTTGCATTTTTCCGGACCGCCTGCAATACCGACGACTCGCAACCCCAACAATTTGCCGAGCTGTCCGACCACGCTCCCTACTGCACCAGCTGCCGCTGATACAACAAGAGTTTCACCCTCTTTCGGCTTACCGACTTCGATTAGACCAAAATATGCGGTCCATCCTGTCATTCCTGCTGCTCCAGCCATAGCTTGAAGTGGCACGCCAGGAATGTTTGGCAGTACGGTCAGACCAAATGCTTGTTCACCTTTGGGCACGAAGTAATCTTGCCAGCCCACCAGCCCACTGACGTAGTCGCCCTCTTTATATTGAGGATTATTCGAGCGCTCCACCTTGCCGATACCAAGACCGCGCATGACTTCGCCGAGAGCAACAGGAGGCATGTACTGATCCATTTCGCTCATCCAAATGCGATTGGTTGGATCGAGTGAAAGATAAACATTGCGAATGAGAACCTCATTATCACCAAGATCCGGAAGCGCCTCTTCGGCAAATGAAAAATTGTCAGCACTGACCCGACCTGAGGGCCTTGTTTTCAACCGGAATTGACGGTTCTTAGTTTGTGTTTTCATTGCCATGGGTTGATCCTCCTTACCCGGGATGCGGATCATACATCGTTGGCAACTAATAAAGAACCTTGGCGAGAATCATCGCGGCAAGAATTTTCATTTAGATTGAGATCAGTCAACAGGATTCAGATTAATCCAGCTGGGTGTCGGTGGCGCTATATTTGAAGTGAAAACACAAGGATTGCCGGAAGTGACCGTGTATTGTGGGGGCATTGCTATGCCTGGATACCACTGCACACCAGCTACGGTGGCACTTTGATAAGCCTTGGCAGCGACGGAGAAGGTGCTGCCAAACGTGGGCGGGGTAGAACCCGCGTTGTAGGGCAGATTTGACTGCGGCGCTTTGATTGTCGCAAAGGCACCAGGCAATTCATCTATCGTAAGCACTCCAGCACCGTACTCCTGCAGGTTGGCGGAGTTAGGAATGAAGCTGCAACCAGTCAATATCAGTGGCACACTGGAGTTGACCGGCACTGTGAAAGTGCGCAAAGTGACACCGCCTGAAGTGTCAAGCTGAATCGGTAGGCCGCCGTTCATTGTTACACCAGGCAATCCGAGGTAGGGCAGAACCGTGGACGCATAGAAGGTCGTGTTATCTTGCAAATTCTCCACTACTTTTGATGTCCATCCGCTACACCAATTGTTCCAGGTGGAGTACACTCCCGTAGACATGTCCTGCGTCGGATGCACCGATGAGTTTAAAGCGATGGTGCCCGCGGACACCGCCAACCTGAGCTTGTAGGCTAACACCAGGGCGCTGTCGCCCAACAAAAGCACGGCAAGAACGGTGCCAAATAAGACAAGCCCGACGCCAACAGGAAATTCTGCGATTGAGCTGCCACTCATAGCCCGGGAGCGCAGGCGTCCCGCCTGCATCTCACTCTTACCGCTCAATCTGTTTCGCTTCCTCATGGATTTTGCTCACATTTTTCAAAGGGAATGGGCGGGCTAGGGGGTACGGGGGGCGGTCCGGGATGAGTGCCACCGCAAGTAAGAAACTGACAAGGGGAGCCAACGCAGCAGCCCGGCGTCGGGCACAGGTGATAGTACTGCGTGAAGGTCAGATCGTACTCGTCGAATGGAACTTGAAATTGAAAGAAATTCGCCTGGCAGAATGTGCCGGTCTCTAGCGGGCTAATATATCCGGGAAGTGCCGGAGTGACGGCAATCTGCCCCAGCGACCCGCATGCCGGCAAAGAGAAATTGCCACTGGCTGTGGGAATCACTACAGCTTCGCGGACAGTGCCTAACACGGGGGTACCAGTGATAGCGCTCTGGCTGGTATTTAAGAGGGTGGGAAATAACCCACAGTTGCCGATACTCGTAAGCCCCAGAACGCTCACTTGGCTGGCTAAGACAGGTGGCGATGGGTTGGATAGAGAGAAGGTGCCGTTGGGCATTGACATTAGAGCCAGCGCATCATTCAACTCACTTTGAACCGTTGTCTGGGCTGTCGCCGGCGCTGTTGTGGCGGCGCTATACCAACCGGTCTCAGCCGTATAACATGCCAATGTATTGGTGGCCAACATGCTGGCCTTATCGTTGTAAAAGGCCTGCATGGCAATGTTGCTCACGCACAGGGTAACGAGCATTGTCAAAAAACAAAGGGCCATGATAATGGCTACGCTCAGCAGCAGTGCCCCTCCGCGGGTGCTCCTGTTGGCACGCGTATATCTGCGCCGGGTATTTGTGCGTGTCTTGTTTACGGGCATAATTGGAAGCTCATTTTTGGCGTTGGTGGAGTGGCGGGAAGATATCCAGGCAAGACAACACCAGGACCGCCTGAAGCATTTACCTGAAGTATGGCCGGTGGCACGTGCATTGGTACGGCTGCAGCGGCGGTGTCTTGCAGCGGAATCGAGATCGTGCTACTTCCAGGTATTTGTATTATGGGCAGGCTGGGCTCAACCACGGTGACGACGAGGAATTGACGTCCGGAAGTGGCCCCGGTTACCATCTGTGCGTTCACGGTGGCACCCTGAGACGTGTTCGGCAAGCCGATATCAGTGAGCATTTGATTGACGAGAACGCTTATATTTGCAGTTAAGACCGGGACATTAGTGGCCGGAAAATACTTATCCTCGGCACCCATAGGATAGAGATGGTGAGCGACGCAAACTGTAGCTCTGTCAGTAACGCAACCCAGTTTGTATTTGTAATACGCGGCCAGCCCGGCACCGGTAACCACGACCAGGCACGCCATGGTCACCAGGATAATGATCAAGAACCCGACTGTGCCTTCGACAATGCTGCTGCCGCCCGCACGTCTTCGAAATGGACGTCTCATAGTACCTCGCAAGGGTGCCCTGGTCGACAATGCTACCCCGCTTGGTAGACCCTGGTCAATTAGTTGTAATACATTCGTAAGGCGCTTTGGGACCTCATTTCAGGCTAAGTTCGATCTCAGCCGTGGCCCGAGTGGACCGTCTTGCCGTGAGCACGAAAGCGGCGATGTACATAACCAGAGCAAGCCAATATAAAGAGCGATAGCCGAAGTACATTGAGTTGTATTCGAGAAATCCACCCAGCATTGCCCCCAACAGATTTGACGATAAGGCTGATGAAACTGACACGGCCCCCTTTAATTCGCTGGAGAAAGCAAATCCGGAAAAGAAAACGGGCATCGTCAAAACCAGCGTCATGATCAGTCGATCTGATGTGGCATCTGCGAAACTGGGATGAAAGAGCGAAAACAGTAAACCAAAAATGATAGACAGATAGAGCAAAGAGTAAATCACTGCCGGATGCGGGCAGCCGATGCGAGAGACAACAAGATTGGCCAGGTATGCCAACAACAAGATAGCGGCGATAACCACGCTGGTGACAAACCAGGTGCTACCGTAAACAAGGGCCAGTTCGGTAATGCTTTTCGTCTCAATCAACATGAAGCCTGCTCCGAGAAAGAAGCAAGACCACGAGAAACTCGATCTCGTCTCCGGAACGAGCCTGAACACCATGACCAACGATAGTATGAGCAAGGCACCGATGACAGCGGCATAGCTGAACGGATATTTGCGCTCGAACATGAACAAGAATGGCCAATCGTCAGTCGAGACGTCGACACCGCTTGTGGTATTAGCATATTGTTTGGTCATATCGTCAAATGGTGGCGCCTGCGATGGCGGCTTGAGATTCTCTCCGATAACGAAAGTAAAGCCGGCATCCCAATTGGTCTTGTAGATATAGGGGTTGATGCCGGGGAAGACTTGGCGGAGCATGGCGCTTACCTTGGGACCCATCTGAGGATACATGCACACGGCCATGCTGATGACACCGTTGGGCTTGAGCAGCGCTTTCGCTTCCTTGAAGCCTTCAACTGTCCAGACGTAGCTGTCCATTCGCATGCCGGCTGAATTCCCCGACATAGATGTGGCTGAATCAAGCAGCCCGTAGACAATCAAATCATAGTGGTGCGTGGTGTGTTTGATGTAGGCGCGAGCGTCATCGTTGATTATGCTCACTCGAAGGTCGCCGTACGGATTTTCCGGATGCATATGGGCGCCCATTTGGATGATGCCAGGATCTATCTCCACGGCGTCAACGTGCTGGGCACCGTGGCGCAGGGCAGCTGCCACATCATTTCCACTGCCTGAGCCCACCACCAGAACATCTTGCGGATGCGGTTTGAAGGTATATGCCAATCCATAATAATCAGCCTGGGGTTTAAGATCGGCGCGGCGATTCACATTCTGGTCGCTTAAATCCAGCATGCTCTGGAACCAGGTGTTGTTGGAGAAGAGCCTGGGATTGTCTCTGTCCAGCATTAAGCTCAAAATTTGATAGGGAGAGTATACGTCAATTTGAAATGATCGCTGTGGTAGAGCCAAGAGCATGATCACGGCAATGCTGCATGTGACACCAACTATGGTGCTAGCACGCTGCTTCCAGATAAAGGGCAGCGTGGCCAACGCAGCGAATCCAAACCACACCGCCGGTGGTGACCATAGAAACGACAGAAAAGTAATGAGCAAAATGCCGGCCAGGCTGCCCAGCAAGTTCCAGCTGTAACTTTTGAGTTGCTCCAGAGAAGACATGTAACGACAAGCCAGCTGTCCAAGCGGCACAAAACAGACGGCATTGAATGTAAAAACGAAAAGCAAAATGCCATAAGACATGGCCAGATCCGGCCACGCAGAAGCGTTATAAAGACCCATCGTAGCCTGTTCAGAAGCCGGATTAAGGAGCATGAAATTGAGATCGGAGAAGCGCACCAGTAAATCCAGAAAAATGATTTGCAGGGCGATGAGGGGAAGGAAAAGCGGTGTCGTGAGCCTCCATCTCTGGTTCAGCGCATAGCCGATTCCCAGACCGAGAAAACAAGACAGCAACGAGACATTCTTGAAGTGAGCGAACAACTGGAACATACTGGCATGCAACCGTATGACCATCAATTCCGAAAAAAGTGCCAACCCGGCAGCGAGGGCCACCATAATTGTCAGTTTCGCCGGCTCTTGCTGGGCCACGTTTTGCGTGTGTGCTTGCAGTTCGACATTCAATGCGTTCCACCAGGCAGCCCGCTTATACCATGCCCATGGCAGCGCCAATGCGATCGCAAATGAAATTAACAAGGCCGATAGTTCGTGCATTTCACCATGGGTGGTGCGCGTATACTTATAGGCCAAGCCAAGAAAAAAGATTATAAGACTGCCGGTTATCAGTGACAAGATCGGCGTAAACCGGGCAGAGTCTTTGATTGCGTATTCGTCTGTTTGCGCCTTGGATACTTCTTCCATCACTCCACGCTTTATACACATTCCATACTAGAATAACCCACTGCTTCAACCATTCAAACTTTTATGCCAATTCTGTGGAACTCGATTCTCGCTTTGTCGTCAACTGAGTTATGGGAGCCCATCGATGCTACCTGGGGCAAAGGTTCCGCCTGCCTCGTTTTCCTGCAAGCGGTGTTTCATGAAACTGCGTACCACGCTTATTTTGTTTGTGGCAATTGCTTTCATCACCTGCCTGAGCGCACGCGCACAGCAAGGAAACAGATTGATGCGCAGCTCCGAGGCAATGAACGCTTTCAGCTCAGAACCGGTGCCGCTGCCGGCACCGTCGCGCAGCGTGGAGCAAGTGAGCGAAACCCCTTCGATGATGGTGAGAATTCCGCAAAAGCCTTCAGTGTTGCAGAGCGGAGTGACAACTCGCGACCTCGCCAACATAGGTCGGCACGATGTCATTTTGATCATCGATAAGTCTGGCTCCATGCGTACAAATGATTGTCCCGGCAGTCATGGTGAAGCACTGATGCAAGGGCTGACGCAAGGACGAGACAGCGATCTGTTGCGAATGCTCAGCATGGGAGCACATATGGGCATGGGTGGTGGAATGGGAATGGGAATGGGTGGTGGAATGGGCATGGGTCATGGAATGGGTCATGGTGGTCATGGAATGGGCATGGATATGGGTGGCATCAGCAGATGGGACTGGTGCAAGGGGCAAACCTGCGACCTGACCAAACAGACCTCCTCGGTGTTGCCTGAAGGATTAACTGTGGAGCTGTTTTCCAACGATTGCAAAATTTTTCCCCACGTTGATCTGCGCCAGGTGCCGCAAATCTTTGAGGCCAACGGACCAGGCGGAGGCACAAATACCGCCGCCGCAGTGCGCCGCGCTCTCGAAGATTATTTCAATCGCAAGGCTGCCAGCAACGGTCACGTCAAACCCCTCCTTATAGCCGTTATTACAGATGGTCTGCCGGATAGTCCGGAAGCATTAAAGGATGTGATTATTACTGCCACCAGGCAGATGACCAGGCCCGACGAAATCACCATTACTTTTCTCAAAATCGGCGCTGATCCCGAAGGAGACTCACTGATCGAAGAAATGGATCACCTGAGCGGTGAGGGCGCACGTTTTGAAATCGTGCATAGCAAGAGCTTTCCTGAGCTAGTGCACACGGGTCTCACTCGGGCACTCGTTGATTGCGTCAGATCCTGACCCTACCGCAGGTCTTAACCCCGCTTTGCGACGACCTGACTATTGCGAACCCGCATTAGCATCGACCTAACAAGCCAGCATACCTTCCCAGCTTTGCTCAAGATTACCCAACCCCAGCCCGTAAGCAGCAGCCTGGTGCGTGTCGGCTGCCACTGTGCTAGTTATCTGCTGTATCCGGGAACTTCATTAAGCAAACCCTTGGCCTCGTCGATGCCCTGATCCCGGTCCAGATAGAGATATCGCCATAGAGATATCGACCAGCCTTCTCCACATCCTTGTCCAGCCCATCCCCATGAAGGTAGGTTTTCCCAAGATGTACATGCGCTTCAGCCATACCTGCCGAGGGTCAACCAATGTTCCGCCTTAGCTGTAATCTTTGGAATCTCAGTTCCGTTCAAATACAATGCTGATACATTAAATCGACCAGACACTGTGCCTGGGCCTGACCCCGGTTCCCAAGGTTGCCTAAAGTATGGCACGACTCCTGGTAGCGCTTTTGCTGTGCCGCTTGACCCGCATGCTCCAGCTCAGCCAAATCAGTCGCCAGGGCAGGGGAACTACCCAATCTCAGTAATATCGCCCAGTTGTCAGAATAGGAACAAGCTTAAGGAGCACACCACCCTCTGGCCATACCATTGGGTTCACCCTGACATATCGCGATAACGCTACGAAACCACCGCATTACTGCGTCAAGAGAAGTTATGCTTTAGTTTGCTCTTTGGCAGCAGCAGCTTTCTTATCTTTGATTCTCTTCCAGAACTTGGCAATCCCAATGATAAGCAACGGCAATATCAGGATGTAAGCCACGATCGTCGGATCTTTAAAAATATCGAACATTACCCAAATCCTCCTTAAGTTCAATTACAAAATAGCACAGTTTTTTGTGCGTAACCACAGTTATCATTAGCCACAGCTCGTCATTGTGCACCGTATACGGTGCAGCAGAAGCAAATTGATTAGTAAGTCGGCAACAATGCGCCACTATAATCTTGACGAATTCGCGGCGTTGGGATGCTAGGCATTGATATAAAGTGTGTTGGGTTTTCTGCTTATTTGGTGATAATGCGCAGATTATTTACCAAACTTGGGTCAAAATCAAGGTTGTCGTCTTCTGACTACGGCGCTGACAGCGATATAAATCACAGGCACGAAATAGAGACTGACAAACGACGAGAGAACCATGCCGCCGCAAACAGCTGTGCCGAGCGAGTGACGGCTTCCAGCGCCTGCTCCTTCGGCAAAGACAAGGGGCAAAATGCCCATGATGAAAGCAAAAGTGGTCATTAAGATCGGTCGCAAGCGAATGCGGGCAGCCTTGATCACGGCTTCTGTCGCTGATTCTCCAGCAAGTTGCAGTTGATTGGCAAACTCGACGATCAATATGGCATTTTTGCTGACCAGCCCAACCAGCATGACCAGCCCGATCTGACAAAAAATATCATTTTCCAACCCCCGCCAATATTGGGCCAGAAGGGCTCCGAACATGGCGCTGGGCACCGCCAACAAGATGATAATCGGATCGGAAAAGCTCTCATATTGCGCGGCCAGGACAAGAAAGACAAACAAAATTCCCAGGGCGAAAATCAGGAAAGCCTTTGAACCAGCCTCGATTTGCTCCAGCGAGATGCCTGACCACTCATATTTCATACCTTCCGGCAAAATTGCAGTGGAGATTTTTTCCATGGCGTCCATCGCTTGCCCTGAACTGACGCCAAGAGATGGTGATCCATTGATCTCAGTCGAGCGGAACAGGTTGTAGTGATTAATCGACTGCGGTGCTGTGGAACGGGTGAGCGAAATGACGCTGCTCAAAGGAATCATTTGCTGTTTCTGCGTGCGCACGTAATATTGAGTAATATCTTTTGGATTTGAGCGAAACAGTTGATCGGCTTGCACATAGACACGATAAATTCTTGTTCCCAGGTCGATGTCATTTACATATGATGAACCGAGAAAGACCTGGATGGTTGTGAACACATCGTTGAGCATCAAACCCACGGCTTTGGCCTTGTCTCTGTCGATGCCAATAATAAGCTGCGGGCTGCTGGCCGAAAACGTCGAGAACACGCCTTTGAGGGCCTTGTCTTGATTGCCTTCCCGGCACAAATTCTGGGTTATCTGGGAGAGCCTGTCTATATCGGTGCCGTTAACGTCTTGCAACTCATAGACGAATCCGCCAAAGTTTCCCAGACCTTCCAGTGCCGGAGGACCGAAGGGGATGACCGTAGCATCGGATATCTGAGCGAGCGGGTGGCGCAGACGATCGATAATGCCGTCCAGATTGTTGCCCTGCCCGCGACGCGCCGACCACGGTTTGAGACTGGAAAAAACTAGCGCGTTGTTGGGTTTGTTGCCGTTAAAGCCAAATCCGGCGACGCCAAAAGATGATTCAATCAAAGGCTCTTTATCGAGCACGGCTTCGATCTTTTTCAATACATTGCAAGTGTAATTGAGTGATACTCCCTCTGGTGCCTGAACGATGGTGATGAAATAGCCCTGGTCTTCGCTTGGAATGAAGCCGTTTGGCACCTTTTGGAAGAGCCAATAAGTGGCGAACAGCGAGCAGACAAACAAGACAATAGTGATGGCAGAGAAACGCAGAACAAGAGAAAGGCTTTGTGTGTAGATGGTTTGCAACCAGGCGATAAAGTGATTGATGCCGCGGAAAATTATGTTTGGATTTTCATCTTCGGGCTTCAGCCAGAGAGCGCACAGAGCCGGAGTGAGCGTGAGAGCGTTGAAGGTCGAGATGCTGATCGAGCAGGCAATGGTCAAGGCGAACTGCCGGTAGAGTTGCCCGGTTGTGCCAGGAAAGAATGCCACTGGAACGAAAACGGCGATCAGAACAAGCGAAATTGCGATGACGGCGCCTGTCACTTCTCCCATGGCGGCAGAAGCGGCTTCACGAGGAGGGATCTTCTTCTCGTGAATAAAGCGAGTGATGTTTTCAATGACGACAATGGCATCATCGACGACCAGACCAGTGGCCAGAGTGATACCAAATAAGGTGAGCGTATTGATGGAAAAACCGAGCAGCTTCATGCAGGCGAATGTGCCAATCAATGAGACTGGAATAGTGATTGCCGGAATGATTGTCGTGCGCCAATTTTGCAGAAAAATAAAGATGACAATGACAACCAGAGTGATTGCTAAGGAAAGGGTTTTGATCACCTCGCGAATAGATTCGCTCACTGCCAGAGTGGTGTCAAAGGCGTATTCATAGCTTACTCCCGGTGGAAATCTTTTCGATAGACGTTCCATCTCCGCGCGAACGCCTTGCACAACTTCCATAGCATTGGAGCCCGGTCGTTGAAAAATACCGATGCCCAGGGCGTCGCGCCCGCGATAGCGCACTACTGTCTGGTAGTCTTCAGCACCTAGCTCAGCCCGGCCGACATCTTTCAAACGCACAATCGATCCATCACTGCCTGATTTTACGATCAGATTTTCGAACTCTGCTGCCGTTTTCAATCGCCCCTGAGTGCGCACGCTCATCTGGTACATTTGATTTGTGGCCACAGGAGGTTGGCCTATCTGACCGGCAGCTACCTGCACGTTTTGCTCGCTGACGGCATCGGTGATATCAGATGCCGTGACTCCATGCTGAGCCAGACGATTGGGATCAAGCCAGATGCGCATTGAGTATTTTCGTTCGCCGAAAAGCTGCACGTCACCGACGCCTTTGACACGCTTCAAGGCATCTTTGATATAGACATCGGCATAGTTGCTCAAAAACTGCGTGTCATAGCGACCGTCGATTGAGCCGACGCCAATGGCCATAACGAAGGACGTCGAAAGTTTGTTGACGCTGACACCGGTGCGTTTCACTTCATCTGGCAATCTGCCTTGCACGGCATTGACTCTGCTTTGCACGTCGACTGCGGCCAGATCGATATCGCGCTCCAGATCAAAAGTGACGTTGATGCTGCTGGTGCCGTCGTTGCCGCTTGTAGACTGTATGTACTTTACGCCGGTGGCACCGTTGATCTGCTGCTCCAATAAAGTGGTGACAGCCGATTCCACAACCTGAGCGGATGCGCCAATATAGTTGGAGGTGACAGCCACGCGCGGCGGCGAAATGTTGGGATATTGCGCCAGAGGCAGCGTGGGAATGCTGACAAGACCGGCCAGAACAATAATCAATGCGCAGACCGTGGCAAAGATTGGGCGCTTGATAAAAAAATCGACGAACATCCAGATTACGTTTGCGGAGTGATAGTGGCGCCATCTGACAGATTTTGCACACCTGAGGTAACAATGGTTTCGCCGGCCAAGACACCGGAGATGACTTTGAATGAGTCACCGACGATGTCTCCTAACTTAACTGGCTTTTGTTTGGCGATCATCTTATCGCCGGGCCCGGGCACAGCAACGAATATAAAGTCTTGCCCGCTTACTCGCGAAACACTGACCACAGGCACAGTGATACCACTTTTGGTGCTCCAGATGATCCTGGCCGTTACATACTGCCCCGAGCGGAATTTATTATTGCTGTTGTCCAGGTGCGTCTTTACCAGCACCGATTGATTCTCGTTGTTGACCTGGGGCGAAATGAAAAATATAGTTCCCTTGGCCAGTTTTGCATCGTTGCTGTCCACTATCTCGACCGGCATGCCCCGCGCCAGTTTTGGTGCTTGGATGGTGGGAATGGATAAATACAATTCCAGAGTTTTTGGTTGATCGATAGTCGTCAGCACAGTGCTGGTCGTCGCATACTCTCCAACCCGCACGGGAATGTCGCCGATAATGCCGGCAAACGGCGCCGCTATCGTGAAATACTTGAGCTGCGCTTGCTGTTCCTTTACGCTTGCTGCCGACTGAGTGACGACCTTTGTCATCTTCGAGATAACCGCTTTCTGCCCCTGTATCTGCGCTTCGACAGCCTGCAGATCTGCCTGGGCAATCTTCCTCTGGTTTTCCCATTGATCGGCTGATTCTTGAGATACGGCGCCCTGCTGATTGAGCAGAGTATATCTTTGGTGCTGTTGCTCGGCATAGTGAAGGGCGGACAATTTGGAGATGCGCGTTGCCTCCAGTGATTTCAAAGCCTGGGCTGCGTTGACAGACTCTTCCTGATTAGACTCCATGGCTGCCGAAAAGCTGTTGACGGAAGCCTCCTGCTTGGTGCGATCCAGCTCGATTAGAGGCGCTCCCGGGCTGACCTGGTCGCCATTCTTGACGTATATCTTGGAGATTTGCCCGGGTACTTGAGGCTGCAAAGCGACGGACTGCCTTGATTTAAGAACACCAACAAAAGTGGATGCATCTTCCACTTGATGCGCTGTAATCTTGGTCACCTTCACAGGCATAGACCTGCTTGGCGGAGTAGTCAGCGGCTGGGCTGAGTTGCAGCCTTGAATGAAAAACATTAGCAATAACGGTGCTAACCAGAAGAGATTAGCTCGCAATCCTGGCACGACGGTCCTTTTGCTTGGCAATCAGGACTAAGTATAAGGCATTCAGGTTCGTTCAGCAGCGAACCTGAGCCCAGGTAACAAGCCAGCGAAAGGTTAGTAGAAGGTACATCGGTGATGATTTTCCCATGCTAGTCTGAACAACAATAGAGCGGCGGAAGCAAGTCCTTCGAAAAGGTGTTTGGGTGGGACCGAAAAAAATACTCATTATTGCCGGACCAAATGGAGCAGGGAAGACAACCTTCGCGCGCGAGTTCTTGCCGAATGAGGCCGAATGTCTCAGGTTCGTTAACGCAGACTTGATTGCAGCGGGACTTTGCCCCTTCCAACCAGAAGCAGCCGCGATTAGGTCAGGGCGCCTTATGTTAGAAGAAATCAACGCTCATGTTGCCCGTGGAAGCAGTTTTGCTCTCGAGACTACTTTGTCTGGACGCGGATACGTGCGAGCGATTCGAGAATGGCGAAAACAGGAATATCAAGTTAAGCTGTTCTTTCTGTCGCTTTCAAATCCCGAGGAATCGATTGCCAGGATCAAGGGGCGAGTGGCACAGGGAGGTCACTATGTCTCAGATGAAGTGGTTCGTCGCAGGTTTTCTGCAGGACTGCATAATTTTCACACGATCTATCGCTTCGAGGTAAATTATTGGCATCTGTTTGATAATAGTAGTGAGACCCCGAGATTGATTGATGAAGGAGCAAACCCATGACGATTCCCGTTTCGAACCTGCCAGATGATGATATGCAGCAGGCGCCCAAAGCCCTGGTGCGCGCCGCGGCTCGAGCTAAGGAATTGGCGCGGCAGACGGGAACTCCATTCGTCGTGATGCGCGATGGGAAAATGGTAGAGGAAATTCTGCCGCGAAACCACGAAGATTCCGAGAAGAGCGCAACCGAATAGAGGCGTTCCGGAGTACAAGATTTAGCCGGAAAGCCTAAGTGGCATCGGTGCAATCTGACGCGCCATAAGTAAATGATGAATATTCCAGGTGGTTACCAAGAGGGATGTATCCTATTAGTGGAAGGTTTATGAGCGACGCAGGAGGGACGGAAATGGATTTTATAAAGCTCACTACTGGCTTCGCTGATGACATGCTCACACTAAGCAGCTGGATGTTGAAGAAGATGGAAGCACACGGCACACTGCACAATCGTGACGATGTGCGGGGCTTGCAAGCCGAAGTTTCAGTCGGCATTGGTCCCGGCGCCACTGGCGAAATTCTTGTCGTCCAGGCGAAGAAATTGCACCACTATCCAGCTCAAGCTAAGGAACAGAATGCTGAGTTTCCACGCGGTTCAAAAGTGAAAATTGTTGATGTTGGCCCCGCTGTAGTGTTTGTAGCTGGTTATGAACCAGGGGAAGTAACAAGCACGGAAGCAGTCACGATCAAGCCAGAAGCAATCAAGCCAGAAGCAATCAGGCCAGAAGCAATCAGGCCAGAAGCAGCTGATACTACCAATGGTGGTGCACTCGCGGGCAGCGAAACCGTCGATGCCGAAGCCGTTGAATCTGTTGAATCCGAAACGATCGACGCGGACGCTTGAGTTTCGGCAGCTCGTTAATTCACTCGATGGAGATCCTTTAGTGGCGAAATCGCTGATCAATCAGGTAACAGGTGGTGGTGAGCTGACTTGGAGTGGTTTGCGCAATGAAATCCGCCACCCTAAGCCGACTACCTGGGTGGCACTAGCCATCCTGCCTGTTTCCATCATTGCGCACTTCCTTCCAAAACCTGACAACCTTTGGATTATGCTAGTTATTCCGATGGCATATCTAGTTGTTGCGGTTCGTTCGAAATCCCAAGTACAACGGGCTATTGGAGTTGTCTTTGGAGCCTTCTGGGGCATTGGTATACTGCTATGTTTGATGATCTCCATCATGCATGTGAGGGTGTTTTAGATTCAGCTTTTATATCAATCGATTTGGCACCATGCGCACCCGGCGAAGTTTCCCCAGTGAAAATGGTTACAGCCTTACCTGCTAGAATCACTCGATCGTTTTCGAGGCGCATACGAACTATGCCACCGCGTTCGGAAGCTTGATATGCCACCAACTCTGATTTTCCAAGCAGATTTGCCCAATATGGTGCCAGGCAGCAATGGGCAGAACCTGTCACGGGATCTTCATCAATTCCAACACTTGGTGCAAAGAACCTTGATACAAAGTCAAATTCGTCAGAGTCTGATGCGGCTGTTACAATCACTCCTCTTTCAGGCACCTGTCGCAACATCGCCATATTCGGAGTTAAACCTCTGACCAATTGCTCTGACTCGACGACGACTAAGTAATCGAACCGATTTTTCCCAACGTATGTGAACTGAGTACCCAAGCCTTTCGCAAGAGCATCCGGACATGTCGATTCACTTTCTCTCTCTGCCGGAAAATCCAACTCAATCCAAGCCCCTGATCGATGCGCATGCAATGGTCCACTCAATGATGAGAAATGTGCGCTTTCGTTCTCTGGCAAATATCCTAATTCCCAAAGCGTGTGCGCTGCAGCCAGCGTTGCGTGCCCGCAAAGTTCTACTTCTATCGTGGGCGTGAACCAACGCAAATTGTAGCCGCCACTCTCCTTAAGCAGAAAGGCTGTCTCTGCAAGATTCATCTCCTTGGCCATGTTCTGCATCCATGAGTCGCTAACACGCTCAGTCAAAATGCAAACACCAGCCGGATTGCCGGCGAAAGCCTTATCTGTGAATGCATCCACTTGCGCTATACGAAATCCCATTCCTACCTCTCTTTTGCTTGGATCTGGGATGTTTCGATGCCTCTCCACGCATCTTTCCATCCCTTTGCTGACAGTTTAGTTGGTTAGCATAGCAGAGCAACAATTGCTGGCACCTGTGCTGTATTCTTCCGTTAGCAGCAACAGAGCCGTCTGCCCCGAAAGCTGAAGATTGCAAAGGAGTAGGGTGCAAAGGAACAGCCATCCATGACTGCTGGCGCAGCAAAAGACAAAATCGCCATCATCGGCGCAGGGCCGGTGGGCATCAGCGCGGCGCGCGCGCTCAAGCTCAGGGGCATAGCCTACGACCAATTTGAGGCTGAAGCTGCCACTGGTGGCAATTGGCGGCACGGCGTCTACAGCACTGCTCATATCGTCTCCTCGCGCAAAACGACTGAGTTCCCTGATTATCCGATGCCTGCGCATTATCCGGATTTTCCCAGTGCATCACAAATGCTTGAATACCTGAATGATTATGTGAAACATTATGGATTGCTCGAGCACATTATCTTCAATACGAAGGTTGACTATGTCGGACCGGCCCATGACGAACTCTGGGAATTACGGCTGAGCAATGGCGAAATCCGCCTTTATGAGGGAGTCATCGTTTGTAATGGACACCACTGGGATTGTCGCTGGCCGACTTATGAGGGCGATTTTACTGGTGAAATGATGCACTCCAAAGATTACAGACATCCCAGTCAATTGGCGGGAAAGCGCGTGCTCGTAATTGGAGGCGGCAACTCCGCTTGTGATATCGTCTCGGAAGCTGCTCGGCTGGGCGCCTCTGCTCATCTCAGTTTGAGGCGTGGTTATTGGTTCCTGCCCAAGACACTTTATGGAAAACCAATTGCCGAATTGTTGACGACATGGATGCCCGTGTGGATGCAGCGCATCCACATTGCTGTTTTGCTTAGAATCGTAATCGGCGACTATCGTGATTACGGTCTGATGGAACCTGACCACAAACTCTTTGAACATCATCCAACCATAAACAGCGAGCTGTTGCACTACTTGAAGCACGGAAAAATAATTCCCCACCCTGATGTAAGAAGATTCGACAAACAATTTGTCGAATTTGTCGATGGTATCAAGGAAGAATTCGACTTAATTATTTGCGGTACTGGGTTTCATGTCTCGGTGCCTTTCCTGGCGGCCAATATTGTGGAAATTGAAGGTTCTGTGGTTAAAGCGCAATGGGGACTGGTGGCACCGCACCACAGGCAACTATACATTTATGGCTGGGGGCAAGCCAGGTATGGGTTTGGTCCGCTCTTAACACCGGCTTCTGAGTTGATCGCCGATCTCGTTCTTCTTCAAAGGCGGCTGTCGCATCCTTTAGGGGAGGTTTTGAAGAGAATGAACCAACCACTGCCTGAAACTCACCTGCTCGATCCGATGGCCGCTTTACGGCAAATTCGATCGGCAAGGAGGATGCTCTGGATGCTGCCCTTTGTCGATCAGTATTTGATGGTTAAACCCAAGCTTTTAACCCAGGTCTGATGGGGGCTCCCCCGGTGCTGACTGTTGGCGGATTAAAACACGATTTAATTCCTTACTTATGAAGCGCGAGAATCGATCGGGCATCAATCTTTTGAAACGCCATAAAAATCTGGCATGGGCAGGAAGTACTATGTAGAACTCACCGAGCTCCATTCTCTGCAATGCTTCAATAGCTACTTCTTCGGCGGTGAGCTTCGATCTGTCAATAAGTAGCCGCGCCAACTGTTTATCCTCCGCTGGTCCGAGTGCATTGATTCCGATATTGGTTCGCACATAAGTCGGCATTAGAACTGAAACCATGACACCGTCTTCGGCTAACTCACCGCGCATAGTCTCACTCAAAGCGAGAACCCCTGCTTTGGCTGTGTTGTACGCTGACATCCGTGGTGCGGCAACAAACCCTGCCGCACTGCCCACATTCAAGATGTGACCAGAGCCTTGCTTCTTCATTATCGGAACCAGCAAATGACACCCATGCACGACCCCCATAAGGTTTATCTCAATCACTTTTCGGAAAGTGTCGATTGGCGACGCGTGCAAATAACCGCCGCAACCGATGCCGGCATTGTTGATACCAATATCGATACCACCGAGCTCCTGGTCGAAGTCATTTACGGCCTGGCAGAATTTGTCGTAATCCGAAACATCAAAGCAGTAGGTGGTTGGTATGCCGCCTGCAGTACGAACTGTTTCCGCGGCGCAATGCAGGGTTTCATCGTTCACGTCCGTAATGGCAATGTTCCAGCCCTGCCTGGCTAGCTGCGTGGCGAAAGCCAGTCCGAGACCGCTTGCTGCACCGGTGATGAATGCACGCTTGCCCGGATATTTTTGAGAAAGCCGGATCATAGCAGATTCTCTTTACCGCGGTCCTCATAGTGAGGCCAACCAAAAGTGCCGTTCATCCCCTCCTCTACCTCCAGTTCGCACCGTTTTCCTCGCGGCAATTCCGCGAAAACTCCTTCGTCACGAACAGACACCAACACAGAAACGAGAAACTCTCCGACTAGTTTTTCGAACTCATCATCCACGCACTCGCGTGTGGTGCCATCGAGTAGACTGACCGGAACATTGTCCCCATTGCACATCAACTGAACTGCCCCTAGCCAGCCACTGCGGGTTACCCGAGCGAAGTCATAATGCGAGTACTCACCATCCGGCTCGGAATTTGGTCGCGAATCCAGACACATATGCACCGACGGCGTTGACTGCCCGTCACCCAGTAGATATATCAATGCGATCCTCGTCACTGGCGGATGCTTTTTGCCAGCTCGCGCATCAGCATGCTTGGAAGCGTACATAGTCACAGCACGTGCCAGCATCTCTCGAAACTTGATCGCGTCTTTGCGCAAGTCCACCTGCACCGGCTTGTTCCGACGTTTATATACCACCTGTGTTTGCACTTTCTGCACCATCTGCGATGCTCCCGGCGGGAGCGCTACTTTCCCGTGTGGTGGTCGTGGCAACCAGTCAATCTCGACACGTTGCACGACACCGCTGGTGGTGTATGCAGCTCTTACCACCTGATACCCTGTTAGTTTCTCCAGACCCTTTTGAGTGCGAGGACCATGAAGGATTTCAATCTCCATTACATGTGACCCACCCCAGCTGTATATTTCGAGCGTGGAACCGCCACCTGCGGCGGTTGCAATCTGGACTAGCCGGTCATCGTCATATTTGGCAAGTTTCACATTGATTGCTCTCTTCTTCCTGTCGTCATTGAAATAGACCACCTCAACTGGATTCTTCGACCAGTCATAAAACTTCTCTTTGTTGCCAGCTCGCGTGGCAGAGTGTTCCCTTTCCACGACAATGCGCCCTGAGGCATCCGTTCCATAGGAAAAGAACTCATCTTTCCCTGACGGTTTCTCCTTCAGTTCGCGTCCGGGGCGCTCTGAGTTCATCTCAAAGTAGATGGGATTTAAATCCCAGACCGGGCCAGTCGCCCAATGCCACGAGCAAACTAAGGACTCGGCTAACTTCTTACGCGCCATGTATTGCGCGGCAACGCTGGCAAAGAGTTTCTCGACAAGGGCTAAGAGATGCATGACCTGTTCTTCCTTTCCAATCACCACAGTGTACTTTCACCAAATAGGATAAACTCTTCCTCCTCCACCTGGATCAATTATGTCAAAAGCACTTGTGCTCTCCTATCCCGGATGCATCATGTTTGAAGTCATGCTCGCATCCGAACTGATTAGCAAAGCACATCTCATTGAACTTGCAACAATTGACGGCCAAGCGTTTGTTGGCTCTACCGGACTTGCTTTTCAAGCTCACAAGTCATATGCAGACGTCGACGTTCTGGACTACGAATGTCTTATAGTGCCCGGTGGGGATACATTCGAAGTGATCGAAAACGTCGTCCTCGAAAGAATCTTGCAGAGAGCAAATGCGCAGAACATCTTGATTGGAGCCATTTGTGCCGGTCCTCTGCTGCTTGCAAAAGCAGGAATTCTCGAGGGAAGAAAATTTACGCACGGATTTGGCGATCATCATGGAGAGTTCCTTGCACCATTTTGGGATGGCGCTGACTTTGTTGATGAATCTGTGGTGGTAGACGGCAATGTCGTTACAGCCAAGCCCGAAGCACACATCGATTTTGGCGTCATGCTGGCACGATTAACCAACGCAATCACGGACGCCAAAGCCGATTACTTTCGTAATTTCTATAAAGGACACCGATTGCCTGAGCTGGCTCCAATCCAGCAAACATAACTCTCAATCCAGCCATAGAGCGGGCAATGAGCGGGCAACTGCATTCTAGTATAGGATCAAACATGGCGAAGGCAATTGTTGATTAATGTGGGACCAAACTTGGCATGGATCGACTTTGGTGCTAAGTTGGATTTGCGAGGAGTTTAGTCATGGTCAGCATCTTCACCAGCCAGAAGAAATTAGTAATTGAAACGCAAACGGATCCCCAGATTCTGCTGCAGAAATTTCGCGATAGAATCGGTGAGGACAATTTCCTTTCGCGACTGAAAAGTTCGTTTTCGCGTAAAGGCCAGTACGTCGGCAAGATTGATGGGCGAACCGTGGAAGTCGAATACAGGACCAACATAAGAAACTCCCTGCAGCCAAAGATGCACATTCAAGTGGAGACTGCTCCGGCTAACGGTACGCTAATTTCCACCCGATTTACGACCAGCATCTTCGTGAAAATATTTTTGCTTGTCTGGATGTCCTTCGCGTCGCTTGCAACCATCATGATATTTTTTGGCACTCCAGATGGTGCCGTCCTGACGCCGAAAGCGCTTATACTCGGCTTCCCCATGTTCGCCGTATTTCTTGTAGTTATCATGCGCATAGTTGCGCGTCGTGATGAAAAGAAGTTGGAGTGGCTGGTTTGCGATGTGGTAGAGACTTGCGAAGCCGAACAGCGCGGCGAAAGGCTGTCTACAAAGATAGACAAGAAAGTGTTTTAAGTCTTGAGCGTGACATAGCCAATGGAAGTCACTCTAGTCGAAGGCGACTTGCTCAAACAGAGCACTGACTGCCTGGTTAATCCGTGGAACCAGAACATCATTCCATGGTGGCTGCTTATTCCATCTGGCGTATCCGGCGCAATAAAGCAGCAGGCTGGGTTCCAGCCGTTTATCGAGCTGGGCAAACTGGGACCAATCCCATTGGGAAATGCGGTTGTGACATCCGCCGGCAGACTGCCTTTCAAATGCCTGGTGCACGTGGTATCGATTAACATGTTGTGGCGCGCCAGTGAATACTCCATACGCAACTCTGTTCTAAATGCAATGAAATTGGCAGAGCAGGCGAGTCTGCGTTCCATCGCCTTTCCGATATTGGGAGCTGGAGCGGGTGGATTCAACGCTGGCAAGGCGGAATCTCTCATGCTTGAAGCATTTCATCAATTGAACTCACCAGTTCAAGTCACGCTCGTAAGGTACAAGAAAGACTGATAAAACTGACAGGAATTCATCTACTGGCGTATTTGCCCCACAGACAATTCTGCCGAACCTTCATATGATGCCTTCATCGCATTCCAAGGTTCCGTCCAGTTCCAAGGCTACGAACAAATGTCCCTCGATTCTTCCGCCGGCCGCGATTCCAGTCATGAAAACTCAGTGTCCGCCTTTCTAGACGGCATCTGGTCGTCGGTCAAACAGCCCATAGACGGCACCAGACAGCTCGTCGGCGGGCAGGTCGATACAGAGCCCCAAAACGACAGCACTACAGCCAATGTTGGTCGATTCATCGGTTCGGCAGCTCTCTATATCGGCACGACGGCTCTGGCCAGCAAGATTTCGGTCATCGGCAAGTTCGCCCCAATGGTTGCGGGCGGCACTCTGGGCTTCCTGGCGCCAGTGGCGGACAATTCGATGTCCACTCGCCTGGAAAGCGCCGGGATTGGCGTTGCCACAGCCGCTACGCTGCAGTTCGCTCCGGGCATGTTGGGCAAAGCCGGGCTGCAAAACCGCATCGGGCAGCTCGCCATCAGCAGCGCCGGCGCCGGAGCCATCAACACTAATTTGGAATCGCTCGTGCACTCCGGTCATCTTGCCAGTCTCTCAGGCACCGGTTTGAGCGCCAGTACATGGGCAGTGACAGGATTGGCGATGCACGCTCTCTCTGCTCCATTCCGTTCGCCGGCTGGCGGTCCCATAGAAAAGCCCAGTCCAGTAAACCCGAAATTCCCGGTAGCAACACCGATAGAACAGGCTCCCCAAGATAAGCCGCTTGGTCCAGGCTTTTGGCAAGTCAACATGGAAAGCGAAGGCTTGAGCCGCCGCTACGATTTGCACATTCCCGAAGGTTACGACCCTTCCAAGCCCACGCCGTTGGTGGTCATGATGGATGGCGTCACCCCGCTAGGGCCAGGATCCATGGCATTTGAAACGGGCTTCAATGCACGTTCCAACGCAGACAATGTCGTGGTGGCATATCCGTATGCAGCGAATGTCAAGTCGATTCCGCTGGCTGGCAAGATGTACACCTGGAACGAGCCTGGAACCGGCATCAGCAACACCAGTCAGTCATATAGCGACTTTCGCTTCCTCGACAGCTTCCTCTCCGACGTGCAGTCGCGCGTGAATATTGATGGTTCTAAGATTGGCGGTGCCGGCTTCTCGGAAGGCAGCATGGTGCTGCAAAAGTACGCCACCGAACGTCCAGGGCTGTTTTCGGCGCTGGGATCGATTCACGGCACCATCAACGGTACAGAGGCTGTACCGCTTGATGCAACCGGTCGGCCGGTTCCACAAAATGTTGTCATCGTTCACTCAGCTACCGATCACATGTTGCCTTACAAGGGTGGACGCGGCTTCATGACAGCGTTCCTGCCACTAGTAAGAGAATCCAAGCCATTCGCACAGGCTCAATTCTGGGCGAGAGTGAATCAAACCGAAGCGCCAGCAGTAAAATCGAGCACACCTGTGTACGACCGCACAGACTGGATAGCAAAGGATGGGCAGCACAAGGTCACCGAGTACGTAATCAAAGGTGGACAGCATGCAATCGAGGGTTCACCGGCTCCCGGCTTAGCCCTTGTCGGTAGACCGCTGTCGCCAGATAAATTCGATGCCCCTGCAACAGTGTGGAAATTCATCACCGGCGCCAAGATTGCCCGCTCGCTAAGTGCCAATGTGATAGCGCTCGACACGCCCGCCCTCCCCATCGCGGCATAGTTCCGTTATAGCAACGTGCGAGCGGACCGCACACTCTAGGGAAGGCACCACATATTGTTTCACTGTGTTGAGGATGAAGGCGGTTTATCGACTCTCTCTTTGAGATCCTTGAGCGTTCCTCGCTCTAGCCTAGTCATTTCTAACTTCGAGTTTTCAATAAAGCTAATCGCCTCCCTTGCTTTATAGAAATCTTTTTTGCCGTAAGCAAGCCATGCCAGGTCCAGCGCACACTCGATGCGACTCGGGTGCCAAGACCACAGTGCAAGCTTCCACTGAGGGTTTTGCCAGCCTATAGTTGGCTCTGGTTCTCTCAATTGCTCTAGGGCCTTTTCAAAATATGGGATTGCTTCCTGCCATCCGCTTTTGCGGGCCGTCAATATGGACAATTGCTGGTAGCCAATCGCACGAAGCAGCGGAACAGTATCAGTAGCGGTAACTTGGTCCAAAATCTTTGAGGACAAGGCGTCTTGAGATTTGGTTGAAAGTATCTTAGACACTGCCATCACCCGAGCAAGGTCACCGACGGCGGTGTTTGGTGCGGCCAGGACCTCGTGTTGTACTGTGAGCGCAGCTGGCTTGCTTGAGTTGAAAGCAAACAGCTGTCTAAGGAACGACGTGTATGAAGGGTCGAAAAACCATGTTGAGAGAAGGGCGAAGCCGATAAGCGAGCTAGAATATAGAGCGATAAATGCGTGTAGAGCCTTTACAAGAATCTTGCTCAGCACCGCATTTGATGGCCAAGCACTTTTTTCTAGTAAATCAGACAAAGCAAAGAAAAGAACCGAGAAAAGTGTTAAGGAAATGAGGAGGGCGGCTGGTTCAGATAGGTGCCCAACTCCCATGTCTTGGCTAATTCTCCAGAGCTGACAAGCAACCACGCAATATAGCGCTCCACCAACAGCTACAGCCACTCCATTTAACCTGGAAAGAAGCCGAAACATGAGTTTGAGCAGGGCTTCCGCCTGGCAGGTCCAGCTCTTGTGGTGGCGCCAAAAGAACATTCGATCATAGATATCTTTCTTTTGTATCAGTTTTACAACCCAAACCATCATCGCGATGGCTCCCAATGTGGTTAGCACGCTAAAATTGTTATCTGTGACAAAATCAACCACGGTCACAACTGGAGCCAGAAAGCACACAACAAAAAGAGACTGCTCTAGCACGCGAACGGTAGTGGAACGCACAGCGGTACTCCCATTGGCAGCTGCCAGAATGATCCAAAACAGAAAGCAAAGGATCCACAGCAAGCCAAAGCCACAGCACTTATCAACGATATCTGTCTGTGGGAACGTGACGACGGTAGGAAGAACGAGGAGAAAGACCCCACTGGGTACCAGACCCGCCCACGTAAGAACCTGAGGCGAACCATTGAAATCTCTGTATCTGTATTCTTTTCGATCTGTGGCGTAATCCAGCAAGTCTCCGACCGTTTTCGGCCGAGATCTTTTGTCCTTCTGAAGACATATGTTCGTCAAAGCCAGAAGCTTTTCAGGAATCTCCGAGTAGTCTGGTTGCTCATGCAAGTGTTGCAATAAAAGCTTTACCGGATTTTTTTCTTTGAAAGGCGGAGCACCGGTCAGCATCTCGTAAAGAACACAGCCTAATGAATACATGTCAGACTGCTCGGTCACTTCCTCACCGAGGCACTGCTCGGGGCTGATGTAGAGCGGGCTGCCGATGGCATCTTCTGTTCTGGTCAAAGCCTGGGTTGATTGGATGTCACCGTAAATCGACTTGGCAATTCCAAAGTCGACCACATGCACAAGATCGGCACCACTAGCTGTTTTGGAAATGATTATATTGCTCGGCTTTATGTCGCGGTGAATAACTCCCTTCATATGAGAGTGCGTCAGAGCCGCGCATATCTGATGAAAGATATCCATCGCTCTCTCTTGGCTGAGCTTTCCCTCTCGCTTCAAAATGTCGGACAGGCTTTCACCGTCGACGTAATTCATGATGATAAATAGATCGCCGGCTTTATCGGTTCCGGATCCATACACCGAAGCAATATTTACATGAGTAAGGTCAGCAGCCAGCTTCGATTCTTGTTCGAACCGCTTAACTGCCATCGTATCTTTTAGCATCTCCCGACGCAAAATTTTGATGGCCAGGGTTTTATCGAGAGTGCGATCATGGACTTTCCAGACGGTTCCCATCCCGCCCGCGCCAATTTGCTCTAGCACTTCATAGCGCTCGCCCAGGTCCGGGAAGTCGCTTTTCGGATTCGCTTCGTTCCTGTCGGAGGGAGAGTCCTGTCCGCCAGCACGATCTGCATCAATACTCGCTTTCAGCGAAGGTGCTTCGTTTAGCGGTTCATCTACAGACACGACGAGGTTGTCCTTGTCTGTCGCCAGAACAACGCTTTTATCCTCAACTTGCTCAAATGGCTGGCCGCTCACAGGGACCACATAGATGGAGTTACCTGATATATGCCCCGTTTCTGTGATGCGAACATCTTTTGTGGCTGCCTGCTCCACGTTCGATGTCTATGCCACCCAAGTATTTAGTCCTGCAGTTTCAAGCGCTGGCGCACCGTATTTAGTACTAGAGAGCCTTGCACAAAGATCCGAGGCGATATGTATACAAAATCTAGGACTTCAGCAAATTCGCTATTCGCGAATTCAGAATTTTCATAATAAGCTTAGTTCTAGCTATCTCATAATTAATATTTGCTATTCGCGAATCGCGAATACAATGTTATTATGATTACACTGAAGCCACAAGACGTGGCTATACTCCTCAAAATACTATTGAAGCGGGAGCCATGGACCATTGCTGCTCTGGCTGCAGAACTTCGCATGAGTGCATCGGAGGTTCACGCCGGACTCCAGCGATCCACCGAAGCCAGGCTTTACAGCAGTGACTCGCGCAAAGTTCGCATAGACAGCTTTGAGGAATTTGTCTTTCACGGTCTACCATTTGTCTTCATTGCCACCAAAGGTCCGATAACCCGCGGTATGCCAACTTCATTCGCAGCACGACCGCTTAGCGAACATTTCGATGAGTCTGAGTTTCCACCGGTCTGGCCTGATCCTTTGGGAAACAAACGAGGGTACGAGATTTCTCCACTATACAAACGTGCGACTGAAGCGGCCAAAGCTGACCCTAAATTCTATGAATTGCTGGCGCTTTTGGACGCTATTCGGGAAGACGGACCACGAGTCCGCAAGGTTGCCAGAGATGAGCTGCGTCTGCGCTTTGATCAATACAGGAAGAAGATTCAGCTTCCTCAGGAATTAAAATGAATCACAAGGCGGCGATCATCAACCGATTGGTATCGACGGTGCAACAACTGGGCGCACTGGTTATCGACGACCAGGATATGCTGCTCCGTTCGGTTTTAATGCCATTTTAAGAAGCGATGTCTAAAGTCGTCAGTGTTACATACACCCCAAGGAGGGATTTAGTAATGTCAGACATCCCAAACAATTCACATCCGATAGAACATACGCAGTGGGAGCCCTATGAAAAGCTTTCAGGATCCGCACAAGCGCCTGCGTCCCACCTGAGTGCTGGTATTTGGGAAACGATGAAACATGATTGCGCGGCCGCTATGGACGGCATTGAAACCAGTTTCAAGGACGTGTTCACGCCTGGGATAAAAAGCACGACCGAAGAAAAATTGATTGTTGCTGGAGTTGCTGCCGTAGCAATTAACACAGGCTTCGGAATCGCTGCACTGGCAGGCGGTGTTGGAGGTGCAGAGGCCGCACTAGTATCATTGAAGGAAAGTGGTGCTGCCGAGAAATGGGCTGACGAGGTTGCAGCGACGACTGGGTTCAGATATGACGGAGGTCTTCCTGTTATTGATCCGCGTTCACCGGCCTATCCCGAACTCTTAGCTAAGATCAAGGCTTCTACTTAAAGGCTTCTACGTAAAGGCATCTAGATAATCACTCTGGGAAGAGTAAACCAAAACGTGCTTCCTGAGCCATGATCGCTTTCCACACCAATCTCCCCACCATGTTCTTCAATGATCGCCTTGCAGATGGCCAGCCCTAAACCGGTGCCACCTTTCACCCTGGCGTCAGAGACTTGCGCCTGTTCGAATCGATTGAACATCCGCTCTTTGAACTCCGCACTGATGCCAGGGCCGCGGTCGCTGACCATTATCTTGGCAAACGATTCTTGCGTCTGGACAGTCAACTCAATCGGTGCACCGGTAGGAGAAAACTTGATGGCGTTGGAGAGGAAATTCACCAGAACCTGAATTGTGTAATCGCAATCTGCGCGAACATGCAAGCTCTTGTCGCAATTACCGACTGTAATCGGTACTTTGCGCTTTACAGAAAGAGCCTCCACCGACTGTACTGAGCGCGTAATGATATCGTGGCAAGGCACGATATCAAGGAACATCTGCAGCCGACCAGCCTCCATCTTCTGCACATCAAGGAGATTACTGATCATGTGGATCAAACGTGTGGCATCACCTTCGATACCACGAGCTTTTTCCTTCATTGTCTTCATGTTTTCATCGTACATTCCTTCCCCAAGCATATTCAAGAAACATTGAATGGAAGTCAGTGGAGTGCGCAGGTCGTGGCTGATCATGGAGACAAACTCCTCCTTCATGCGCTCCACTTCATGCCTGGCTGTGACATCCTCAACCACTACCAGCAACTTCGGTAAAGAAGGATTAAGAGAAAACGATCGGATAAGAACGTCAGCGGGAAACATGCCACCGTCCGGTCTTTGAGCGGTTACCTCCAGGGGCTGCGATTGACCAATCTGTGCTGCAAGAAATTCTTGGTTGCCAATTTCGTGTTCGCTCAAGAAAAAGTCAGGCAATGTATGACCGACAAGAGCTGCATATTCACATCGAAACATCGTCTTGCAGGCAGGGTTGGCGGCCTCTATTTTGCCACCGTCATTGGTGATGAGCATGCCCACTGGCATTGCCTCCACCACCTGGTGAACGATCTGTCGAAGCCTATATTCGCTGTTCTCAGCCCGCTCTACATGCCGCTGAATAACAGTGTTCAGCTGGTTGATTAACAGCTCAATGTCGCCGTTTTTGTTGGCGTTTTTCTCAATGCCAATCCGTTCGGCCAGCAACTTCAATTGTGGATGTAATTCGTCAGGCTGCGAAGGCATGTTCAAACTCGACTTGAGGCACGATTACAAGCAAATATACCCCATTCAATTTTCCCCATCGCCAGCCTCATTTTTCCGCTTGCCCGACATGGCTGCCCGGTGGTCAAGTTTGAGCTTGGCGCCAGTCAGTCGATCGAGAAATGTCTGATGTGGGCTGCGGTCTCCCGGCAAAACCAGGCGAATGAGAAAGAAAATTGGCACAAGTGGAAGCAGAACACGGGCGAAATGAAGCGCTGTTGCATGCCAGAAGGAGAGCTTGCGACCGTTGGCATCAGTGACATGAAATCGGCAAAGACGCATTCCGATGGTTCCCCGCATCGTCGAGCTTTCCAGGGATGCCCTGTAAATCCAGGCGATGATGAGCATCATAGGAATGCCGATCATGCTGCTTGGACGCAGCAGGAAGACATAACTTACAGCCCCCGCCCCTGTGATCAAACATTCCAGAAAAAGGCAGAGGCAACCAACCCGCGCTAAAACCAGCTCTTCCTGCCACATCGCTGCTAGAGTCGCTTTCGACACAACGGTAAATGTAAGGTACGCCGGCGAAGACATGGCCAGGGCACCGAGGGCAACCGCCGGTGCAAGAACACAAGCATCGATCAAAGCTGCCGCCAGTCTGCGCTTCAGGGGCACTTTGGTCACCTGTATTGTGCTCAAGAGCGTGGGTGACTTGCCGTCTCTGAGCTTTTCCAGGTCTGACTTAAGCTCGGCCATCGATTGGTATCGCTCGCCTGGCTCTTTAGCCAGGCATCTGAACACGACTGCCACCAGGGCATCGGGCACATGCAACTTGGCGAAGTTCGCTCGCAAGGTCTCGGGCGGCTCGTTGAGATGCCTGGCTATCGTTTGTATTGGATTGAGGCCTGGAAAAGGCGGCTTGCCTGTAAGGACCTCGCACATGACACAGCCGAGCGAATATATGTCGGAGCGATGGTCAAGGCTGAGGCCCAGACACTGCTCAGGGCTCATGTAGTTCGGACTGCCCACCACGTCACCAGAGGCCGTCAGGTTCACGGTTTCTCGAACGGAGCCGGACTGCACTTTTGCGATTCCAAAATCGACGATTTTTGCAAACCAGCTGCCACTGTCCCCGGTGGTAAGCATTATATTGCTCGGCTTCATATCGCGATGAACAACACCCTTCTCATGCGCATGAGCAAGTGCTGACGCCACTTGAATGAGAAACCCAAGAGCTCTTTCCGGCGCCAAGTGGCCTTCTTTTTGCAACGTGGTGTAGAGCGACTCCCCGTCAAGATAATCCATGATTAGATACGGAGTGCCATCGGGTTGATTGCCATGTCCATACACCGCCACCAGATTGGGATGCGTCAAAACAGTGACTGCCTGCGCCTCTTGCTCAAATCTTTTGGCAGCACTTGCATCAGCCGCCAGCTCCGATCGAAGAACTTTGACGGCAAAGAACTGATTCAACTCATTATCCCTGACCTGGTAAACGGTGCCCATACCTCCCTGTCCGAGCATTTTCAAAGGCTGATAACGTTGGCCCAGGTTCAGGTCTTTTAAACTCTCGTCTGGAGCCTGATCTGCAACAATCGGTGCATGCTTGACAGGTTCCTCAGCCGGCGTTTTAGAGACCTGGATGTTGCAGTCGCAGCTACTGCTTCGAAATATCCAGGATGTGATAGAACCCTTGCCTGCAGCGCCTATCGGCTTTCCACAGAAGTGACAAATCTGCGTGCTCAATTTTTTCCTGCCACTTTGCGCAATGTCAGATCACCTGTGCGAGATCGCCTACTGTCCGAGATCGAGCATATATCCCTGTCGATGAACCGTCTTCAGAATCGGTGCTTGGCCTTCTGTCTCGATTTTGGTGCGCAGCCTGGCGATGTGAACGCGCAGGGTCTCAGGAGATGTCTCTGAATCAGAAGGCCAAATCCGCTCTTGCAGTGCCTCCAGGCTGAACACTTGATTGGAGTGTTTGATCAAGAATTCCAAAAGCGCCAGCTCGCGCGGGAAAAGCTCAATTACATGGCCATCTTTGCGAACCTGGCGAGCACTAGTATCCAACTCCAGATTGCGACATTTGAGGACCTGGTTTTGCATCACCACCGGTCTTCGCAACAGCGCTTTCACGCGGGCAGAAAGTTCTCGCAGGTTGAACGGCTTGGTCAGATAATCGTCTGCACCTGAATCAAGACCTTCAATTTTGTTATCAACAGCGTCTTTGCCGGTGAGAATGAGAATTGGCGTGGTGCCACCAGATTGGCGGAAGGATTTGCACAGCTCGACCCCCGTGATGAACGGCATATCCCAATCAAGAATCAAAAGATCATACGTGCTTATTTTCAGCCTCTCACTTGCATCCGCTCCATCGACTGCGCTTTCAACTATGTGGTCTTCGGCTTTCAACCAGTCGGATGTCATCTCGCAGAGTTTTAGATCGTCTTCTGCTACAAGTATTTTGGCCATCGAATCCCACCCGAAATAACTAGGGTTATTATTACACAGGCAAATTGGAGGAGCTTTACAAGTGAATTTCACGAGCATAAAGACAGTCGGAGCGTTGGCGCTGGCAGCAGCAGCGGTGGCAGTGATGAATCCTCAACCAGCTATCTCGCAAGACTTCGACATTCACTTCCCAAGTGGGGCAAGAATAGTCACCGCAAACGGAACTGGCATGGTGCGCACAGCCCCGGACGAGGCAGTTATCGTTCTGGGTGTGG
>Ga0182024_10004271_pt1 | contig 33077 bp, 22 predicted proteins | sample P32metaG_FD_120480 | JGI IMG/M metagenome (GOLD analysis project Ga0182024, IMG submission 120480) | Permafrost microbial communities from Stordalen Mire, Sweden - P3-2 metaG (Illumina Assembly) | ecosystem: Environmental > Terrestrial > Soil > Wetlands > Permafrost | place: Sweden: Stordalen... | reverse complement strand
GCGCCCGAAAATCACTCATTGCACGTTGATCAACGACGATCTGGTGCGGCGTATCAAGGCGGCCGGCGTCGTCCCAGCTGCCTTCACATCGTATGCCTACTACAATTCCGACAAGTTCAAGTTCTATGGCGAAGAGATGATGAAGCACTGCATGGCTTATCGCTCTTTTCTCGACGCCGGAATTGTTGCGGCAGCAGGCTCTGACTTTCCTCCGGGACCGTTCGACCCACGAATGGCAATACAAGGAATGGTGACGCGCACCGGCTGGGACGGAAAGACCTGGGGAGCCAACCAGCGGATCAGCGTGGAAGAAGCGCTGCGGGTAAATACCATCAACGGCGCTTACAACTCCCATGAGGAAGCGATCAAGGGCTCGGTCACAGCTGGCAAACTCGCCGACTTTGTCGTGCTGTCCGACGATCTCTTCACAGTGGATAAGGAGAAGATCAAGGACATCCAGATCGTGCGCACGGTTGTGGGCGGCACGACGGTCTACCAGGCGTGACGGCCGGTAACAAGAATCGGACGAACAGAAAGAAGGTTGAGCATCTCATGCATAGAAAGAGCACAATCCCAGCCCTGGCGGCACTGGCACTCCTGACACTGGTGGCTGCGGCACAGGAACCACCGGCAGTCGCGGTCACCGGCGGGACAATTCAAGGCGCCCCACTCAAAGGCGGCGGTGCGGTGTTCAAAGGGATTCCCTTTGCCGCTCCTCCCGTGGGCGATCTGCGTTGGCGCGAACCGATGCCCGTGAAATCCTGGACAGGTGTTCGCGATGCCACAAACTTTGGCGCGCGGTGCATGCAGGGAGGCGCAGGAATCAGCGAAGATTGTCTCTACATCAATGTCTGGACGCCGGAATGGCCATCGAAATCGCGCAAGCCGGTGATGTTGTGGATCCACGGCGGCGGCAACTTCGCGGGCTCGTCCTCGGAAGCTATATTCGACGGCGAAAGCCTGGCGCGCCATGGAGTGGTGCTCGTGAGCGCAAACTATCGCCTGGGTATTTTCGGATTCTATGAGCATCCGGAATTGACTGCGGAATCCAAACATCATGCCTCCGGCAACTATGGATTGATGGACCAGGTGGCGGCACTGAAGTGGGTGGAACAGAACATCGCGCGGTTCGGCGGCGATCCGCGGAATGTGACCATCTTCGGCGAGTCGGCGGGTGCTCTGGATATCAACGTCCTTATGACTTCTCCTTTGACGAAAGGCCTGTATGCACGGCTCATCGGAGAAAGCGGCCCCGTGGTTGAGCCGCCTTCACTGGCTGAAGGAGAGAAGAAAGGGCTCAGCGTGGCCGCCAGTCTGAAGGCCGACTCGCTGAAAGCCATGCGGGCGCTTCCGGCGGAGGATCTCCAGAAGGCGACGGGACAGGGCTTGTCGTTTCTCGGACCGCTCCTGGGTGTAGTCATAGATGGCTGGGTCCTACCCAAACCTTCCTTCGAAGTGTTCGAGGCGGGACAGGAGCATCGTGTGGACCTTCTGCTCGGAACGAATGCGCGTGAACTGACGCGCCCCTTCTTTCCAGCCGGCGGACTCAACGAAAGCATTGCAGCCCAGTACGGGCCGTTGACGCCGCGCGCCATGAATGTTTACGGCCTGAAAGACGGCAGGGAACCGGCGCCCGACCCTGTGTATGGCGCGGCGATGGCGCAATGGGCCACCGATTCGCAATTCCGTTGCGGCACGGTTGCACAACTGATCTGGCATTCCCGGGCGGGCAATAGGTCGTATCAATTTGAATTCTCCCGAGTCGCGCCAGGCAGGGAATCCGTCGGAGCCGCACACGGGAGCGAGTTGCCTTATGTCTTCGGCACGCTTTCGCTGGCAGGACGTGGCGGGAGTCCGGCGCGGTACGAGGCGACGGACACCGCCGTTTCCGGCCAGATGCAGCAATACTGGACAAATTTTGCCAAAACCGGTAACCCTAACGGAAGTGCTATCCCCCAGTGGCCGAAGTTCGATCCCGCCGCGCGCGCCTACATGGACCTGACGGCGAACGGTCCGGTGGCCCGCGAAGGGCTGCGTCGCGAAGCCTGCGACTTATTCATCGAGAACATCGCCCGTAAGTGAACCGTGCCGAAAGCAATTTGCGGAGTGATCTTTCGGTGCACCCTGGATAGCGAAAGGAAAGCTGTTATGTGTCATACACGATTGCCGAAGGGCTGCTCCCCCATGGGGTGCTTACTTTTCCTCGTGACATCATGCTGGGCACAAAACGGGACCACCTCGGGAGACTTTACGGTCGAACCTCCAACACTGGTTTCCCTGGGCTTTGAGTGGAGAATTTCCGGAGACGACAACCGCGACGCCCACGTCGACGTTACTTTTCGGAAGCGGGGAGACCGGGAATGGCGTAAGGCCCTTCCGCTCATGCGCGAACAGCGAGAACTGATAGGAGTTCCGCCGCCGGCCGAGACATCAGGCCCCGGCCGAGGCGGTGCAGTGGGAAACGCTCCGCAGCCCGCCCGCTATCCGCTCTTCAAATACACAGCGCCAAATATGTTCGCGGGAAGCATCCTGAACCTGGAGCCGGATACAGAGTACGAATGCCACTTCGTCCTCGCGGACTCTGACGGAGTGACCGGTGCGACCGAGAAGTCGGTCACTGTTCGTACCCGCAAGGAGCCTGGGGCAGTCGACGGCGGTCACATTTACCACGTTTATCCTGTCGGGTACGAGGGGCCGAGGCAAGAGCCATCCTTTACGGGACTGATGGCGGCTTACTACATGGGAAGCGCGCACTACGACTACGAAAATGCCTACCCCGCCCGCGTTCAGCCGGGTGACGTAATCCTGGTGCATGCCGGCCTTTATGTTGGAGATCGCTTCCACTATATGAACGGCCCTCCCCGTCCAGGGTATCTGGCACTAGGGAATCTGTTCGACGGGACGTATTACCTTACCCAGAGCGGGACGCCGGACAGGCCGATTGTGATTAAGGGGGCCGGCGATGGAGAGGTTATTTTCGACGGAGCTGGGTGCCAAACGTTCTTCAACCTCATGGCTGCGAATTTCAACTATTTCGAGGGGATAACAGTTCGAAATACGAATGTGGCATTCCTGGTTGGAATCAAGAATATTGCGGGGTCGAGCGGTTTTACGCTGAAGCATTCACACATCTACGATGTTGGGCGTGTTGTCCAGGCGGATTGGTCCGGCTCCAAGAACTTCTACATCGCGGATAACGTCATGGTGGGACGACACGATCCAAACAAAATGATGAGCTGGAACGGCGCGCTGTGGGCGAAGTTCCCGGGTTACCCGGAGCTCCTCTCGTCGGAATACGCGGTCAAAGTGTATGGACAAGGCCACGTGGTGGCCTACAACTACATTGCTCATTGGCATGACGGGGTCGATATCGCTACTTACGGAACGCCTGACGGCACACCAAATGAAATTCCGGATCGCGTTCCGCAGGCGATCGACTTTTACAACAACGACGTTTTCAACATGGGCGACAATTGCTTCGAGACGGATGGCGGAGCTCGCAATATTCGCGTCTTCAGGAATCGCTGCTTCAATTCCGCCTCGGGCGCATTGAGCGTTCAGCCAGTCTTTGGCGGGCCCGTGTATTTTTACCAGAATCTCATCTACAACACCCCCACAGGTTCACTGAAATACATCGAGGAATCTGCCGGCGTGTTGACATACAATAACACCATCATTGGGGAAGGCCGCGCGGGTCCCGCATCGAACGAGACTTTTCGTAACAACCTGATCCTGGCACAGGGCGCCTTCGATCCCGTGTTTGCCATAACAACCTTCACAAACTATACAAACTCGGATTACAACGGGTTCAGGCCCAACTCAGGTGTCGAGGACTCTTTTGAATGGAACTCGCCACCTTTCGGAGTTGTGGCGGATTTTAGCAAGGCTCCGGTGGTCCGGCGGTTCAAGACGCTCAAGGAATACGGCGAAGCAACTGGCCAGGACCGGCACAGTGTCCTTGTCGATTTCGATGTCTTCGTCAAAGCCACAAAGCCGGATATGACCGATCCACAACGCGTCTATGACCCGGCAGGGTTCGATTTTCAATTGAGACCAGGTTCTGCCGCAATCGACGCTGGCGTTGTACTGCCAAATATTAACGATGATTTTACCGGCCGCGGCCCGGACTTGGGGGCGTATGAGATGGGCAGGCCGATTCCCCATTACGGGCCGCGATAGGAGTTGTCAATTGCAGAACGTGTCCGCCCAAAGTATCTTTCTCCTCCCACTGCTCACGGTCCCGCTGCTGGCGCAGACCGAAGCCGACCGTTGCGCGGCACTAGCGCGCATGACGATTCCCGACGTTGAGATCGCGTCCGCAAACCTGGCGTCTGCAGGGCCGGCCGGCCGGGGCGGAGGTCTGGTGCCTGCGCACTGCCTGGTGCGAGGTGCGATCGATAAACGTGTCGGCTTCGGCGGCAAGACTTTTGCCATCGGCTTTGAGCTGCGTCTACCCGTTCAATGGGAGCGGCGGTTCCTGTTTCAAGGTGGCGGAGGCATGGACGGTGTGGTGCGGCCCGCGTTGGGCGCGGCGTCCGGCGCAAACACAAATCCAGCTCTCGCGCGTGGTTTTGCCGTCGTCTCGACCGACGCCGGCCACACGGGCGCGCCACCGGCGCCGGAAGCTGATCCCTCGTTTGCGCGCGATCAACAGGCGCGCATCGACAACGCCTACCGCTCTATCGATCGCGTCACGCAGATTTCGAGGGCGATCGTCCTCCAGTACTACGGCGAGCCCTGGCGATATGCCTATTTCGACGGTTGCTCGAATGGCGGGCGGCAGGGCCTCATGGCCGCGCAGCGCTTTCCCACGTATTTCGACGGGATCGTGTCCGGTGCCCCAGCCTTCCGCGTGACCTATGCCGCCATCGGGTCCGCGTGGGAGACGATGGCTTTTCTTGAGATCGCACCAAAAGACGACGCAGGCCGCCCGATTCTGAGCCGTGCCTTCTCCGATGCGGACTTAAAACTCGTGGCTGAAGGCGTTCTGAAGGCGTGCGATGCTCGCGACGGCATCGCCGATGGACTTGTCATGAACACCCGGTCGTGCAGCTTCGATCCCGCTACGCTGGTGTGTGCGGGCGTCAAAGAGGCCACCTGTCTGAGCACGGACCAGGTGACCACGCTGCGGCGCGTGATGGGCGGCCCCAGGAACTCGCGCGGTGAGGCCATCTACTCCGATTGGCCGTGGGACCCCGGAATGGCCGCGCCCGGTTGGCGCATGTTGAAGCTGGGAACGTCTCAGACCGCCCAACCGAACTCTGCCGATGTGACGCTGATGCTCAGTGGACTCAAGGGCTACTTCGCTTATCCATACGACGAGACCTTCGATCCGCTGAAGTTTAACTTCGACAAGGACACGCTGCGTGTGGCGGATACTGCGGCGCTGCAGGACCCCACCTCTACGCACCTGAACACGTTCGCGGAGCATGGCGGCAAGCTACTGCTTTATCACGGCATGGCTGATCCGTTCTTCTCCGCACTCGATACCCAGCGCTACTACGAGCGGCTTACCAAGGATAACGGCGGCCTGGCGAATGTAATGGACTTCGCCCGCTACTTCGAAGTGCCAGGCATGAACCACTGCGGGGGCGGCCCGGCGCTGGATAACTTCGACGCACTGGGCGCGATGACCCGCTGGGTAGAGCAGGGACAAGCCCCGGACAGCATGCTCGCCACCGGAGCGCAGTTCCCGAACGTATCGCGCCCCTTATGCGCCTGGCCCAAACATGCCGAATACGACGGCAAGGGACCGGGCAACGCCGCCGCAAGCTTCGTGTGTAAGGAGTAGCAAACCACAGCAAGCTGAGCACATAAACACCGACAATCTCAGTTCAATCGACGGCCTGCTGCGGGAGCGGGCACAGCGTCCGGCAGGAGAAGTCCAAAGCAGGAATTCGCGACTGCGTCGTTGCCAGCAGCCGGCTTCCTCTAGACTGTGCCCCGCCTCACGGTGAGTGGTCCCATTTGCCCCCGATCTCATGGGCGACATTCGAAACTAGCCGCATCCTCAGGATTGCCCTGGCCTTTGTACTGGGCGTGTAGAGGATACGCACATAGCGGCCGGCTGCGGCCGGGGAAGGCGCGACCCGTGGCGGTGAGGCTTTCAGGCGCGACGTCTTGCTCGACCCAACGGACGATGGCAGACAGAGCATCGAAACTGTCGAGCGCCGCCGGCCCTCCGCCGCAGTGTCCCATGCCCGGGGAAAGGAACAAGCGGCTCCAATTGCGAACTTGATCGGGACCGCCGTTGGCCTTTGTCATGCGTTCGTAGTAGTCCACTGTGTCGAGCGGCGAGAACCACGGGTCGCTCAGGCCGTGAAAAAAAATCAGCTTTCCGCCGTGAGTCGCGAACGTATTCAAGTTGGTCCATCTTGAGGTCTCAGCGAGGCTTGCAGACGGATCCGACATCGCTCGTTCAGCGGCGCTGTCCACGTCCATGCCGATGTCAGTGAACGCCGGCCCAACAGGACTTGCTCCGCCGTGGAGCAGGCCGGGAATGCCCTGCGTCGACACGATCCCCGTATCGAAAGGAAATCCCGGATAGACCTGGCGTCCCTTCGAGTCTTTCGGGCCTGCAAAAGCCTTCTCAAGGGCCGTCGCCTGGTTCATCGAGAGACAGCCGTCCCTCTTGGGGCCGCTGCAAACAAGCGCCTTTGGATCGAACCGGCACGCCTGCCAATTGAACACCATACCGTCTTTCAGACCGTCGGCAGCGTCGCAAGCGTTCAACAGGCCATCGATGACCGTTTTCTTATCGCCGTCGGAAAAGGCGTTGCGCGTGTCGGGGAACCCCTGCGCGTTCTTTGGCGCAATCTCATTTATCGTGGCGGCAACCCAACGATCACCGATACCTGAGAAATTTGTACGCATCGCCGGCGCGCCTGCCACAATCCCGTCAAAGTAGGCCGGGTACCGCTCGGCCATCAGCATCGCCTCGCGTCCCCCCGTCGAGCATCCGGCAAAGTACGAACGATCGGGCGGCTTGCCGTAATACTGCCCGGTGATGCGCTTGCCGATCTCGGCGACGCGGCCGATCGCGGTGTACGCAAAATCGAGACTCGCCTGCTGGTCCTGCATGAAGCTCGCGTCAAATCCCCCGCGCCCTTCGTGACCCGTGTCTGTGCTCGCTACGGCGAATCCGCGGGCGAGTCCGGGTTCGCCGTTGGCCGCCACGGTACCAAGCGGCGTTTGGACAGAGCCGTTCAATCCGCCGCCGCCCTGCAGCAGAAAGCGTCCGTTCCAGACCTCGGGCAGCGCGAGGGCGAAACCAATCCCATAGGTCGCTCCGCCAGCGCCCGTCCGGCGGTCAATCATTCCATCGAGGCGGCAGTAAGCGGGCAACTTCGCCGTGAATCCCCCTCCTGGGCCGGCAGGAGGCGTTGATCCGGCCGGAATCCATTCCGCCTTTGTGACGGTCACTGCGACACCGGGTAGCTGCAACTTCATCAAACTCTGGCAGGCAGCCGCGGAAGACGCGGATGTCTGGGCGATACCCGCTGGCGCCCCTAAGCTGACAAGTATTGTCAGCGTTCCAAAATGTCCCAGCCGTGAGTTCATAGTTCCCTCCTAACGTCGCTTTCCCAGATGGCGATCGAAGAACTTGACGATCACATCGTAGCAATCTCGCGATTCCGGCACATCGGGATTATAGAAGAATCCGTGAAACAGCCCGTCCCATACATGTAACTCGGCATCGACTCCCTGTTTCACCAATTGGGCATGGGTGTAAATGGCCCCACTCATCTCGAAGCCGCGTGTTGCCGTGATGATCAATGTGGGCGGAAATTTCGCCAGGATCTCCGGCGAATTGATCGGGGCCACCAGCGGATCCTTCGGATCGGTGCCGGCCAGGTACCCGAGTCCGGCGGGTGCCTGATTGGGGCGCGCGTTTGGTGGGGTTAGGAACATCGCGCGCCCCTCGCCGAGCGGCCCGGCCGTGTAGGCCGCGTCGCCGCCGAACCCGGCTCCGGCGGGAGAACCTGCTCCCGCGCAAAAGATGCCCACCGCGCCCGGCTGGGGCAGGTTGTGTTCTGCAAACCACGCGACCGACATGGCGGTCAACATGCCGCCGGCGGAGCAACCATAAATGGCGATGTTCTCAGGCGCATGATCCTTCAGGAGCTCCTTATAAACAGCGGCAACGTCTTCACTGGCTGCGGGAAACTTGTATTCGGGGCCTTCGCGATAATCCAGGCTGATTACGCGGACTTTTCCCAGGGCGGCAACAGGCATAGACTCCAGTTCGGCACACGCTGGCCAGCATCCGGAAAAGCCGCCGCCGTGAAGATCGATCAGTACACGGTTCCGGTTTGCCGCTGACACTCCTGCCTTTGGAGTGTAGACGTAAGCGTGCACCCCCGCCACTTTGGTATCCTCCCGGTCCACCGGATAAAGTGCCTTTTGCCGCTCCAAATAGCCCTTCATGAAGCGGGGCACCCCGTTGTCCTGCTTTAGCATCTGGGGATTTTGCATATCCTTCAAATGTTGCGTGACATAGGCTTTCGCCTCCGGACTAAGAAATCCAGACATCGGCACGGCCTGAGCAGGAACGTGAACCGTGCCATCGTCGTCGATAACCACGTTGTTCGTCCTGGGAGGCGCTTGCCCTTGGGAATAAGCCGGCAATAGCGCGGCGCCCATAAGAATCGGGAAGCCGAGTAGAATTCGTAGTTTCATGGATATTCCTCTGTGCGGTTCACAGGTTCATCGAGTAGAACCTGAGCTTTGAAAAAGTGACTTCGCTCTCCTGCGAAATGAAGCCAATGCGTCCCGTGGCCTTCAAGTAGAAGAACGACTGCATCAGCAGCTCATCTATATACAATTCCATTTTGCCCGATCTCAACCACAGCCGGAAGCTGTGGTCCTTGCTATCGTCGAGGCCCGTTACTGTGGCACTGCCCCTACCTGTTGCGTCCAGGCTTTCGAAACGGAACGATACGTCGGTCTGAATGCGTCCTATGTGCGATGCACGCCATTGCGGCTCGCCGATCTCCAGTAGGATGCCGGTGCCCGAACCCCTTTCCAGCCCCTCGATGAAAAAGCCGGCATACGATTTGCGAGCATCTCCATTGGCCTGCAAAAGCGCCTTCGCATGGATCTGGCCTTCCATGATCAAACCGGCATCCAGGTCGAACCGCTGATTTATAACAGCAATTGCCTTTCTGGTCTTGTCCGCTTCGAGCCATGGAAACGGACGCCAGCTCTTATCTGTGTCAAACACGAGATGATCGTTACTACCCGCAAGGGTCACAATCGGATTCGCAGGCGTCTGTCCCGGCGGAAAAGCGACCGCATTCTCCGCCGTGTCGACTCGTATTTCCTTGCCTTTGACCACGTCGTTTTTCGGCCAGTACGCCAAGCGAAGATGTCCTTGAGAATCGACTATCGCTTTCCGCATCGGGAGGAGCCAGGTCCCCTGGCCGTCCGTACCGGCCGTGCTTCGAAATGTGAACGGGTCGCTGACCAGGTCTTCCGGACTATCCTTTACAAAGCATGCTAATACGTGAACGTAGTAGTTTCCATCGATTCCCGATGTGCCAGTCAGGCGATAGGCTTCGAGGTCTGGCCGGAACGGTCCGGTAGGCGAATCGGCAACATAAGTGTAGACTCCGTAACCGGAAAAGCCGTAATGAGTTACGTTGCCGCCGAGCAGGTAATACTTCTGTCCGAATTTCTTGATGCCGCCAATCTCCAAAGTGGGAATTCGAAAATCGGCGCGGATTTCCGGAGCTTTGATGGGTTTGAAGTGAACACCGTCGGGGGAGTCCATCATGCCGAAGCCGCCATGATCGATCGGGTCTGCGACCATATAACCCCAAGATCCTTGGCTAGGGTTCCGGTCATCTTTGGGGATCGCCGACTTTAGCAATGTATGGCTTCCAGACTCGATTGTTCTTGAACCCTTCCGACTTGAGAACCACGCCGTAGTCCTTCCAGTGGACGCCATCCTCGGACGTAGCAAGCCAGATGCTGTTTCCTCCGTACATCGCGTACAAGTAATATTTGCCCGCAGAGTAGATAACAGTTGGGTCCCAGAAACCGCCCGCGGCAGGCTGGTAAATGAACCCCCTTTTCGGAGCCTGGACCTGAGCGATCGATAGAGTCACTCCCGCCAGGGCCAGCATGGACAACGCATAAACGAGCGTCGTTCTCATCTTTTCCAACGTCGAGTGCTCCTAACGCTTCAGCGCGTTTTCACGCCCATTACTCGATCGCCTTTTGAATCGCCGCAGCAGCGACCGGGGCCATAAGCCGGTAGCCGTCTGCGTTGGGGTGCAAGCCGTCCATGGAGATAGGATCCTTGAGCCAGCCCTTTTCGTCCACAAGAGCCGCGAAGTAATCCGCGTAGATCGCATTGACCCGGCCGGCGTAGTCCTTCATCCAGGCATTCAACTTCAGGATGTCGGCGGGGGGATGCTCCTTGGTCATCTGGATGATCGGGATCCCGCGGCCCTCCGGGCCCCCAGGGATCGGCAGTACTTGAGGACCGCCGTTTTGCTTCCTGAGAAATGGGTAGTCACTGACGGGTAGCAGCGAACACAAGATCACCTTGATCCCGTGATGCTGCGCCAGTTCGGTCATCGCCATGATATTCTGCTCGATCATCTCCGCCGTCGATGGGCCGGTGTTGCGCGAAACATCGTTGATCCCGGCCAGGACGATCATCGCTGCAGGTTTCAGATCGATCACGTCGGCATATATGCGAACCAGCATTTGCGGCGTCGTCTGGCCGCTGATGCCGCGATTCACATAAGGCTCACCCGAAAAGTACTCATCGAGCTTCCAGAAGTCGGTGATCGAGTCGCCCATGAAGACGACCCGCTTCGGATCGGCGGCCTGCTTCTTCAACTCTTGGTTGGCCTGGTGATACCGGCCGAGTTGGTTCCAATCCTGAAGTTGATCCGCAAGACTTCTGGCGGCGTTAACCAGACAGCAATTGGATCGCGCCGCGTTAAACTCGTCGGCAAGCTGGGCGTTGGCGCTGCCGCCCGCCACGATGGCACCAAGAATCAAAGAAAAGACACATCGCTTTCTGTCACCGCTCATTTCAGGCCTCGCTCGATCCCTACTCTGGTCTTCTAGACTCGTCTACCAGGCCCAGGATGCCGTCGACAATCGAAGTTTCCGCGCATCCGGGTTTCAATCTGGAAGAGAGGACCTCGAAAGTATACATCCCAAACGCGGCGTCGTTCGGGATGTATCCGGAACGCGCCATGCCGTTCGTGAGCGTCACCATCATAGTTGCCGTGTATGGCGATTCCGCTTTCAACCGCTGAGCAATCGGGTTGAAAACCTCGCCGTTCACGCCACCCATCACAATATCGCCCACCCTCAGCAGGCCGAGCCGGATTTCTACCGGCCCGGCGTCCTTGTACTCGCCGGGGTACCCTGCCCGTCCCGAATTCAGGCGCTCGCGGCCGGGACAGCTAATCGTTTTCGCGCTTCCGTAAATCGGTGCGTTCGAGTCGGTGCGTTCGATGCCTCGCATCACGTGAAGCACTTCTTCGCCGAGCAACTGGCCCATGGACACAATCATTTGCTTCTGTTGGTTCATGAGCTTGGCCACGGTCGGGTCACTCCTGTCCAATCCCTCGCCGCCGGGAGGCATCGCGTTGCTGATATCAACGCCGCGCTTGGCGTATTCCTTGATCCGGATGTCTCGCAGGTCGTAGGTTTGCTGGAAGAAGACGGGGTTCTGGTCACCGGCAGCGCCGTTCGAAAACACCGCGATGATTTTGCCGTCAAACGAATCCTCAATGTACTTCGACGTCGTGCCGGGATAATCCGCGCTAACCTCGTCCAACTGGCCGACCGTTACGGCATGCATGGCGTAGTTGTAATACACCGCGATCGGCTCGCCGCTGAGGCTCTCGAATTTGACTACGGCCACGGTTTTGTCGGATGGTCCCGCATAATTGGGACCTTCCCACCACCGCCTGGTTTTGGGATCGATGATGTTGCGGTTAACATTGAGGAAAGAGACACCGGTTCCGTAACCGATGCGGGCAGGCGCCAGGCGTTCTTTCGCGAGTTTTACCGATTGGAAGATTTTCCGGGCATAATCCGGCGGCATCTGCATGGGCGCGCTGTGGGTGTGGGTAGCGGTGATGAACAGATTCAGTGCAGGGATTCCCAAGTCGCTTTGAACCTTTTGCGTGACTGCCTTCCAGGTTTCATCGGTGATGACTCCGGCATCCACCGTGATCAGGGCGGCATCGGTTCTCCCGCTTTCGAGGACGATGGCTCTCGAATACAGGTGATCCAGGATGCCCTGATAGTTTTTGGGAAGCTCGTTCTCGGCGGGCGTCACATCCACCTTGGCCGCTCCCACTCGGAGCGCGGAGGAGGGGATGCCTTGTGCGACAACTCCTCGCGAAACCGCGATCGTTAAGGTGATGCTAAGAAGTGTGAAAAGTGCTCTCATTTTGCTGCTCCTCAGGTCTATCGGCTCTTTAGTCGGACATGTCTCAATAAGTCTCATTTGAGAAAGGCGGGGATATCGATGGCCTCCGCCATGGCTCCATTTCCGAGGTCGTTGGGATGCACGTGGTCGCCGGAGTCGAATTCCGCGCGCAGCTTCTTGGGGTCTGCGGCATCGCGTACCAGGGCGTCGAAATCGATGAGCGCGTCAAACGCCCCACCGGTGCGGATCCATTGGTTCACTGCCTGGCGAATGGCCTCCCCGTTTTCGGTATAGGTAGGCACTCCCTCGACGGGCATGATGGTGGCGCCAGCCACCTTGATACCGTGCATGTGCGCTCGTTCTATGATCTGCCGGTATCCCCAGATCAGATCCCCGGCCGTCACCGCCTCACCGGACAGTCCCGGTATCGCCGAAAAGGTAATGTCATTGATTCCCTCCAGCAGAGTCATCCAACGAACACCGGCGCGGCTGAGCACATCGCGATCGAACCGGGCCAGGGCACTCGATCCGGCGACGTCTCGCAGCACCCGGTTTCCCGAGATTCCCAAGTTCACCACGCCTAACATCTCTGTCGAGTGGTTGGAAGCCAGTCTCCGCGCGAGCAGAGCAGGCCAAGCCTGGTCTTTATCGACGGTTGTCGCATAGCCGTCCGTGATGGAGTCTCCAAAAGCGACGATGACGGCAGCGCGGGGAGGCGCCAGGACGTCGACACTCGAGAGCCAGAAATAGGCGGTTGTGGTAGCGGAGGGAGTTAACGTCGCTTTCCCCGTCGCATCACCATCGGCGATGTACGCAGTGTGCAAACCCAAGTCGTGGACCGTCGGACGTCCGGTATCTTGCGGAAGGTATAGGGAGACGGCCAAATCCGTAAGCTTGGGAACATCCAGATCCACCGGATCGCTCACCACTAGTGCTCCCGGCGGGATACGAAACGATCCTTCTCCGCCAAATCTCAGCACGCGGTCCGATGCGGGCAGAACCGCCGCATCCTTTTGGCGAATGGCAACGTGCGCGGCTCCGATGACAAGCGGTGCATTCCCGAGCGCATTGGAAAGTTGCACGCGAACCCGCCGTCCACCGAGGCTGGTGCGAACCACCATGCGCACAGTTTGGTTTTTGAACGTTTCGGGAAGGTCGCCGATTGGCGAGGGCGGGCGATTCCGGGTCGTGCCCGAACGCTGCGCGCGTCCGCCAATCTCCGGGACGGGAGCCAGAGACTGCGCGGTTGCCCAAGTGGTGACCCAATGCTCGTTGGAGTTGAGAACTGCCGTCTTCGGAGCGGCAAACAGGGAGAGGGAAAAAGCGCATAGCCAGATGGCGGAGGAGGGTCGCCGCTTGGGAAGCTTCATTGCATTTCCATCTTTTATTTACCGAAGTGCCGGTCGAAGAAACGCGCAATCACGTCGTAGACCTCCCTGGATTCCGGCAGGTCGGAGTTATACCAGAAAGCGTGCGGCAGCCCATCCCACACGTGTAGCTCGGTGTCGACGCCCGCTCTCACGAGTGCGTTATGGGAATTGACGGCGGAACTGTATTCCATCGCGCGCGTGCTGGTGACGAGCAAAGTGGGCGGGAATTTCGCTACCAGCTCAGGGGAATTGATGGGATAAGCCAGAGGGTCCTTGGGATCCACGTTGCTCGAATAGTCGAAATTGTTCCGCGGGGCACTGTTGCCAGTTCGTCCCCCACCCGGCGGCATCGTCATCCCATTCAACGGACCCGTAATGAAGCTGGCGTCGCCGCCACCGATACCGCCGATAGACGCGCAAAGAACTCCGGCCGCCGAGGGATTCGGGAGATGGTTCTTTTGGAACCAGGCGATTGACATGGCCGTCAGCATGCCGCCCGCCGAACAGCCGTATAGCCCAATGTGTTGCGGCTGGTACTGCTTTAGGACTTCTTTGTAGACAGCAGCGACGTCCTCGCTGGCGGCCGGAAATTTATACTCTGGCCCCATGCGGTAATCGATCGTGATGACCTTGATTTTCTCTACCGAAGCGACAGGAATGGATTCGATCAGAGCCGCCGTCCGTGCGCCGGAAACGAATCCGCCGCCGTGCACATTCAGCAACACCCGATTCCGGTTCTTCGGCGCGACACCCTCCTTCGGCGTAACGATATCCGCATAAATCCCGGCGATTGTCTGGTGCTCAACGTTCACCGGGTAACGCTTACGGATCGGATCGAGAAACCAGTTCATGATCTCGTCCTGCCGCGCGCGGTACCCCTTGATATCCTGCGTGGGACTTGGCCCTCCGGAAAACGGCCGGTCCTTCAGCAGGTGAAGCATGTAAGAGCGCGCTTCCGGGCTCAAGAAACTGGAAAGGGGAACCGCAAGATTCTGAATATGCAGAGTTCCGTCCGGATCTACGCCCTCGGGCGCCGCCGCTCGCGATCTCGTGGCTTGCCCGGTTAAGAAAACTCCGATCGCGAAAGCCGCGGCCGAAAGAAGGATACCTTTCCGAATGTTCATCGGGTTCACCTGCTACGTGCGCAGTTCCGCTCGCTGACAACCGCGGCTCTGTTCGGAGCCGAGACCGTCAGCGAGCGGCCGTACCATAAAGAAGTTAACCACGGTCAGAATACTAAAACCGGACCATGGCGTTGAGCTGGATCCTCCGCGGAGTGCCTTGAATATTCGTAACCGTTCCGAACGTTGGGATGCCCGCAAGCGTGGAAGGGTCGGCCCAACGCACGATATTAAACGGATTTACGAAATCCGCGCCGATATCGACTTTCATTCGCTCGGTAGCGGAAAAAGTCTTGCGGAGTTCGAGTGACTCGGATTTTTGCCAGAACCCGCGCACCCAGCTCAGATACCGTGCCGTGTTGCCGAATGTGAAGAGATTGGGGCTTGTGAATGCGGCCGAATTCAAATAGGTATCTTTGTTCGGATCGAAGCTGCCCTGATAAGTGGAGTAGACCGGCGCGCCGGTATAGTTCGCATATTCGAACGGGGCGAAGGGCGAGTACCCGAGAGTGGAGGCAAACGGATTGATCGCATCGATCTGCAATGCCGCTCCCGACTGATAACGGAGGAATCCGCTCAACGTCCAGCCGCCCAGGACGGCGTCGGTGAGGCGGGATGCGGTTTTCAAAAACGCCCGGCCTTTCCCGACTGGCAAGTCATACGACCAACTGGTGCTGAAGGTTGCCGCGGGAGTTCCAGGATCGATCGTTTGCGGGTTAGAACCTGGATATTGGAGGGAGCCTTCCGCAAAATTGGAGTACACCGTATTGCCCCCGAACGCATTGCTCATATTTTTCATCCAGGTGAAGAAGGCGAGCAGTGTCAGGCCGTGGGAGAACCGCTTTGTCGCCTTGATTTGCAGCGAGTCGTAATGCCCTTTGCCCTCCGGTAGAAGCGCCTCGTCGCTGGCCACAAAGGTGTATTGAGGGTAGGGCTTCAGCGCCTGGGCCACGGTATTCGCACCGAGCTGATTGGCAAACCCGGGGAAAGGCGAAAGGCCGGCCGCCGCCGCCGGCGCGAGCAGTCCGAATCCCATGCCGAGATCGGAGGCCGGAACGTAGTTGATCTGCGAGGCGGTTGATCCGAGCGCCAGGTGTGTCGAATGGCTGCCGATATAACTCACGTCCAACGAAAGGTTGGGTACGACCTCCCGCTCAAAATCGAAGACCCAGTTGATGATCTGCGGTAGCCGGTCCCCGTTGGGAGGAATGTAGGTGATGGCCTGCCCATTCAGGAATGATGGATCGATCACCGGCGGCTTTTCATAGGACTGGGGGAAGCTTTGCTGATTCCAGTAATAGACCGGCGTAAATCCATCCACCGAATTGAACGTCGGGTTGGCGCTGTAGCCCGAAGCGCCGGTACTGGTGAAGGGGACCTGGTTGCCGTTGCCCGCATAGTAAATGCCCGAGGATGCGCGGACCAGGGTTTTGCTGTTGATGCGGTAGGCAATTCCCAGTCTCGGTCCGAAGCCTTTGTGCCATGCGGTCTGGAACGGCTTGCCGTATTCGCCCGGTCCGCTCCCCGCGTAAGCCAAGGCGCCCAGCAACCCACCCGCTCCCGGATTCACCAGGGTCGGTTCGAAGCTGGTCATGTAATTATTGACCTCGTAGAACGGCGGGCTGTAATCCCAGCGCAACCCGTAAGAAACCGTGAGCTTGTCGGTGGCGTGCCATTCGTCCTGCGCGAAGATTCCATAGCGGTGGAAGCGCAAACCGGTATCCAAGGGGATATAGGCACTTGCAGAATCCACTGCGCCCAACAGGTAACTGGCGAAAGAACTGCCCAAACTGCTGGCATTCGCAGCATCGGGCTGGCTGGTCATGGTATTCGAAAAGGTGAATGACCCCGCAACCCCGCCCTGGATAAACCTGTTTTCGTCGTTCCTGGCGATCTCGAACCCGAATTTCATGGTGTGCTTACCGTGACTCCAGGTGAGATTTTCGTCAAACGTATAGCGCATTTCATGCCAGTCTTCTTCGTATGCGCGCCCGATGTTGACCGGTAGTCCGTTGCCGCCACTGAAGTTAATGGCGGGGAAGGAGCCGTTGTCCGCCGGGATTCCGGTGATTCCCAGTTTCTGATCCCAGCCCTGACCATCGGTGGAGTCGGGGCCGAGATTGATGTAGCGATCCCCGGAAAGTGTTATGTGGTTCACCAACGCGGGAGTGATGACCGAGTCGAGGTTGACGCGGACCTTCCAACTATTGGCCACTTGGTCGCTGATCCAATCGAGAGGATTGGTCTGCGTAGAGCCCCAGGTGGGCGCCGGACCCAAGCCCGCCGACTGCGATCCGAGATTCTCCCACAACACCCGGTGGCGGATCTGGTTCGTATACGACACGGATAGCTTCTCTGTATCGGAAATGCTGTGATCCACCTTAAAGAGTGGCGTGTACGTATTGAAGTAAGGCCAGTTGGCCGCGGCTTGGTTGATGTAGTTGTTATTGACCCCGGAAAAGGTCGGAGCCGGATAGTACCCATCGATCATTTGCGCCGCCTGGGTGATGCGGGAGGCGGGAATCTGGTTATTCGGGAACGGTTGGCGAATCAATCCGCCATGTCCGTCCGATACGGTTGTGGCGGGATCATAGATGGGGACGCCAAGTTGGCTGAAGTCGCCGTGGATTTCGGCCGGAGTGGGCACGGTGGCGAGGCCGCCGCCGGCGCCCTGGCGGGAAAAAAATAGCCCCAGGCTGCCGAAGAAGAACGTCTTGTTTCTCCCGTTATAAATCTTCGGCAGCACTACCGGCCCGCCCAGGGTGAAGCCGCCTTCGTTCTGGTGGAAAGGAGTTACCGTGGGTTGAAAGAACGACCGCGCGTCGAGAACATTGTTCCCGAAATGATCGAACACGCTCCCATGGAGTTGATTGGTGCCGGATTTCAGAGTCACGTTGGTGAACCAATTGCCGAAGCCACCGTACTCCGCGTTGAAACCGTTCGACACCACGCTCATTTCGCCCACCTGCTCGATCAAAGGCGAAACCTCCGCCAGGGACCCGCGCGAAATTCCCCATTCGCTGGCGGCGCCGCCATCGATGAACACTTCGGTGTCCCCCATGTTTGTGCCATTCGCTCGCGGCGTGAACGAGGTGCCCCCGGTGTATCCGGGCAGATTCTGCAAATAATCCGTGATCGCCCGCTGCGTTCCCGTATCGATCAGGGGCAGCGTTTGAATAATGTTTGCTTGTATGTCGGTGGCATTGCTCGTGACGGATACGTCGAGCAGCGGCGCCTCCCCGGTAACACTAACCGACTCGGTAATGCTGCCCGGCTGGAGCGTGGCATCGACGCGCACCTTCACTGCCGGACGCACTTCAATCGGCTCGTGAACACTGGCGGTAAAGCCTTCTTTCTTAATCACGACCCGGTACGTCCCGGACGGGAGGTTGGGTGCGGTGTATAGCCCCTCCCCACTCGTCGCTACATCGAGTGTGCTGTTGGTGGCAGTCTGTATGATCTGGACCTTGGCGTCTGGGACAACCCCGCCGGTCTGGTCTGTCACCAGGCCTTCAATCGTTCCGCGATCAATCTGACTCTGCAGGGGGACGATGGCGGCGAGCAGTAAGGTTGGTAACCAAAGTACCCGAAGGCATGTGCCGAACCAGGGCTGCTGGCGCCATTCCGTGGCATTCGAGTTCTGCATGTTCTCTCACCTCTATAGGGACCCCGTGAGCTTTTAAAACTTGTCTTTACAAGTTGGCCCAATTCCCTTGTGATTACATTAGCAAGACGGAATATAACTCTCTGTGATTCGACTGTCAACAGGAATTCCGTTGCACTCCGTTCCAAAAATTTGTATTATCAGGTTGTGGAAATCGATGCGTCCCTGTCCAAACACGAACAGATCCGGCGAAGTCTAGCCGATGCAATTACATCCGGGGGATATCAGCCGGGGCAGCGGCTGCCCAGCGAATCCGAGCTTGTGAAGACGTTCGGAGCTTCCCGGCCAACCGTGAACCGTGCCTTACGGGAATTGCAGCTCACTGGCTTCATCGAAAGGCGGGCCGGGTCCGGAAGTTACGTGCGCTCTGACAATGCGGCACGTGGTTACACCTTCGGACTGCTGATTCCAGAACTGGGTCGTACCGAAATATTCGAACCGATTTGCCGGGGGATGGCCGAAGAGCAGGACGGCGGCCACCACGTGCTGCTGTGGGGCAGTTCGCTCGGTGATTCCCAGAATACCGAAGCCCAGGCCTCCAATCTCTGCCGGCAGTTTGTAGCCAAAAAGGTTTCCGGGGTTTTCTTCGCGCCTCTCGAACTTACTCCGCAGAAGGATGCGATCAACCGCAAGATCACGGAGGCCTTCGACCAAGCTGGCATTCCGATCATCCTGCTGGATCGCGATCTGGTGCCATACCCATCCCGAAGCTCTTACGATCTGGTGGGTATCGATAACCGGCGCGCCGGGTATACGATTACCTCACACTTATTGCGCTCCGGTTGTCTGCGCATCCTCTTCCTGGGGCGCCCCGGGTCTGCTCCGACCGTCGATGCTCGGATTGCAGGCTACCGCGAAGCTATGGCGGACGCGGGAATCGGCTTGGAGGCCGGATTTGTGTGCCGGATTGAGCCACAAGACCACACTCGAATCAAAGAGATCCTCGATCAGTTCCACCCCGACGGATTCGTGTGCGCCAATGACTTTACGGCGGCGAATCTTCTGAAAACGCTCGACGAATTGCGGGTGTCCGTGCCGGAGCAGGTTCGCATGGCTGGAATCGATGACGTGAAATACGCCAGCCTGCTTTCCGTCCCTCTGACCACGATCCATCAGCCGTGTGCCGAAATGGGTGCCATCGCCATCGCGGCCATGATGGAAAGGCTGCGGAATCCGACGCTGCCTGCACGGGACATCCTGTTGAATTTCCGCCTGGTAGTTCGGGAGTCTTGTGGCGCAAGCAAAAATGGATTGACAGCGAGTGCGGAATCCTGATACTGCTTCTTGTTGTGGAAGACGATAAATTGTCTTTACAGGTTAAGGGTGATCTACCTCGCACGCGAGTCCTCGTTCTGGGCGAAGTGCTGTGGGATGTCTTTCCCGATTCCACCCGACTAGGCGGCGCTCCTCTGAATTTCGCAGCCCATACGCAACGGATGGGTCATCAACCTTCATTGATCAGCGCGGTGGGCGAAGACGATTTAGGCCACCGGGCGCTGCAAACGATACAGACCCTGGGTCTGAACACGGACCTGTTGCAGAGGACATGCCGGTTTCCGACCGGCACGGCCCGTGTCCATCTGGGGCCCACGGGACAGACCACTTTCTCAATACCGCGACCGTCGGCCTACGACGCCGTGAACCTCTCCGGGGAACAGATTGAGCGAATCCAGGAATGGTCTCCGGAGTGGTTTTATTTCGGCACCCTCTTTCCGGCTCTCCCGGAGGGGCATGCCACCTTGCGTCGGCTGCTGTGTGCGGTGCCGGAAGCCATTCGCCTTTATGACTTGAATCTCCGGCCAGGGTTCGACTCACAGCCGCTGGTTTCGGAGTTGCTGGAAGCGGCGCAAGTGGTCAAGCTGAACCAGGAGGAAATGAATGCCGTCGGCCACTTCTGCGGGCTACCGCCGGAAACGGAGGCGTTCTGCCGGGTTGGATCCCAGCGGTTTCAATGGGAGGCAGTCTGCGTGACGATGGGAGCGCGCGGTTGCGCAATCTTCGCGAGGGGAGAATACGTGGAAGATGCTGGCTACCGGGTCGACGTTGCGGACACGGTAGGGGCGGGAGACGCGTTCGCCGCCGCGTTCCTCCATGGGCTGACCAACAAGTGGTGCTTGGCCGAGATCGCTCGATTTTCCAATCGCGTAGGCGCGATCGTGGCGAGCCGCCCCGGCGCGATACCAGACTGGACCTTTGCCGAAGCGATGCAGCTTTGAGTCGGTTGCCATGATGACGCGCCGCCGTTTGCTTCAAGCCGTTACCACTACCGCTGCTATGAGTAGCATCCGAGGCGCCGAATCCGACCCCACCCTGGTGAAGGCAATGAAAGCGTTGCGCTCTGCCATTCCAGTGGCTGCGAGCGATTCTGAACGGCCTGTCTTTCACTTTCACCCCCCTGCAAACTGGAATAACGATCCCAACGGTACGCTGTTCTATAAGGGTTGGAACCATCTCTTCTATCAGCTCAATCCGTTTGGCACTAGCATCGGAAACCAGCACTGGGGCCATGCTCGCAGCAAGGACCTGGTTAACTGGGAGCACTTACCGATTGCGATCTGGCCTTCTTCCGATCGCGGTGAGCGAGCCATCTTTTCCGGAGGAGCCATCATCGCGAACGATGGCCGGCCCCGCGTCATTTACACGAGCATCGGGCACCCGCAGCCGGAGCAGTGGATGGCGCTTCCGGAGGATGAGGACCTGATCACCTGGACGAAGTTCGGCGGCAATCCGGTACTTACTACGGCTGCCCACGGCTCGCTGAAGGTGAATCAGTGGCGCGACCCGTTCCTGTTTCGCGAGGCCGGGCAGGTGTATATGGTCTGCGGCGGGAATGCGAATACCGGGCGGGGCGGCGCCGGCCAAGTGCAACTCTATCGCGCCGCCAACGACGATCTGAGTGAGTGGAGGCATCTTGGTTGCGTATTCCAGCCCCTCGAGCGAGAGACGTTCAACATCGAGTGCCCGAACCTTTTCCAGCTCGACGGCAAATGGGTGCTGATCATTTCCCCGCACCGCCCCTGTGAATACTTTGTCGGCTCGCTGGATCTTGCCAAGGCCAGGTTCACACCGGAAACCCATGGGATTTTGGATGCCGGGGACGCGTACGCGAGCAATATCTCGCACGACGAACAGAGCCGTACCATCCTTTGGTTATGGGGCCGCACCAACACGCCGCCCGGCCGGGGATGGAACGGGGTTATGGTCCTACCGCGGATCCTGTCGGTCGGCCCCGACGGCTTCTTGAGGCAGCAGGTGCCCGTCGAGTTCGAAAGCTTGCGCCGAAACGGTAGGACCTTTCCCCCCCGGCCGCTCGGCAACGAGCCAATGGTGCTAGAAGGGGTGCGCGGTGACGCCATTGAGCTTCAGGCCGAGTTCACCGCAGACGATTCCAGCACATTCGGATTTGAAGTGCGCCGGTCAGCGGCAGGAAAGGCAGCTGCTATCGTCACGTTTCAGAGAGGCATGTTGTCGGTCGGGAACGTACGAACATATGTCGGGAATTCCGATCGCGTGAAGGTGCGCTTATTCGTAGATAAGCGCTGCTTTGAAGTCTATGTCAACGACGGCGCCGTGGCCCTCTACACCGCTTTAGACGCCGCGCCGGAGGACCGCGGCATCGCCGTTTTCGCGCGTGAGCCGCAGTTTTCCTTGCAGCAAAGCACGGAGAACCGGCGCGTAGGCAATGTGAAACTGGAGTCGCTCCAGATCTGGGAAATGGAGCCGGCAACATTCAGCCTGGATCATTTTCTGTAAAAGGGAGGGCGGTTGAGCACGATCGGCAACAAGAAAGAACCCCCTCCAATGCTGAATGGCTATCTGCTCCGCAGTGCTCTCGTGGCGGCGCTGGGCGGGCTCCTGTTCGGCTTCGATACAGCCGTGATCTCTGGGACCACCCGCGCCCTCACGGAACGGTTTTCCCTTTCACCTGCGATGCTTGGCTTGACGGTTTCCACCGCGCTCTGGGGAACGGTACTGGGTTCGCTTTTTGCGGGGCCACCGAGCGATCGCTACGGCCGGCGCGCTTCGCTCAGCGCGCTGGGAGCGCTTTACGTCATCTCGGCGTTAGGAAGCGGTTTGGCTTGGAACTGGTATGCACTGGTCGTCTTCCGGATCATTGGTGGGCTGGCGATCGGTGGCTCGTCCGTGATCGGTCCGATGTACATTGCGGAGATCTCGCCGGCGCTGAGGCGCGGACGCCTCGTCGGTATGTTCCAGATGAATGTGGTACTCGGAATTCTTCTTGCATACCTCTCCAATTACCTTGTCTCTCAAGCCGGTTTCGGTCCCGCCGAGTGGCGCTGGAAGCTGGGAATCGCCGCGATTCCCGCGGCCGCCTTTTTCGTCGCGCTATTCGCGATTCCGCAAAGCCCGCGTTGGCTGGTGGCGGTGGGCAGGCCGGAAGAAGCGCGCGAAGTGCTACAGCGTGTCGGGGAACCGAACCCCGCACAGGAATTGCAGGAAATCGCCGAAACACTGAAGACGGAGCGCGGCGTCCGCAGAGAGCCGTTATTCCAGTCTCGCTACCGTAAGCCTGTTTTCCTCGCGATCTCCATCGGTATGTTCAACCAGCTTTCCGGCATCAACGCGATCCTCTACTATCTGAACGATATTTTCGAGCGCGCGGGCTTTAACAAAATATCCGGCGACATGCAGGCGGTCACAATCGGATTCACTAATCTCATATTCACCTTAATCGCCATGGCCATAATCGACCGGATCGGACGGAAGAAACTCCTCCTGACGGGAGCGGCGGGAACGGCTTTCTGCCTGGCCGGTGTCGCCGGATTATTTGCTACCGACAGCCATCCGGAGTGGCTCGTATGGCTGCTAGTGGGATTCATCGCGTTCTTTGCATTCTCGCAAGGAGCGGTGATTTGGGTTTACTTGAGCGAGGTTTTCCCAAATCTGGTGCGAGCCAAGGGCCAGAGCTTGGGGAGTTTTTCGCACTGGATTATGAACGCGCTGATTTCCAGCATCTTCCCCGTGATGGCGGCCCATTCGGGCGCCCTCCCGTTTGTATTCTTCGCGCTGATGATGGTGGTCCAGTTCTTTGTTGTCCTGGTGCTATATCCCGAGACGAAGGGTTTGAGTCTCGAAGAGATGGAGCATCATTTGGCCGTGTAGCTGGAAAGCGTTTTGTATGAAGAATCAAGTCCAACTGATTGCCTACGTCGATCGTTTTTCCGGCGGGGGCTTCAGTACCTTTCAGCAACTGCTTGACGGACCCTTCCGGGGTCTATTCGGCGGTGTTCATCTGTTGCCTTTCTTTTGGCCGATTGACGGAGCCGACGCCGGCTTCGATCCGATCGATCATACGCGTGTCGATCCGCGACTGGGTACGTGGGACGACGTGCGCGCACTCGCCGAACGCGTGGACATCATGGCGGACCTGATCGTCAACCATGTTTCCCGTCGCTCTCCCCAATTCGAAGATTTTTGCATGCAAGGCGATAAATCGCCCTACGCAGGTATGTTTCTTAGCTATCAGCGGGTGTTTCCGAACGGCGCGACGGAGTCCGACTTACTCAAGATCTATCGCCCGCGGCCGGCGCTACCCTTTAGCAAGTTGCGCCTCGGAGACGGGACCGAACGCCTGCTATGGACCACCTTCACCTCGGAGCAGATTGACATCGACGTTGGCGACCGGGAGGCCCGCAAGTATCTCGACCAAATCCTCGACCAGTTTCAAGCCGCCGGGATTCGGACGATCCGCCTGGATGCCGCCGGATACGCCATCAAGAAAGCGGGATCCAGTTGCTTTATGATTCCCGAGACATTTGCTTTTATTGGCGAGTTGACCCACCAGGCGCGTGCGCATGGAATCGAGGTTTTGGTAGAGATCCACAGCTATTATCGCGAGCAAATCGAAATCGCTAAGCAGGTCGATTGGGTGTATGACTTCGCGCTTCCACCACTCGTATTGCATGCACTCTACACCGGCGGGGGACGCCGGCTGAAACAATGGCTCGATATGCGCCCTCGCAACGCGGTCACAGTGCTTGATACCCACGATGGAATCGGAGTGATCGATGTCGGCCCCGATCGAAAAAGCTCGAACGGCCGGGCGGGGCTGCTCACTCCAGAGGAAATCGACAGCTTGGTCGAAACCATTCATCAGCGCAGCTCTGGTGAAAGCGGCCAAGCCACGGGGGCAGCTGCCAATAACCTCGATCTGTATCAGATCAATTGCACCTATTATGATGCTTTAGGCCGCCGCGACAACGAATACTTGATCGCCCGCGCTATTCAATTCTTTGCTCCAGGAGTCCCCCAGGTTTATTACGTCGGCCTTTTGGCCGGGGCGAATGACATGAATCTGCTGCGGCGGACCGGCGTGGGCCGCGACATCAATCGTCATCACTACACGCGCGCGGAACTGGAGGAGCAGCTCAACGCCTCAGTGGTACGTTCTCTCCTGAATCTGATCGGTTTCCGGAATGCGCATCCGGCGTTTGGGGGCGGCTTTCAAGTGCACAGTTCAGACGACAGTTCAATTTCGATGGAATGGCGCCGGTATCCCGATTGGGCCCGGCTCGACGTCGACTTGGCCGCTCGATGTGCGGTGATTTCCTATTCCGATTCGGCGGGCGATCAGCAGATGAAGGTGGCGCCGCACAGGGCGATCGAGGTGGATGGATGATCCAGCACGCAGTTGAGCATAGACAGCACAGCATGCGAGCGATTAAGGCCCTCACGTTCTTTATGTTCATGATGTTCGCCATGACGACGGACTCGGTCGGGATCATCATTCCCGAGATCATTAAGACCTTTCGGCTCAGCATGACCGCTGCGGGGACCTTTCAGTACGCCACCATGGCCGGAATCGCCCTCGCGGGGTTCTTTCTCGGCCACCTTGCGGACACCCTCGGCCGAAAGCCTACGATCCTTGCGGGCCTCACGCTATTTGCTGTCGCATCGTACCTGTTTGCAGCCGGAAATTCGTTCGTCTACTTCTCCATTCTGCTTGCTGTATCCGGAGTCGGTATTGGCGTGTTCAAAACCGGCGCTCTCGCGCTGATCGGTGATTTATCCAAATCGACGAAAGAGCATACCGCGCTGATGAACCGGGTGGAGGGATTCTTCGGCGTAGGATCCATCATCGGGCCCTCGATTCTCGCTCGCCTATTAGCGACCGGTGCCTCGTGGAAAGGACTTTACATTCTGGCTGGCACAATCTGTGTCCTGCTGCTCTTGACCGCGTTGCGAGCCCCATACCCGCGTACGATGAACGCTAGCCCGGAAAGCATGGACCTGAAGCATACCGTCGCCGCGATGAAGAACCGATACGCACTAGCGTTTTCTCTCGGCGCGTTCCTTTATGTGGCCACAGAAGCGGCCATCTACGTGTGGATGCCCACCTTGCTGGCTGGCTATAAAGGTTCTGCCGCCTTCCTGGCCGCCTACAGTATCTCGATTTTCTTCGTCCTTCGTGCGGCCGGGCGCTTCATTGGCGCCTGGATGTTGGAACGTTTCTATTGGACCAAGGTCCTAGCGCTTTTCAGTGGCGTGATCCTCATCTGCTTTATCGGCGGTGTTATTGCGGGTGTCGATGCGGCTGTTTATCTTTTGCCGGCTTCCGGCCTGTTCATGTCCGTCATTTATCCCAGCATCAATTCCAAAGGGATTAGCTGTTTCCCGAAATCGGAGCATGGCGCCGTCGCGGGAGTTATTCTCTTCTTCACCTGTTTTTCCGCGGTTGTGGGGCCGCTGGCCATGGGGGCGGTCAGCGATGCGATGGGCCACCCGAAGTACGGATTCATTCTCGCCACCGGGTTTGCTGCGTTGCTTTTCGTCGGATTGCTGTTCAACTGGATCTTCGACCCGACTCGCGAGCTCCTGAACAGGCTGGATGAGACAGAGTACCAGTAGCATGAGGGCGTAATCCAAATTCAAATGCCAGTCTATTCGGCTGCTTGCTGGGGTTTACAAAAGTGGAGACTGATCGGGTTCAATCTACGCCTGGCGGTTGGTCGGCGGCTCGGACCTGGGATCGAAGGGCGGCACACAGGTCGCACACACTACTTACTCTGGGTGCCGTATTCGAACTGGCCGAACTCGGGCTTTCGCGGCTACAAAACGTGGCATTCACGTCTCCGCGAAACTCTCCATTAACACTTCTTTACGTTCTGCAATCTCATTCTCGTATGAAACAGAGGTATTCGAAATAAATCCACTCGGAAGGCTCGGCCGCCGAAAGGCCGATTTCCACCGCCCGCTGATGGGTGTTTTCGCTCCAAGCGATACGCTAGCCCATGTGAACGCTGTGGTAACGTCCCCCGAGTGGTACATATGGCACTCAGGGAGTTCCGCACTTACTTTCCACGTTGCTGTCCAGCGTGCACCCGAATATTCTTCGCTACCGCGAACAGGGCAGCATTTGCGAAACGGGCAATTTGATAGAGACCTCAAGACCGGGATTCGCATTGCTAACTAATAGTTGGCCGTCGTGCAGTTGGATCGCCCGTTGCGCGATCGCAAGGCCCAGCCCCACACCGCCCGTTGCACTGTTTCGCGAACTATCCACGCGAAAAAACGGCTGGCACAACTTGTCGAGATAACCTTCCGGCACCCCTTGCCCGTAATCGCGGATACGGGCCAAGGCCGTTTGCCCCGATGCGTCCAGATGAATCTCGACAGAGGATCCCCTGGGAGCATAACGAATTGCGTTCCTGACGACATTTTCAAAGGCGCGCCGCAACAGTTCTCGATCCCCGCAAACGGATGGATCTGCGTGTGTATCCACGGCCAAGTGACAGCCTTGGGCATCGGCCTCAATGCGGCAATCCTCCGCTACCTCGCGGACCAGTCCGGCAATCTGAAAGATTTCCTGCTCACGTGTCTGGGGGTCAACCTCGCTGCGCGTGACTTCCAACAGACTAGATACTAAGTCAGTGAGGCGCTCGATCTCACTTTTCATCCGTTCGATCGCGAATTCACGGTTGTCTGGCCTTCGCAGTAGTTCGACGGCGAAACTCATTCTAGCCAGCGGCGAGCGAAGCTCATGAGAGACGTCCTGCAGCAGACGTCGTTCGGTACTCAATAGCGTACCGATACGGTCCGCCATCCGATCAAAGGATCGCGACAGTTCTCCGATCTCATCGAGCCTCTGGGAGTTCAGTCGCACCGAAAGTTCACCGCGGCCAAACCGGTCGACGCTCCGCGCCAACTCGCCCAAGGGGGACGCGATGCTCACGGCAAGAGCCCAACAAACCAGCGCAACTGCTGCAAGAATCAGGAGGTAATACGGAATCAGGCTGCGGAAGGAAAACGGGGGATCGGCAATGGTAATTAGCCGATAACGACGGTCCGTGGAGGGGATCGCGACGAGTAAGGGGCTGCCGATACGCCACGGCGCAGGCCACTTGGGAGGACCCATCGCCAGCATGTTTGAGCGATCCTCGCCGGTGACGAGGTCTTTGCCTTGGGCGTCGGTAAAATAACGCTGCGGACCGGTGATTGCTGCGACTTCGTGGAGATAGATGGCGAGTTTCTGCGGGCCGCCCGATTCATATGCCTGCTGTGCCTGGTGCAAAATAAACTGATCGAACCGTGCCATCGGCCCGCCCATGCCCGTGGTGCGGGTCTCCACAAACCGGGTCACCATGGAGAACGCCAGGAGCGACACCAGCAGAGTGGCGAAGCACCAAAGAAGGATCTTAACGTAAACCGACTTCATCGATTTTCCCGCTCCGCGGTAAACAAATAGCCTACGCCGCGCACGCTGTGTATGGACGCGGCAGACGCGATCTTCTTGCGCAAATGGCTGATATGTACGTCGAGCGAGCGGTCGTAAGGGTGCAATTCGCGCTGCAGGACGCTGGCGGCCAATTCATCGCGAGAGACCACTCGTCCGGGCGACCGCATGAGGAACTCGAGGATGTCGATTTCAACAGAGGTAAGCGACAGAGTCCGGCCGTTTTGTGTAGCAGTGCGAGCCTCCACATCGAGTTTTAGTGAGCCAGCCACGAGCGGCTCGATTTCGGCGCAGAGCTGTTTATCCGCTCTCCTCCAGATGGCCCGCATGCGTGCCAGAAGTTCCTCCGGGGCAAACGGCTTCGGAAGATAATCATCGGCGCCGGCGTTGAGACCGGCAATGCGCGATTCCTGTTCCGTTTTGGCGGTCAGCATAATGACGGGCACGGCACTGCGCTTGCGAAGCTGACGTAGGACCTCGAAGCCATCGAGCACCGGCAGCATCACGTCGAGCACGATCAGATCAAAAGGAGACTCCAGAGCGCGAGCCAAACCCCTGCGGCCATCGCATACCGATTCCACGCAGTAGCCGTACGGAGCAAAAAACTCGCGCATCAGTTCGCAGAGGTTGGTATCGTCATCCACGAGGAGGACGCTTTTCTCCTTTTCTCCCGCCGGCATCTAGAACCGTTTTAACGCAATGCCGGGCGGGCAGGCATGCCCCTTTACAATTCTTAACCCTCGGATCAAGGAATTCATCGTCTAATCAACAGTATGAAGCGATTCGCCAGGGCTGCTTTGTTACTCGCGCTGCCGTGGTGGCCAGCGTCGGGGCAGACAATCCGGTCGTTTGTAGGCACGGTAGCCGCCGTCGAACGGGAGGCGGGCGGAGTCACCATCCAGCCGGACAGTGGGGAACGGGTGGTAGCGAGAATCTCATCAGAGACGATTCTGCAAAGAGTCGAGCCTGGGGAAAAGGACCTCAAAAAAGCGACCCCGGTCCAGTTCGGCGATATCGCCCCAGGCGATCGCGTTTTAGTTTCGATCGAGCCAGGTACCAATGACGCGCGGCGCATTGTGGTGATGTCCGCCGCGGACATTACGAAGAGAGACGAAGTGGATCGGAAGGACTGGGTCGAGCGCGGCGTTACCGGCGTTGTGACGGCGAGGAAGGAGAATGAGATCACTGTTTCAGTAAAGTCTTCCGGTGCCGACAAAACCGCGGTGGTGACGGTTGCCGCCGAGACGACATTTCGAAGGTACGCTCCGGATTCCGTCCGTTTCGCCGATGCCAGGCCAAGTAACGCCAAAGAGGTTCAAATCGGTGATCAGCTTCGGGCTCGGGGCATCAAGAGCCAGGATGGATTGCGAGTCATGGCTGAGAATGTTGTGTTCGGGACATTTGTTACGAAGGCTGGAGCCGTAACATCGTTCGACGCGGCGGCTCGGGAGATCCACCTTACCGAGATGGGAACGGGGAAGCCGCTGGTAGTGAAGCTGATGGCCGATACGCAGATCAAAGCATTGCCCGATTTTTCGGCTGCGCCTTTTGCCGGTCCGCCAACGGGACTCGCCGCCGGTCCCGGGGGTGGTCCAGTAGGCCGCGGCGGATTTCCAGCACCCGATCCGGCCGAAATGATCGAACATATGCCTGTCGCAGGCCTGGATGCCATCAAAATAGGTCAAACGGTGATTGTTTCCAGCACCAAGGGCGCCAAAGCCGACGAGCTAACCGCAATTGCGATTGTGGCGAACGCGCAGATGCTGATTCAGATGGCTACCATGCGGTCCGGGGCGGGACGGGCCGGTCAGGACAACGCGTCCACAGGTCTGAGCCCGGGAGTAATGAGCGGCATGGGCGGCGGCGGGCTCGGGCTGGATCTGCCCGGAATGATTCCTTAGCCCTTTGGGTAACTAATATGAACAAAGCGATCGTATTTTTAGTATGGGTGTGTCTTTGCTGGCCCGCAATCGTTTTTGGGCAGACGCCGTCACTGCGCGGTACCGTTAAGGATCCATCCGGCGCAGTTGTGCCAGGTGCGACTATTCAGTTGTCCGGCTCCGGGGCCGAACAGCGGAAAAACACGGATCGCAACGGACAGTTCTCATTCCCGTCGGTCGCGTCCGGTCAATACCAGTTGCGCATAACCGCCAAAGGCTTTGCCCCCGCAGAGCGTCGCAACCTGGAAATCACGCAGCCGGAAACCATCGAGATACAACTGCAGATTCAAACCGAGCAGCAGCAAGTCACCGTGGCGGACCAAACGGCCGGCACCGTGAGCACGGACCCTGCGGCGAACGCCGGCGCGCTGGTGCTAGGTCAAAAGGAACTGGCGGCTCTTTCCGACGACCCCGACGAACTCGAACAACAACTGCAGGCGATGGCAGGACCGGGCGCCGGGCCCAATGGCGGCCAAATCTTCATCGACGGCTTCACGGGCGGGCAAATGCCGCCCAAGTCCTCCATTCGCGAGGTCCGCATCAATACCAATCCGTTCTCGCCGGAATACGATAAGCCAGGTTTCGGCCGCATCGAAATCTTTACCAAGCCCGGCACGGATTTTTTCAGGGGGCAGGTGTTTTTCCAGTACAACAATCAGGATCTCGACGCGCGCAGCCCCCTGCTGACACAATCGAACCTGCCAGCGTACGATCAAAGGTTCTTCGGAGCAAGCCTTTCCGGCCCGCTAAAGAAAAACAAGGCTTCGTTCAACCTCGATTTCGATCAGCGCAATATTACGGAAAACGCCTTCGTGCTCGCCACCATACTCGATAACAATCTGAATCCGCAAGCGCTCAGCCAGGCTGTAGTCACGCCACAGACGCGAACTTCGATAACTCCCCGTGTCGATGACATGCTAAACGCGGCCAACACGCTGACGATTCGTTATCAATACACGCGCATCGGAGCGGATAATCAAGGCGTCGGAAGCTATAACCTGGCTTCGACTTCATACAACCAGCGCACCACGGAGAACACATTACAAGGGACCGAAACCGCGATCCTTAGTCCCAGCGCCGTCAGTGAAACGCGGTTCCAGTATCAGCGCACGGCGTTAATTGACTTTGGTGCAGGTTCTGATCCGCAGATTAATGTGGACGGAGCTTTCGTGGGAGGATCGGCGACGATTGGCAACTCGGAATCGCTCGGCAACCACTTCGAGTTGTCTAACAATACGACTTATACACACAAGACCCACATCATCAAAATCGGCTTTCGCGCGCGCGAGGCTTTCGATAGTGACACCTCGCGGGGCAACTTCAACGGCACATTCACGTTTCTGGGAGGCACGGGGCCGGCATTGGACTCCAACAACCAGCCGATTCCAGGAACCTCCGTGTCACTTACCGGCCTACAGGTCTATCAGCGCACGCTACTGTTTGAAAGCGAGGGATTGTCGGGCACCCAGATGCAGGCACTGGGCGGCGGGGCGACTCAGTTTTCGCTTGGCGCAGGAATTCCGACGACGAATCTCAATGGCTTCGATTTGGGTGTCTATGCCAACGACGATTGGCGGCTTCGTTCGAACCTAACGCTCAGTTATGGCCTGCGGTATGAAACCCAGAACAATATTTCCGATCATGCCGATTTCGCGCCACGGGTGGCCATCGCTTGGGGAATCGGAGGTAGAGGCGGCAGGGGCACGAAAACTGTTCTGCGGGCGGGCGCGGGGGGTTTTTACGATCGCTTTCCGAACACCTGCGGCGCAGTGAATGGCTCACCGGTAAGCGCCTGCGTACTGAACGCTCTTCGATATAACGGGACCACGCAGGAGTCGTACTTGATTCAAAATCCGGATTTTTTCCCGAATATCCCGACGACCAGCGCGCTTGCCGCCGCTCGTCAGCCAGAGACGGTCCAGTTGCTCTCTAGCAACCTGCGTGCGCCGCAAACGTATCAGGCGAATATTGGGCTCGAACGGCAAATCAATTCGTACGCACGCATCAGCGTGAACTATATCGGCACACGCGGCGTTCATTTGATCAACACGCGCGATATTAACGCCCCAATTAATGGCGTGTATCCCTTTGGCGATTCGCAAATTCGCATGCTGACCGAATCGGCGGGTGTGATGCGGATGAATCAGTTGATCGTCAGCCCGAACGTCAACTACAAGGGCTTGTTCCTCTTCGGTTTCTATAATCTCTCTTACGGTATGGACGATAATGAGGGCGAACCAGCGAACCCGTATAACCTGCGGGCCGAGTGGGGGCCCTCCTCTTACGCCGATATTCGCCACCGCGGCGTAGTCGGGACTAACATTCCGCTGCTTTGGAAGATGAGTGTGGCGCCCTTCATTGTGGCGCAGAGTGGAACACCATACAACATCACGACCGGTCTCGATCCCCTTGGTACAGGGATTCTTTCAGGCCGTCCCGCGTTACTGAGCAATGTGTCCGCAACTTCTTGCAACGGCGGGAGCCTCAAATACGAGGCGGGGTTCGGATGCTTCGATCTGGATCCATCTCCTGGAGAAGCGGTCATCGAGCGCAATTATGGCCGCGGCCCCGGAATGGTCAGCGTGAATATGCGGCTTTCGCGAACCTGGTCGTTCGGGCGGCGCGGAGAATCGGGCCCGGCGAATGCCCAGAACGGCCCGCCGCCACCGCCCGGTAGTCCTGGAGGGCCTCCGCCCCCTGGTGGACCCGGCGGACCGGGCGGTGGACCTGGCGGACCAGGCGGCGGGGGACCTCCGCCCGGGCTATTCGGCGGTGCTTCGAGCGGACTGAAGTACAACCTCACGCTGACAATTATGGCGAACAACGCTATCAATCATGTGAACTACGCCCCGCCCGGCGGCGATCTCTCGTCTCCCTATTTC
>Ga0182024_10004270_pt1 | contig 33079 bp, 29 predicted proteins | sample P32metaG_FD_120480 | JGI IMG/M metagenome (GOLD analysis project Ga0182024, IMG submission 120480) | Permafrost microbial communities from Stordalen Mire, Sweden - P3-2 metaG (Illumina Assembly) | ecosystem: Environmental > Terrestrial > Soil > Wetlands > Permafrost | place: Sweden: Stordalen... | reverse complement strand
GGAGATCGACATCGTCACCCAACGCCTCTCTACGGTAGAGCGTTGGACTCAACCAAACTGTAAAGGATGTCATGATAACGCTGTGTAAAGGATGTCATGAGACTGGACAGGTTTACCGCTGCGATAGCTACATTCTTTTGAATACGGCTTTAGCCGCTGAGGGAGCGGCTCTCGCTGGGAAGCGACTTTTTCCGCAACCTCCTAGAGAACGCACGATGCGCCCCATCGGCTGATGACCGGTACCTGCGCCTCAGCTACAATTATCCTTGATATAAGCACGCTCTCCATGACCGAAAATCTACTTCGCATTCCCAGTTCATTTTATCGTTGTGCGGGCCCGAATTGCGGGGTGTTGAAGGGCATCAGCGACCGCTGGGGGATCATGTGGAGCTCGTTTGACGCTTATGACGTGCCGCTAATGCACCTGGCGCCCTGGGACGAAAAACTGGCCATACTGGAAGGCGCGATGCATGCTTGCGGCGAGGGCTGTGCCCACAAATTGCAGTCGCAGTTCATGGGCAATGTGCTGGAGAACCAGGCGCGAAAAAGCAGCGGCTAGGCTTGTTAACCCGAGTTAGAAGACAGAACATAACTGTCCTCAGCTAACCGGCAATCCTGTAAGTGCATCTGAGATTGCAAGCGTGCTGCTAAATCGATCTTGAAGAGGTGGTTCCCGATGACACTCCGTGCTGCTACTGCTTGGGTTGCGCTGCTGGGAGGAATCGCGGCCGCACAAATGACTCCGACGTCGGCACCGACCCCTACTCCGACCCCGGATCAGGCTGCGCCCGCTGTGGACGCGGCGAAGCCGATGCTAATCATTCCAGCGGGAACGAGGGTCCCCCTGTCGCTGAAGCAGGCGATTTCGACGAAGACGGCTAGAGATGGAGACCCGGTCTACGCCGAGACTGCCTTTCCATTTGTGGTGAACGAGCGGGTCGTCATTCCGGCGGGGACTTACATTCAGGGGAAGATCGAGCGCGCGCAGCGGGGTGGGCACGTCAAGGGGCGCGCCGAGGTGCTCATCCACTTTACCTCCATGATTTATCCCAACGGCTACACGGTGCTGCTGGGCGGTTCGGTGGAGAACACGCCCGGGACCGAAAAGACGTCGATGAAGGATTCGGAAGGCACGATTCGTCAGGATAGCGACGCAGCGAAAAAAGCCCGGGAAGCCGCCGGTGGGGCAACAACGGGAGCCGTGATCGGTGCGATAACCAACGGAGGGAAGGGCGCCGGAATCGGAGCCGGAATTGGAGGAGTTGCCGGGCTTGCTGTGGGAATGCTCTCGCGCGGCGCCGACGTGAGGCTGGAGCCGGGAACTTCGATCGAAATGGAGATTCAGCGCGAAGTTCAGGTGGATGCGAGCCGTATTTCCTCACGACATGAGGTTATTGTCCGCAACAGCGACTAATTATCTGCAACAGCGAAGATTCTGGCGACTCCCACGATACCGAAAAGTTCCCCGGCAGCGCGAACGTCTCGCCTATCTAAACCTTGAGTTATACTTATCCGTTTTCCTAATCGACCGAGGGACTTTTCCATGAACAAGCGGTACGCGCGTTTCTCAGCCCTGTCTTTTCTGCTGTTGTCCTGGCTTTGCAATATTCCGCTCCGGGCAGCGGACACAACCGGCACCTCACCCGCGCCCCCCATTGCGAAGAAGATTCCCAAGGTGACCGAGATCAACGGCCGCAAACTCGTGGATAACTATTTCTGGCTGCGCGAGAAGACGAATCCGGAGGTTAAAGCCTACCTGGAGGCGGAGAACGCCTATACCGACGTGCTGATGAAGCCCACCGAACCGCTGCAAACGAAACTCTACGGCGAGATGCTGAGCCGCATCAAGGAAACCGACGTCGACGTTCCTTACAGAGATGGCGGCTATCTCTACTATTCCCGGACCGAAGCCGGCAAGCAATATCAAATACGATGCCGCAAAAAAGGAAGCCTTGACGCTCCCGAGGAAGTCCTGCTCGATATTAACGAGATGGCAAAAGGGCAGCACTTCATGGCGGTGGCAGCCTACGAAGTTAGTGATGATGGAAACCTGCTCGCTTACACGACCGACAATACGGGCTTTCGACAGTACACGCTCGCCGTCAAAGATCTGCGCACGGGCAAGGTCCTGAACGATCACGCTGAAAAAGTCGGCTCCGTGGTCTGGGCCAACGACAATAAAACTTTGTTCTATACCGTCGAAGACTCCGCCAAGCGGCAGTACCGCCTCTATCGGCACACGCTGGGGAGCAGCGGTGACGACCCTCTTGTCTACGAAGAAAAGGATGAGCGCTTCGACGTTTATGCAGGCAGGACCCGAAGCAAGGCCTACATCCTGATGATTTCCGGCAGTCACACCACTTCGGAAGCCCGCTATATTCCCGCCGATCAGCCCACCGCGGAGTGGAAGGTCATGGAACCGCGCAAGCAGGATGTCGAATACTATCCCGACCACAACGGAGACTTCTTCTACATACGAGTCAACGACACCGGTCGCAACTTCCGTTTGGTCAAAGCTCCCGTTTCCGATCCAACTAGCAAGAACTGGCAGGAAGTCGTTCCTCAGCGAGCCAATGTCATGCTCGATGACGCCGACTTTTTCAAGAACTACTACGTCCTCTACGAGCGCGAGAATGGACTGCCGCAGATTCGAGTCACCGACCTGAGCAGCGGGCAATCCAAGCGGGTCGAGTTTCCCGAACCGGCATATGCCGCCTTCCAATACGTCAATCGCGAGTATGACACCTCCAAGCTCCGCTACACCTATCAGTCGTTCATTACGCCGCAATCCGTCTTCGAGTACGACATGGCAAGCGGTTCCTCCACTTTGTTGAAGCAGAAAGAAGTCCCCGGCGGCTATGATCGGAATCGTTACCAGGTAGAGCAAATTCAAGCGACCGCATCCGACGGCGCAAAAATCCCCATCTCCTTGGTGCATCTGAAGGGAGCGAAACTCGATGGCGCCGAGCCGCTTTACCTTTATGGATATGGTTCCTACGGTTATCCCATAGATATCTTTTTCAACTCGAATATTTTTTCCATGGTCGACCGGGGAGTAGTCGTCGCCATCGCTCACATTCGCGGCGGCGGAGAAATGGGCAAGACATGGCATGACGCCGGAAGAATGATGAACAAGAGAACGACGTTCACCGACTTCATCTCCTGCGCCGAATACCTGGTGGCAAATGGTTACGGCTCAAAAGACAAGCTGGTGATCGAAGGCCGCAGCGCCGGAGGCTTGCTGATGGGCGCCGTGTTGAATATGCGTCCCGACCTTTTCCACGCCGCGATCGTCGGAGTGCCTTTCGTCGACGTCATCAACACCATGCTCGACGAATCGCTGCCACTCACCGTCGGGGAATTTGAGGAATGGGGGAATCCCAAGGAAAAGCCGGCGTTCGACTATATGATTTCGTACTCGCCCTACGACAACATTGAGGACAAGCCGTATCCCAATATTCTGGTAAGGACTTCGTTCAACGACAGCCAGGTGATGTATTGGGAACCGGCAAAGTACGTGGCCAAAATGCGCGCGACCCGATCCGATCGCCATCTGCTGATCCTGAAAACGAACCTCGATCCCGCAGGCCATGGCGGTGCGTCCGGACGCTATGATCGCTTGAAAGAAGCCTCGTTCGACTATGCGTTCATCCTGACGCAGATGGGGATCAATAACTAGAGGACACGGACAAGAGCGTCCGTCCCCACACAAGCTACTTCAATTCAAACATCGCGTTCACGTGCGCCGTGACGGTCACGTTCTGGGGCGAAAACTCCTCAGTCGGCGCGGCGCCTTGCGCTGCCACTCCCATCGGCATGGCACGGCGCGCCATGGGCGCAAACACGCGAATGTTCTCGAAAGTATCGACGCTGGCATAAGAGAGCTGGCCGAGCGTGCGTCCGCTGGCCGTGGCGAGGGACTGCGCGGAAGCGCGCGCCCGCCGGTATGCGTCGGCGACGGCTTTGCTCTTGGCCTCGTCGGTCGAGTCGAGGGTGTAATTAAGCGATTGGCTTCCACCCAGGTTGGCGTCGGCAAGTTGCTGGGTAATAGGGCCGATCTTGGAAAAATCCTTAAGCTTCAAGCTGACGCTTGTGGTCACCTGGTAGCCGGTAATTTTGTGCGTGGAGTTTTTCCAGTCATACTGCGGATTCACCGAGAAGAAGCCGATTTCCGCAGACTTGGGATCGATGCCATTGACGCGCAGAACCTGGCGCGTGGCCTCGGCTTGTTTGGCGGCCTGGTCGTAGGCTTCTTTGGCGCTGCCGGCTTGGGCCGAGATGTTGAACTGGATGAGTGCCGTGTCCGGCGCGGTTTCAAATTTTCCGTCGGCGCCGACAAAAATGGTATTGGGCACGGGGTTCAGAGTCGGACTCTGCCCTGCCGATAAAGTACTCAGAACGAGGACGGCGCACCCGATCGCAGCGAGGATTTTCATCGCATCCCTCCCGATCTAGCCGAAGCTAAAGCTTCCCTTATACACCTCTGACATTAGAATGCGCCCTGCTTCCGGAGTTGCAATCGAAAGAAAGCGAAGGAAGTGGTCGAGACAAAAAGGCTAGAGGGAAACCGGGCCCGCCCGCCAGAAGCGAAACAGGCACATTCCGGCGGGCGCCGGTCATTTCACCCCAGAACGGCGGAATACGACCATGGTGGGGCCGCTCGGATTGATCCAACTGTCCGTTGGATGAGCGATGGCAGGAAAACGATGCCTGGCGCTGGCGGTAGTGCTGGTCGGCGGCGGAGTGTTGCAACCGCAGGCAGCGAAGTCAGGGTCACGCCTTCGGAAAAGACGCGTTCGCCGCATTGATGTCGTGTCGCAAGTCTTCCCAGATATTGTCGGGCATTTCCAGAAATATCTTCACAATCTGGGGATCGAACTGGCGGCCGGCCCAGGCTCCGATTTCTTTCCGGGCGGCCTGAATGCTTTGAGCTTTACGGTAAGGACGATCGGATCGCATTGCGTCCAGCGTATCGGCAATCGCGAAAATTCGTGCGCCCAGCGGGATCTCTTCGCCCTTCAAGCCACGAGGATAACCAGTTCCATCATAAAACTCCTGGTGGGAGTAAACGATTTCGGCAGCCTCCGCCAGAAACGGGATTCGCGAGATGATCTTGTAGCCGCGGTAGCAGTGCTCTTTCATGATGTCCATTTCCTGGACGGTGAGCTTGCCCGGCTTGCGCAGGATGTCGTCGGGGATAGCCATCTTGCCGATGTCGTGCAGGAAGGCTCCGCGGGCGATCACGTCGACTTCTTCTTTTGGCAGTCCCATTTTGCGCGCAATCGCGATGGTGTAGGCGGTTACACGCCGGGAGTGGCCTTCGGTCTCGGCGTCCTTCAGATCGAGCGCATCGCCCAGGGCTTCGAGAGTGATGTCATACGACTTCTCCAGGTTGGAAAGCGCCGCCTTCCATTGCTGGGTTCGGGCAGCTACGAGCGTCTCGAGGTTGGTGCGATAGGCATCGTTTTCACGCTTCAGGCGGCGATTCTCAAGCGCCCGGCGGACCGTCGCCAGCAGTTGCTCTCGCTCGAAAGGTTTGAGCAGGTAATCGTAGGCTCCATTGCGCAGAGCCTGCAGCGCCACCTGAATGTCGTGGACCGCGGTAACCATCACGATCGGCATGTCAGGGTAACGTTCCTTGGCGCGCTCCAAAAGCGCAATGCCATCCATCTCCGCCATCATCAGGTCGGAGAGCACGAGATCGAATTGGTCGCCCGATTCCAGGATAGAAAGCGCTTCGATGCCGCTGGCGGCCTGGCGCGTCTGAAAATGGGCGCCGTGCAGCATCGACGAAACAATCTCGCGAATTGTTTCCTCGTCGTCCACGACGAGAATGCGGTCGTTAGGCATGGGGCTGAGTCATGGGGCTGAGTAATGTATCGCTCATTTTAGGACACGAATTCACATTCCGAAAGTAACCAAGTGGAGACGGAAATCCGTGCGGCGCTTCCCATCGAGCGTGATACTTAGAATCTAAGGGGTTTGTACGCTTATCTTCGGGCTATCTATGAATCCTGCCGGCACATTCGCGAGTTCGGTTGGTGTGCTGACCGTTCCGTGGACGGCGCGGGAAATGGCCGCCCTGATCCTGGTAGTGGTTAGTCTGCTGTTCTTCCGCGCCTTTCGGCAACGATATCTGCTGCCTTGGGCGGCAGGCTGGCTCGCCTATGGAGCATTTCTTTGGACGACGGGCGCGAGCCAGTTCCACGCCACCTCGAAGGCGATGGCCGCATTCGCCCAAGCAGACTTTGTGCTGGCGATCGGGTTGTTTTCGACGGCGGCGCTGATGTCAGTGCAGTCGCGCCGAGCGCTGGCGGCGCTGCTGGCCGTTTCGTGGGTGACGATGGTCTGCGCTGCCATGCGGCCCCTATATTTCCCGGATTCAAGGACCTTGGAACTGGGTTTGGACGTAGCCTGCCGGCTGATTGCCGCCGGAGCAGCCGTCGAACTATTGCGTTACCGGCGCGGGCGTATTGGGCTGGGGCCTTTCCTGTTCGGCGCCGGACTGCTGTCTTTGAATTTGAACTGGCCTGCGTTTGCCCGTTACATTCCGAGTGAAGGGTACCTGTTGGCTGAAGTGGTGTTTGGTTCGAGCATCCTGCTCCTGGTGCTGGACGATTCGCGGATGCGCACGCGGCGACTGGCGGTGCTGAACGAGTTGGCGGTCACGATTGGGCGCGGCCAGAATCGTGTCCCCATTGTGCAGGCGGCTTTGGAGAAACTGAAAGCCGTAGTGGGAGCGAAGGCGGCATGGTTCCATTTACTGGAAGACGACCGTTTGGTGCCGACGCAGCACGTGGGCCTCTCGCCGAACTTCCTACGAGCCATGGGGCAAATCGGGCCCAAAGAAATCCAAGCCCGCATCCTCCAGGAAAACCGGGCGGTAGCGATGAGGCCCTCGGAGCTCTCAGAGCGGGAGCGGGAACAACTGGAAAAGCATGCTATACATCATGTGCTGCTGCTGCCAGTACACGGCAAGAACTCGGCGATCGGGATGCTGTCGCTCGGCTGCCCAGGCCGCCGCCACACCCGCGAAGAGCTGGAGTTCCTCGAAACCGCGGCGCAGGCGCTCGGTACTGCGCTCGAGAATCTGCGGTTGCTGGAACAGGTGCTGCGCTCGCAACGGCAATGGATAAACACCTTCGATTCCATTCAGGACCCGATTCTGGCGCACGACACGGACTTCCGCATCCTCAAAACAAATCACGCGCTGCTGCAGCGGCTGGAGAAGACGCCGGCCGATGTAGTGGGCCATCTGTGTGATCAGGTTCTGCCGCAACATCGTGCCTGGAGCGGGTGCCCGTATTGCGACCGCGGTTTGGGACTGACCGAGGGCACGGATCTGTGTTTCGGCGGCCAGTCGATTGTTTCCACCTCGTCCTACGCCGAACAAGGCGGCCAGCAGAAGGGCACCATCCATGTGGTGCACGACACGACCGCTCGTCAAATCGCGGAGGAAAAGTACCGCATGTTGTTTGAGCAGGTGCAGGAAGGCGTGTTCGTGGCGACGCCGGATGGCGATTTGCTCGACTGCAATAACGCTTTTGTAACCATGCTCGGCTACAGCAGCCGCGACGAGTTGATGGCGCTCGACCTGGGAAGCGTGCTGCACGCGGTCCCCGAGGAGCGCGAGGCGTTTCGCAAAGAAATTGAGACGCACAACTACGTGCGTAACTTTGAAATCACGCTGCGGCGCAAGGATGGCACGCTGCTGGTGGTGGCGCAGAGTTGCTTTGCGACGCGCGACACAAACGGGAACATCGAGCGCTATCAAGGCTTCGTTCTCGACATCACCGAGAAAAAACGCTCGGAAGACGAGATGCGGCGGCGCAATCGCGAGTTGAACGCCCTTAACGCCATGGCCGTCATCGCGACCCAGTCATTCGATCTGGACGAAATTCTGAACCTCACACTGCGCCAGGTGATCTCACTATTTGGAGCGGAGACCGGCTCGGTCTATCTGGCCGCGGAACCGGAGGGCACCTACCGGCGGCGCGCGGGTGGAGGTCCCCGAAGCGAAGCGCGCGTGCAAATGGCGGAGGCCGTTTTTCCAGAGGGACTGGGCGATCTGGTGATGCTGTCGCGAGCGGAAGTGGTGACCCAGGATTTTGTGCCGCACCTGCCACCAGCCGTCGTGGAGTTTATGTGTGCCGACGACTTGCCCTTCTGGATCTGGGTTGTGCTTTGGAGCAAGGACAAGCCGCTCGGCATTATGGGCATTGCCAGCAGGCAAGACCGGCACTATTCGAGTAATGATGAGAATCTGCTGGTTGCCATCAGTCGCCAGCTGGCGACCACGATCGAAAAGGTGCAGCTCTACGAGGAGACTTGCCGGGCGTACGAAGACCTGCGGCGGACGCAGGAACAACTGCTGCAGAGCGAGAAGATGTCGGCCGTCGGCCAATTGATTTCTGGCGTAGCGCACGAGTTGAACAATCCGCTGACTGCGATCCTAGGTTACGCGCAACTTTTGGAAAGTGCGGGCCTTGACGACCGCTCTGCCGATTATGTGGCGAAACTGTTCAAGCAGGCCCAGCGCACCCATCGGGTGGTGGAGAATCTGCTTTCCTTTGCGCGGCAGCGCAAGCCGGAAAAACAGCAAGTGGACTTGCGCAAGGTGCTGGAAGAGTCACTTACGCTGCGCGAATACGATTTGAAGGTTCACAACGTCTCGCTGGAACGCGAAATTGCGGCGGAGCTGCCCTCGGTGGTAGCCGATCCACATCAGTTGGAGCAGGTCTTCCTGAACATTGTGAACAACGCTCTCGATGCCATGGTAGAAAACCACGGGGACAGCAATGGCAATGGCAGCGGCCAGAGCAACGGCAAGGGCAACGGCACGAACTGCGGCGAGGGCAGCCGCGGCGGTGTGCTGAAAGTGCGCGTCTTCAAGAAAGATGCCTTCGTGTGCGTCGAGTTCGATGACAGTGGCCCGGGATTCAAGGACCCCGGCCGGATTTTCGATCCCTTCTACACCACCAAGGCGGTGGGCAAAGGAACTGGCCTGGGGTTGAGCATCTGCTATGGGATCGTCAAGGAACATGGCGGTGAAATCGTGGCCCGCAACCGGAAAGAGGGCGGTGCGACCATTGAAGTCCGTTTGTTGGCCGGCGAGAAACCCGCGTTGCCGGAGACGGTGGCCCCCAGGCGGCGCGAGTCTGTGCTGAAAGGGCGTGTGCTCCTGGTCGAAGACGAAGAAGCGGTGCTGGAATTTGAACGAGACGTGCTGGTCGGCGCGGGAGCCGAAGTCACAACCTCCATGAGCGTGGCGGACACGCAAGAGCGGCTTCGCCAAAGCGTTTTTGACGTGATCGTGATGAACGGTCGTATGCCGGGCGGGTACAGCGCGCGGGGAATGTACGACTGGATCGCGCAAAACTGTCCTGGTCTGGAAAACGGGTTGCTGCTGACGTTTTCCACCGTAACCGACGAGCCGACTCGAAATTTCCTCCAGGAGAAGAGCGTGCCATCGCTCTCCAAACCGTTTGAAGTGGCGGACCTCATCTCACAGGTGCGCGGGCTCAGCCACAGAAATGGGAAATCTGCCGCGAAGTCGAATGACAGGAACAAAGAAAAAGCTTCCGTGGCAGGCGCGGGAGCGTAGTCCAGCCGAAGGTCTTATAGCTGTCTTCTAAAGTTGCCTTTTCAAGTTCCGGGTCATTTCTGTAATTAGTTTTTCATTGCGCCGGTACCAACGCCAATGTCCCTCTCGCTTGGCCTCTACCAGGCGGGCCGTTTCCAGGATTCGCATGTGATGTGAAACGGTGGGCTGCGCCAGCTTCACGCGCTGCTCGATGTCGGCGGCGCAGAGCCCGGTTTCCTTGTCGAGAGAACATCCGCCTTTCTCTTTAAGCGCCCACAGAATGCGGCGCCGAGTGGGGTCGGCAATGGCGTGCAGGAAGCGATCAAGGTCGGCAGCGGCGGGAGCCATGATGAGGAAGCGTAACAGAAAGTCAGCTGCGAGCCACGAGCTGCGAGCAAACCGTCTCGATCGAAGCTCGCGGCTCGAAGCGCGGAGCTCATTTCTTTACAATTGGATTGTAGCCGTCGCCGATTAGATGGGCACGCATGGCCTCGGCTTCCTTCAACTCGGCGTAGGGTCCAACCTGAACGTGATAGAACTTGTCGGCCGAATTATTGTTCGCACTGAAGGCTGGATACTGCTTCTTCTTCAGTGCCTCAACCAGCGCCTCGGCGTCTTCCTGCCGGGTAACCGCGGCGACCTGCACGAAGTAACTGCCGCTCGCGGGCGCCGCTGTTGGTGTTTCTGCAGTGTCGTTGGGCGCTCCCGCAGCCGGGGTCGCGCTGCTTGAGGCGGCCGGTTGCGTCTTGGAATCCGGCGGCGTGAGCGCTGTGTTGGCGTTCTTTTCACCTACGGCCTTGTAAAAGCTAAAGTCGCCAGACTGCGGTGTTGTCGAAGAAGCATCGTGAGCGTCGTTCTTTACCGCGGAGGGCCGAACGATAGTCGCCGGCGTTCCCCCTTGAGCGATTAGCAAGCTAGCGCCCGCGATGGTAGTTTTTTTGCCCAGTGAAAAGCCGATCGAGAAAAAGAAAGCGCAGACCAGGACTAAGCCAAAAAAAAGCAGCAGCATGCGGCCGGTGCCGAGGGTGATCTCCGTATCTGGCGGCGCCGTGGGCATAAGAATATTGTTTAGCTCCTAGCTTCCTGCCGGACCGGCGGTTTTGGGCGCAGCGTTACCGGGCGACCCCCCGAGCAACTTTTGCATGCCGGAAAAGAAATCGAGCGGCACGGGGAATACGACAGTAGTATTTTTCTCGACCCCGATTTCAGTCAGCGTCTGCAAGTACCGCAACTGGATGCTGGCCGGTTCGGAGGACAACAAGTGCGCGGCATCCACCAGGCGCTGGGCGGCCGAGAACTCGCCTTCCGCGTGGATGATCTTCGAACGCTTTTCGCGCTCCGCCTCAGCCTGCTTGGCCATGGCGCGCAACATGGACTCGGGCATATCCACCTGCTTGACTTCCACATTGGCGACCTTCACGCCCCAAGGCGCGGTGTGCGTGTCGAGGATCGACTGCAGGCGCAGGTTGATCTTGTCGCGGTGGGCCAGCAATTCGTCGAGTTCCTGTTCGCCCAGCACCGAGCGCAAAGTAGTCTGCGCAAACTGCGAAGTCTGGTAGGCGTAATTGGAAACTTCCACCACTGCCTTGTTGGGATCGATCACGCGCAGGAAAATGACCGCGTTGACTTTCAACGTGACGTTGTCGCGTGTGATGACGTCCTGCGGCGGAACCTCGATCGCTTCCTGCCGCAGCGAAATACGCACCATGCGGTCGATCGGGGCGAAGACCAGAATCACGCCAGGACCCTTGGAGGCAATCAGGCGTCCAAGCCGGAAGATGACGCCGCGCTCATATTCGGCGAGGATCTTGATGGAACTGAGCAGGTAGATGACGACGATGACAACGAAAACGGCAATCACCGGAAACCCGAGCACATCCATAATGCCTCCAGAATTCCTTCAGCGAACCCGCAATTCAGAGTATGAGCGGATTGTAGCGCAAGCGAGCGGTTATGGGCGCGGCGACAGCCTGCTTCAGGAGTTGCTGAGGAAGATACGGGTGCTCTGGATAAAGTCTCGTCTCCTCTGGTTGACTCTCAATGTTACTTATAGTAACATTCGATTGATGTACAAAGTGGTCACCACAATATCTTTTGCCAAAGCCCTTTCCCGGCTTCCGGTGAACTGGCAGAAGCGGATTGTGGAGAAGATCAGGGCAGTCGCCGCTGACCCCTACGCCAGTCACAACAACGTGAGCAAGCTTCAGGGACGCGATGGCTATCGGCTGCGAATTGGCGACTGGCGCGTCATCGTCATCGTCATCTATGAGTTGCATGATGACCGTCTTGAGTTACGGGCCTTAGAAGTAGGGACAAGGGGAGGGATTTACTAATGCGCGTCGAAACTATTACCCGCAAGGGCAAGGAATTCGCGGTGATTCCAGTGAGGGCCCTGCAGAAGCTGATGGAAGACGCGGAAATGCTGGCTGATGTGAAGGCGTACGATGCCGCTAAGGCACGACTAGAAGATGGCGAGGACGAACTCATACCTCTGGAGATCACCGAGCGCAGACTTAAGGGAGAGCCCGCGCTGCGTATCTGGCGGGAGCACCGCAAACTTACCCAGGAGCGGCTCGCGAAAAAGGCCAAGGTATCGCGCGCTCTGATCGCGGCGATTGAAACCAAGCGCAAGGCGGGATCGGTCAGCACCTGGAAAAAGCTGGGGGCTGCGTTGGATGTGGGGTGGGAGATGCTGGCGTAGGGGCAGAGCCCCTTCTCGAAAAGCGCGAGAAGGGGCGCACCCCCAGTTGTTTCGACCAAAGCTCGGACAAACTCGCGCCTTGCTTACCCGTTAAAAGTGGCCCACCCGCCCACGGGTGGGGCATCCCGTGCCGTGTTAAAGTACGGCTGGGCCAGCCCCCGCAGGTTACGATGCTTGCTGTTGTTGTTGTTGATCCAACGCTATCTGTTCATTAATTTTCTTCTGCCCCTCAGCGACCGTCGCAGCAACCGCTTGCTCTTTGGTGTCGAATTTTCCGATAACCCCAAAGCCAAATGTTGTTGTTGTTGAGACTAGGTCGTTGTGGATGCTGCTTCTGCCCCACCTGCCGAGTGCTTTGAAGTGAGTCGGTTGTTTGTAGACGTTCGCTTCGATGAAGTGTTCCTTGTAAGGGATGACTTCAACGAAGTCGGGCTTTGGTTCGTTTTGTGTATTCATGAACAAATTGTACCGCCGGGTGCCCCACTCATCGCGCACTTTGCGATGAGTGGGCTAGGCGCTGCGTTGAGCGCTATTGTCACAATCTGACCACCATCCAGGTCACATTCAACACGATCTTCTACAAGTACTCTGACGGGATGACCAAGGGCCTCCATCGCTTCTATGGCAGCCACGACCTCCACTTCATCACCTCCAGTTGCTACGGACGTCGGCGGGAACTGGGTACGCCCGAACGCCGCGACCTTTTCCTGAGCATCCTGGAAGAAACACGCCAAAAGTACCGGTTTGTGGTCCACGGATACGTTGTCATGCCCGAGCACTTTCATCTGCTGATAACCGAACCTGAATTGGGAGATCCCTCAGTAGTAATGAAAGTGTTAAAAGAACGGTTTACCAGAAAGCTAAGAGCCGAGGGTGACCCACTCATCGTGTTCTCTGCGATGAGTGGGTCTCCTGCGATGAGAGCGTCTACGATGCGAGGATCTCCCCACCCCGAGCCCCCGCCGATTTGGCAGAAACGTTTCTACGATTTCAATGTGTGGACCGAACATAAGCATATCGAGAAGCTGCGGTACATGCACCGAAACCCGGTGAAGCGAGGACTCGTCGACTGCCCGGAGCAGTGGCCGTGGAGCAGTTTTCGTTCTTATCTTTTCGGAGAGACGGGCCGGGTGCGGGTGAAATTTCAGGAGTGGGCGTTAGAGATCAAGGCTCGTCCGGTTTTCACCTTCGGCGACGGGAGGGATACGAGCCGCCCACTCATTCGCACAAACCGCGAATGAGTGGGGCACCCGGCAGCCGGCACCCCGGCCTTAATAATTACGCCATGACTGTCTTCGTCGCCGCCACGGGATCGACCCGCAGCGTAAGCCCATCGACCTGCCGCACGACGATGCGTTCTCCGGCGGGAACGGTGATCGTGGCGACCGCGTCCCAAAGCTCGCCGTGCACGAACACTTTTCCGGCGGGCGCCAGCGTGGATTGGGCGATTCCGATTTCGCCGATCAATCCTTGTTTGCCGGTTACAACTTTGTTGCGGCGGGCGCGCACGGCGATGCTCATCAGGAAGGCGGTGATAAGTCCGAGCGGAACGCTGACGGCGAGCGCGGTCAGGAAGCGGACTCGCATCTCGGGAATCGGGCCGTCAACCAGCAGTAATCCGCCGAGAGTTAGAAGGACAATTCCGCCGGTGGTTAGTACTCCATGGCTGGCGAACTTGGCTTCGGCGGCAAACAGAAGAAAGGCAACCAGAATCATGGCCAGCGCGGCGTAGCGGATCGGCAACAGGTGCATGGCAAACGCGGCCAGCACAATGAAGATGACTCCAATCGTGCCGGGCACGACTGCGCCGGGGTGATTGAATTCGACGTACAGACATAGCGCGCCGATCATCAGAATGATCAGCGTGATGTTGGGATCCATGATGTAGGAAAGGATCCGTTCTTTCAGGGTCATCGGGTAGTCGCTTACTTTCTGGCCCGTCAGGTCTAGGGTCACGGGTGTTCCGTTGAAGCGTTTGAAACTCTTGCCGCTGATCTGGCGAAACAGATCCTGCTCGTTGGGGGCGACGTAGTCGATCAGCTTTTTGTCCAGCGCTTCTTGTTCGGTGAAGGATTTCGATTCGCGCACGGCGCTCTCGGCGAGTTCGACGTTGCGGCCACGCTTGGCGGCTACGGAGCGCATCAGAGCTGCCGTGTCATTCTCAATCTTCTTCATCATGGTCTCGTCGGGCTTGCCGATGAGCATCACGGGATGCGCGGCACCGGCGTTGGTTCCGGGCGCCATGGCCGCGACGTCGGCGGCTTCGAGGATGAAGATTCCCGCCGATCCCGCGCGGCTGCCGGCCGGAGTCACGTAGACGATAACCGGCACCGGCGAAGCCACGATCTTGTCGATAATGTCGCGCGTCGACTCGACTAGTCCGCCGGGAGTGTTGAGTTCGATCAGGACGGCTTGATTGTGATTGGCGGCTGCTACCTGGAGGGCGCGGCCAATGTATTCGGCGGTGACGGGTTGGATGGCGTCGTCGACTACGATCTTCAAGACGTCAGCGGAGGAAACGATGGTGAGCAAAAAGAACACTGCGAGTGAGCAGGCCGCATGGCGAATCCATAGGTGCTGTGGCCGCGGGCGGCTGCCGAGCTTCGCTCGGCTTGGACGGCCGAGGGCGCCCGTCCCCACACGAGCCGTCCGCACACGAGGCCTCCCCACACGAGCATTTCTGAGAACCGAGAACCGAGGACTGACAACTGCTTTCATGGCTGCGCTTTCTCCGCGAGCTTGGCTGCTAAAGTGCGCTTCAGGCCCAGACCGGCGGAATTGCCGGGTTCGAGTTGCAGCGCCCGATTGATGTTCTGGGCGGCCGCTTCCATTCTATTTTCCCGCAAATCGAGCCGCGCAAGAATCACATAAGCCTCGGCAGATTCGCGGATGCGGAGCGCGGCCTCGGCCTGGACGCGGGCTTCGCGAGCATCGCCGCGAGCGTCGTAGTCTTCGGCAAGAGCGGTGAGAGGCGCGGTGCTTGCCGGATCGACCTCCGCGGCGTGATGGAATTCGGCCTCGGCTTCAGTGGCGAATCCGTGGGCCAGGAGTTCTTTGCCGAGTTCGAGGTGGAAGCGCGCGTGGGCGCGGGGATCGGAGCGGGCAAAGCGTTCTTCAGCCCAATTCCCCATCTGCATCGTCATCTGGCGGAAAGCGTCTTCCTCGTAGTTGCGCTTGATGCGTTCGGCGGGGATCTTCGAGACCGCGCTGCTCGACACGACACTGCCATCGCCGGCTGGGGCAGGAGGCGTGAGGGAATCGAGCAGCATTTTCGCTTCGGAATCGTTCGATCGCCGATCGAGCGCCGCGTGCAGTTCGCGGGCCGCGCCAGTGCGATCTCCATCCGCGGCAAGAATTACTCCCAGGTTGAAGTGATAGTCGGCGTCGCTCGGGTCGTTCTCAATGGCTCTTTGAAAATAGCCGGCGGCCTTTTTCGAGCTTGAACTGCGGGAATTCGAACCGTGGCCGCCGCGGGCTGCGATCACTCCGAGATTGTTGTACACCTCGGCCAGGGGCAGGCGGGCGGCGACGAACTCAAAGGCGCCTTCGGATTTCGCGAAGTCTCCATGAGCGTAGGCGGCGAGACCGAGATAGAAATTTGCCTCGCGCGCGACGGCAGAAGAACGAGGAATTTGGCCGAGCGCGGCGATCGCGGGTTCGTATGCGTGCTCGGCGTAGTAGGTCTTACCAAGTTCCAGCCAGGCTTGAGCGTAATCCGGATTCAGGCGAACCGCTTCGCGATAATGCTGCACTTTTTCTTCAGCCGTGGCGGCCAGCATGCCGCGCATGAAATTTTCGAGTGCGTCCAGACGGAGAGTAGCAACGCTTGCGATGTACTTGTCTTTGGGAACAGCAAAATCGGCGCGGATCACGTGAAGCAGATCCCAAGCCAGCGCGGATTGCAGGTTGCCGAGATCGGCCAGTGGCGCCGATTCGGTGACGGCGGGCAAGAGTTTCTGACCCCGCATGTCGAGCAACTGTGCGATGGCAGTCAGGCGCGCTCCGTCATAATTATAGGAACCGAGCACGGCGTAATCCACATCCATCTGCTCGGCGAGGCGGTAGAGAGTCGCGCGCGATGCGTGAACTCCCGCCGGAATGCCCTGGCGGTCGTAGGCCCGCAGACGCTCCTCACGGCTGGCAACGTATAGCACTGGCGAATTGAGTTGCTGGTGGAAGGCTTCGGGGAAGGATTCACCCAGCCATTCCAGACCTGGGGTTGGAGAAACATTTTCGAAGGGAATCACAACTATGGTCCGGCCGAGCGCGACGCGGACGCTGGAAGCATCCTGGGCGCGCAGCGACGGGCAGAACAGCGATACTACGAAGACAAAGACAGCGGCGCGTTTCACCACAACTTGATTATATCGGGATGGGAGACGGCGCCTCACGCTCTTCTCTGGCCTGCCGGAACATCGGGCTCAGTGATTTCATCTTTCTTTGCCGCTTCTTTCTTTACGACTTCTTTCTTTACCACTTCTTTCTCTACGACTTCTTTCTTTACGACTTCGGGTGCGGCTTCGGGCCGGGCCTCGGTCCAGCCAGGCAGTTCGTCGCTCCCGGTAATGAGGCGGGCGCCGCGCTCATAAGTGAGATAAGACCAGGCCCACTGGATCATCACCAACAGGCGATTGCGGAACCCGATTAGGAACAGAATGTGGATGAACAGCCATGCCAGCCAGGCGAAATAGCCGGACATCTCGAACTTGCCGAACTGGGCGACGGCGGCGGCACGACCGATCGTCGCCAGGCTGCCTTTGTCGTGATAATGAAAACTGCGTCGCGGCTGATTCTCCAGATCGCGGGCGATAGTCTCGGCAACCCAGTTCCCTTGCTGGATGGCGACCTGCGCGACTCCGGGCAGCATCTTGCCTTTCTCGTCGCTTAGCGCGGCGAGGTCGCCAATCACAAAAACTTCCGGATGTCCGGGAATGCTGAGGTCGGGTTCGACGAGCACGCGGCCGGCGCGGTCGATGGGAACTCCCAACTTTCGGCCCAGCGGCGAAGCGGCCACACCCGCTGCCCATAAGACCACGGGCGATGGAATCCTTTCGTCGCCGACCCAAACCGCGCCCGGCTCAATGCGGGTGACCATGTGCGAGGTGCGAACCTCGACACCCAGGCGCCGCAGTTGGTCTTCGGCTTTGCGGGAAAGGTCCTCGGAATAGGCTGGCAGGACGCGGGGTCCGCCTTCGATAAGTAATATGCGGCTCTGCCGTGGGTCGATATGGCGAAACTCATGGTTCAATGCATGGTGCGCGATTTCGGCCAGCGTTCCCGCGAGTTCGACGCCGGTGGGACCGGCTCCGATGACCACAAACTGCAGGGGAGATTTGCCGGCGGCAGGCTGACCGTCGTTTTCCTGCCGCTCGCTTTTCTGTCGCTCGTTCGTCTGCCGCTCGTTTTCCTGCCGCTCCGCCAGTTCGAAGGCCAGCAGAACGCGGCGGCGGATTTCGAGTGCGTCTTCAATCGTCTTCAGGCCGGGCGCCAGCGGCTCCCATTCTTCGTGGCCAAAGTAGGCATGGGTCGCTCCCGAGGCGATGACCAGGAAGTCATAATCGACTGCCCGCTCTTTTGTTATGACTTGTTTTTGTTCCAGCTTGAAATCAACTACCTCCTCCAGCAACACTTCAATATTGGAGCGCGCTCTGAGTATCGCGCGGATAGGCGTCGCGATTTCGCCTGGAGACAGTCCGGCAGTAGCGACCTGGTAGAGGAGCGGTTGGAAGGTGTGGTGATTCCTACGATCAAGGACCGTAACCTCAACTGGAAGCCGGGCGATGCGCTGGGCGGCGGTCAGGCCCCCGAAACCAGCGCCCACGATCACCACTTTCGGTTCCGGCTTACGGTTCATCGCCATTTCGTTTCACGCTCTACTATAGAGATTCATAGAATGGCTGTGAGGACGGAAAAGTTTGGTTAAGAGCCAGGTTTCAAAGTTGCAAGGTTTCAAAGTTTCAAAGATATCTTTCGATTCGGGTGCCGAGCGTTGTGCTGGTTCGCTTGAAACCTTGAAACTCTGAAACCTTGAAACTTTGAAACCTTATACACTGCTCCTTCACACCTTAATAATGCCCTCATCGCAGCCCAGTTCGTCAGCCTTGCGTTTTCTCGTGCCTTCGGTCCGCGACATCATTTTCATTTTTCTTTTCTGGTCGCTGCTGGTGGGTCCTTTATCGAATCGGCCGCTGGCCGATCCAGACATCGGATGGCACATCCGCACCGGCGAGCTGATTCTGGCGACGCATTCGCTGCCTCGCACCGATCCGTTTTCTTCGACCATGCAGGGTCAGCCCTGGTTCGCCTGGGAGTGGCTGTACGACCTGCTGCTCGGGATTCTCCATCGGGCCTGCGGGCTGAATGGAGTAGTTTGGCTCTGCGCCCTGCTGGTGGCTGCGACTTTCGTATTGCTGCTTTCGCAATTGCTCCAGCGCGGGACCAGCCTGCTGCTGGCGATCGTGCTGATGCTGCTGGCCGAGGCCGCTTCGGCGATTCATCTGTACGCGCGCCCGCATATCGTGAGCTGGCTTCTGTCGCTGCTTTGGTTTGTTGTGTTGGATCGATGGGAGCGATGGGATCGGGAACGATGGGATCGCCCAAAACACGGACCTCTGCCGCGCTGGATTCCTTGGTTCTTTCCCACATCGATGTTGTTGTGGGTGAACCTGCATGGCGGATGGCTTCTTGGCATGGCCCTGCTAGCGATCTACACCTTCGCCGCATGGGTAGAGAGCTTGCGCGCGCGAAAGCTGAGTGACCGGAAGAGCGGCCCGTTTGCCGCGATTCGCGCCGCTCAGCGGGCTCGCGCCATGGCTTGGACTTGGGCGGCCTCGGCGCTGGCGACGCTGGTGAATCCATACGGCTGGCGGCTGCACGCGCATATCTACCGCTATCTAACCGATCGCTATCTGATGAACCGGATCGACGAGTTCCGCTCGCCTGACTTCCACGGCTGGGCGCAGCGTTGCTTTGTGGTCATCCTGATGCTTGTGCTGATCGCGTTCTGGAGGAATGGCAGGAGGCTGCCGCTCAATCGCCTGTTGGTCGTGTTGCTGGCGGCGTATGCGGGATTCTATTCGTCGCGCAATCTTCCGGTGTCGTCGATGCTGCTGGTGATGATAGCCGGGCCGATCCTGTGGGAAAACTTCGCCTCGCTGGCGGATAAGCCGGGCGCCTGGCAATGGGTGCGCAACGGAGCGGCCGGCATCGCAAACTTTTCCGAGCGGATGGCCGTACAGGAGATGGAACTTCGCGGGCACCTGTGGCCGGTTGTCTCGGTGGCTCTGGCGTTCGTGATCTGTCTTCACGGCGGATGGATCGGCTCATGGCAGTTGATTCATGCCCAGTTCGATCCGCAGAAAATGCCGGTCGCGGCGGTGACTTTCCTGCAGGGCGAAGTTGTGGGAGGGCAAGCGAGCGCAGAGCCGGTTTTCTCGACCGACGCTTGGGGAGGCTATCTCATTTATCGAATCAACCCCGGGCGAATGTATCCCGCGCGGAAGGTCGTAGTCGATGATCGCCACGATCTCTATGGCTCGGGCCGGGTTCGTCGTTATCTGGTCCTGATGCAGGCTGAGCCAGGATGGCGAAATGTGCTCGACGAGGAGCAGATTCGGACGGTGCTCTTGCCCACTGATTCGACGCTGGCCAATCTGCTGCGCGAAGTTCCTCGGGAGTGGCGGGTCGCTTATGAGGATAAGGTCGCGGTGGTGTTTGAGAGACGTTAGAGCCGGGCGATGGTGTTGTCGCGGGTTTGTCCCTGGTCGTGAGCGTAATCGCCTTGTTTCAACAATCTCAGGGTGCGCAGGAAGGCTTTTGTTCCCATTAATAAAAACTCGGGCAATGTTTCGTTATCCCGTGGCCGCGCAGTATTCTTTGTATATGATCGCAGGACGACTTGGCGCTCTTCTCTTGCTGGCTGTGCTGGCGACGGCTCAGCAAACCGCGATATCCAAAACAGGAGACCCGAGCCGCTCCGAACCTAAGCTTCCAGTCATCGACGACAAGGGCTGCCCAGACACGAACCGCCGGACGGATGGCGTTATTGAACCCATCCAGATGAAGCTCGAACATAATGGCCAGATGTATTCCTCGTGGAACGCCAAGCGCGTCTTAGTCGCCAAGTTGAAGGTGGGTGACGAAGTAAGCGTGTTGTCAGGTATCAATGTGATTCGTGAGCCCGACAAGGTTCGAGTCTTGCAACCCAGTAGACCCGATGACGTTCCACCTCTTAAAGCTGGCGACGAAGTGCTCGGCTACGGTCTTCGCGGAGACGGAGACTACGTTTTCTGGGCCAAGGGGGTCTGGTTCACGCAGTATTACGAATTGGAGGGGGATATGAAGGGCGGATGCGGCTTCGCCGATGAAGAGTGCGTGCACCTTCGCAATTTCGAAGAGGGGCATTCAGGAGTGGTGGGTTCATGTCAAAATCAGCAGTGGTCTTACTGGCTGGGTGCCGGCCGGCAAAAATGTCCACGACAAATTCTGGGGCGACGACAACTTCGGCCAACTGTGCATGATGGACTGAAGACGTCGATTCGAATCATCGACGAACCCCTTCGTGTCAGGAGTAATTGTTGAAAGATCACTTTGCACCAGCAACCCGAATCGTGCATTTTTGCTCTCCGTATCGCCCAACCCAAATTCCTCCCTAATCTCTGCAACCAGACCGCTTCCGCATCATCTGATGTAGTTGAGTTTAGGGCATTCGGCTGGAAGGGCTATTCTTGACGCGGTGACAAAACCCCCATGAGGCCGTCCCAGATAGTGAGAACATATGCGGATCGCAAGAACACTCTCGTACCGCGAGAGATGTCCGGAGAGCTGCCGATGAAATCGCAGTGTTTGCCCTTTACGCAGATTCCGCATACCACACGTCTCTTCCTCGACTATCTTTCCTACACTCCCTCCGTTCGCGGGTTTTATCCACGGTCTCCGATTTTTTCTGAGTGGGTGAAGGACGAATCGCAGCGCGTCGTTTACGACGATGCGCGCCGCTCCAATGCTCGCCGATCCAAGGTGAGCGAAATTCTCGAGCGGCAAAATCGCGCCTGGGGTGCTTCTCCGAAGACGCTGGCCAATATTGAGCGGCTGCGGCGAGGTGCGCTGGCGGCGGTTACCGGGCAGCAAGTCGGACTCTTCGGCGGCCCGCTGTTTTCGATTTTCAAAGCTCTGACCGCAGTCAAGCTTGCGGAACAGGCTTCGGCAGCCGGAGTGGACTGCGTCCCGATTTTCTGGCTGGCGACCGAGGATCACGACTTGGCCGAGGTCAACCACGTAGCTCTGCTCTCCGAGCATGGCCTTCCGGAACCAATCGCGGTGGAAAGCAACGCGTTTCAAAGCCATGCCGTCGCCGACGCGCCTGTGGGGACCGTCCAGTTCGGGCCGGAGATCGAGTCGGTGGTCGAGCGCGCCGCCAGCCTGCTGGGAGATTCCAATTCCAGTTCCAATTCCAATTCCGACGTTACGACTTGGCTGCGCGAGGCGTATCGTCCGGGCGAAAGTCTGGGCAGCGCGTTTGCCCTGCTATTCGCGCGGATGTTTGCGGATTGGGGCGTGATCCTGCTCGATCCCGCAGATAAAGATTTTCACGATCTCGCAAAACCCTTGTTCCGCGCGGCGATCGAACGCGCCTCCGAACTGGATGAGGCATTGCTGGCTCGGGGCAAAGCGCTCGAAGCGGCGGGATATCATCAGCAAGTTAAAGTGACTTCGGCCACCACTCTGCTTTTTGAGGTGAAGGATGGCGCGCGCACGGTCGTGCGGCGCAGAAATAATGGCGCGGGCAGCAGTGAGTTCGCGGTGGGTGAGGAGCGGACTTCGGCTGCAGATTTGCTTGATCGAATCGAAGCGGCCCCGGAGAAGTTCAATCCGAATGTTCTTCTTCGTCCCGTGGTGCAGGACTACCTGCTGCCAACGCTTGTCTATACCGGCGGAGCCGCCGAAGTTGCGTACTTTGCCCAGGTCGCCGTGGTCTACGAGAAACTGCTGGGACGAGTGACGCCGATCATGCCGCGTTTTTCGGCCACGCTAATCGAACCGAAGGCTGAGCGCATTCTGACCCGTTATCAGCTGAGCCTGTCCGATTTGTTCCTCGGCCCGGAAAAAATTCGAGAAGTCATTGCCGCTCGCTCGCTGCCATCGGATTTGCAGACTCGCTTTTCGGAAGCCTATGCGAGTGTTGACCGGTCAATGGGGGCGCTTCGGGAACCGATTGGCAAGCTGGATTCGACCCTCATCGATACGGTCGAAAGTACCCGGACCAGCATGTTCCATCAAATCGATCGCCTGCAGGCGCGGGTCGCGCGGGCGGAACAACAGCGCAATGAAGTCATCACCCGGCACGCGGACGCGTTGAGCAATGCCCTATTTCCGCATAAGACACTACAGGAGCGCGAAGTCGCCGGCGTGAGCTTTGTGGCGCGCTATGGGACGGAATTGCTTGCGAATCTCTACCAGCACGTCCATGTCGATTGTCAGGATCACCAGGTAATTGCTCTGTAGTAACGGGCTTGCCCCGTCTCCTTCCGCGCCCGTCTCGTCCGCGAAGAGACGCGGCAAGCCGCGTCTCTACGGAAATATCAACCACGGAAATATCAACCTCCGCCCAGTATGACCTGCAACTCTTCCAGCGATTCCACGCGCGGCACCCCCTTGTCGCGGTAGGCGCCTGGGACGTCCATCAACATCGCTTGCATGCCCGCGCCGGTGGCGCCGAGGTAGTCCACGGAATAGACATCGCCGACATAGAGGCTCTCCGCGGGTGCGGTGTTCATACTGTTTAGGGCTTGGCGAAAGATTTCGGGGTGCGGTTTTTCGTGTCCGACGAGCCCGGAGTCGGTGATGGTGCGAAAGCATCGCGCAATGCCGCATCTCTGAAGCACGTCTTCGATCTTGCCATCCGCATTGGAGATGACGGCGATACGGTACCGCTTGCCGATCTCTTGGAGTTGCTCGGCAGTGCCCGGGCGAATCGTGTCCCAGTTGCCGGAATTCCGGATGCTGGCGACGAGTTGGTCGCGGACTGCGTCGTCATTCAGTCCGATCTCGGAAAGTAACTGGGAGTAGAACATCCACCAGAAACCGTGGTCGGGGCTGCCATTCTTTGCAATCAGCCCAGTCATCATCCCATCGAACCGGTTCTTGGTTCGGCATTCCAGATCGCGCAGGTGCTCGGCATCGGGTATAAAACCGCGTTCGGCGAGAGGCGCGTGAATGCGCTCGCGATTAGGGAACAGAAGCGTGTTTCCGACGTCGAAGAAGATGACTTTAATTTTCGAGTTCATCGTGTGTGGCGTTCCCCCATTATCACCCTTGCAGTATCCGATTGCGCGCAGTACGAATCGCCCAATGAATTAAACTGGCGTGAGATTCGCCCGACTGGGCTTATGCAAGAAAAGCCGCAAGAGAAACCGCGAGAAAAACCGATCGATATGCGTGCCTTTCGATGGGCGTGGACCTCGTTTATGGTCCTGGCGACATCGGTTCCTTATTTGGTGTTCTGGTTCCAGACGCCGGCAGGCCATCGCTACTCGTGGATTCTACCGCCGTACCCTGAGGATTCGTTCGGCTATATGGCCTGGTCGCAGCAGGCCGCGCATGGACGCCTGCTGTTCCAATTGAAATACACGGCATTACCGCATTCCGCTTTTTTGTTCCATCCGTTTTTCCTGGTCGCTGGATGGATTAGCCGGTTCTTTGGATGCGATATCGGGATCGTTCATTGGTCGCTGAAAGCGGTGGGCGTCATCTTGTTTTTTTGCGCCTTCTACCGGTATATCGACTATCTGAAGCTTAGCCGATTGCAATCCATTCTTGCTTCGGTCTTGGTGGGGATTTCTTCGGGAGTTGGCGGGCTTCTTGCTTTCTCAGGCCTTGCGAAGCAATGGCAAATTGTCCCAGCAGATCTCCGGCTGCCAGAGGTGAGCACCTATTGGTCTCTCTTGTGGAACCCGCTGTTCCCTTACTCGCTGACCCTGATCGTGCTCATTATCTACTGGTTGGATAGTGGGACACGCGACGCTCGCAAAAGCGATCTCTGGCTCGGCGGTTTTACCACGGGCATTCTGGCCCTGCTTCATCCCTATGCATTGCCTTTGCTGTTTGCTTACGCGGTGATCGTCACCGTGGCGCGAAGGGGACGGGCCGCATTGGGATTTCTGCTTCGGTTCTTTGCGGCCGCGTCTCCTCTCGTCCTTTACGTGGTCTTGGTATCGGTATTACAACCTCTTGTGTCGCGACACAGTGGCCGCGGCGGAATGAAGAGTCCCGATCTTGTGGACTATGCGCTCGGGTTCGGATTTCCATTGCTGATCTGTGTCGCAGGTCTGACAGTGAAACCGGGACAGTGGGCGAAACGCTATTGGCAACTCATTTTATGGTTTCTTCTGTCGCTGGTGTTCTCCTACCTTCCGTTCTGGTTTCAAAGAAAACTCATTTTTGGCGCGCAGATTCCCTTGTGCATTCTGGCGGCGATTTCTCTCGATTTAATTCTGACCAGGGCCTCCTGGCTCAGGAGCCGCAAGTGGGCCAAGGTAAGTGCCGCAGTCATCCTTCTTTCATTGCTTATTTCTACTCCGGCGTACCTCTTCCTCAGCGAAGCTGAAGAGGTTAGGCATGACGCATACGGCACCTATTACATCGGCAATGAAATGATGGAGGGCCTGAACTTTCTCAAAGACAGAACCAGGCCGAACGATGTTGTCTTTGCCACATGGGAGACGAGCCGCTTGATTCCGGCATTCGCGGGAAACACGGTCCTATGGGGCCATTGGGCCATGTCGGTTGATCTCGAAGAAAGGAAGCAGTGGGATGCACATCTTTTTGACAAGAATTCAAATTGGCAAGACCCGCATAGATCCAATGACTTCTGGGGAACGGATATTCAGTACATTTTTGCTGACGGCGGAATGAAAGAGTCCATTGAGCAATATCCAGAGGTGTGGCGGGTGATGCTTAACGACGCAGATAAAGTGTTTGCAAACGGGTCCGTCGTGATTTACAAGCACCGAGCTGGGCGGTCCTGAGTAACTCTGGTCGGCGGGATGCGCCGTGCGGCGAACGCCTTGATGCTGCGGATATCCCCTTCCGCGTCCGACGATGTCCCACTGGAAAATTGGCAGATGAATTAAACTGAAAAACTGCGATGGATTAACTCGAAGAAAAAATCATGGCCCTACTGCGCGTTGTCATACTGTGGCACCAGCACCAGCCCTTCTATAAAGACTTGGTGACCGGGCAATATCACTTGCCATGGACACGCCTCCATGCTTTGAAAGATTACTACGGGATGGTGAAGCTGTTGGACGAGTTCCCACAGGTGCATCAGACGTTCAATCTGGTGCCCTCGCTGATCACACAGATTCAGGATTATGTTTCGGGCGACGCCCAAGATCCTTTTCTGCAGGTTGCCGGCAAACCTGCCAAAGACCTGACGGAAAAGGAGCGGCGGTTTGCGCTGCAATATTTGTTTCAGGCGCATCCGGTGAATGTCATCGGGCGCTATCCGCGCTACCGCGAGCTTTGGGAGAAATTTCGCAACGCGGGAGATTCGCCGGAGCGGGCGGACAGATATTTTCAGGCTCAGGACTTCACCGACTTGCAGGTGCTCTCGCAGATCGGATGGTTCGACGAGTATTTTCTGGCGGAGAAGGAAGTAGCGGAACTTATCCGCAAAGGCCGCAACTATTCGCTCGAGGACCAGCAGTTTGTAGTCGCGCGGGAACGTGAACTGCTCGGCCGGGTCCTGCCGGCGCATGCGGAGGCGGCAAAGAGAGGCCTGATCGAAATTTCGACTTCGCCTTTTTATCATCCCATTCTGCCGCTGGTCTGCGACACGCAGATAGGCGCGGTTTCCTCTCCCGGGCTGCCTTTACCTCAGAATCGCTATTGCCATCCCGAAGACGCTAGAGAGCAATTGCAACGCGGGCTCGACCTGCACGAAAAAGTATTCGGAGCGCGGCCGCAAGGGGTCTGGCCGTCGGAGGGCAGCGTTTCCGAAGAGGTTTTGACGATTGCGCACCAGCTTGGAGTGCAGTGGATGGCCACCGACGAAGCCGTGCTGGGACGCAGTCTGGGAATAAATTTCTCGCGCGACGGTCATGGTCATCTGAATTCCGATCTGGCCCACCGGCTCTACACGATTTATCGCTACGAAGATGCCAACGCCGATACGCACATGAATCTGCTCTTCCGCGACCACACGATTTCCGACCTGATTGGGTTCGTATATTCGGGGATGCCGCCGCAGGACGCCGCCAATAATCTCATCCACAAAATAAAGGAATCGGCGCAGCCCGTGATTGCGAGCGGGCAAGATGCCGTGCTCTCTATTATTCTGGACGGCGAGAACGCCTGGGAGTACTACCCGCACTCCGGGCGGGAATTTCTGCGGAGATTCTACGACGCTTTGCAGAACGACCCCGGGATTGAAGCGGTGACGATGAGCGAGGCAATTACGCGCCACAAAAACGTCAGTCATCTCAAGTCGATTGTGCCGGGGTCGTGGATCAATGCGAACTTCAACGTTTGGATTGGAGCTCCCGAGGACAACAAGGCTTGGGACTATCTTTATCACGCGCGCAACTTCTACGAGCAGGCGGCGCCGGCCGCAACCGAGCCGCAACGCAAGCTGGCGTTTGAAGAGATTTTGATCGCCGAGGGCAGCGACTGGAACTGGTGGTACGGACCCGAGCACCACTCGGCGAACGATCGCGATTTCGACGAACTCTACCGCAAGCACCTCTCGAATATTTATCAAACGCTGGGTGGAAGCGCGCCCGATTATCTGGCGCAGCCAATCGCCGGAGAAGCGGTACGGCCTACGTTCACTCCGCAAACCGCTTATGTCCATCCGCGGGTCACAGGCGACATGGTGCGCTACTTCGAGTGGATGGGAGCGGCGCGTTATACGTCTGACCAGCGCTCGGGCTCCATGCACGGCAAGCAGTTCTTGATGGATGAAGTGTTTGCCGGCATCGACGAGCAGTATGTTTACGGCCGGCTGGATTTCACCGGTAAAGTGCCGGAGGACGCATTCCAGGTGGTTGTGAACCTGGAGTCGTGGATCGGTAAGGCGGCCGCTCCGCAGTGCGAACTGCGTTTAAGTGCGACGGTGGATGGAGGCCATCTGCGGTCGTGGCTAGTGATGCGCGGGAAAGACAAGGTATTCGCGGAATCAACGGATGCGACGGAAAACGATGCGCGAGTGGCGCTTGTTCGGAATTTTGAGTTTCGCTTACCGCTCACGTGGTTGCTCGCAGAGGCGCCGGGAGACGAAAAACTTCGCCACCAGAAAAGCTCGTCTCTGCCGACCACCCGGCTACGCCTGCGCTTCAGCGTATGGCAGAACCAGCTGCCGGTTGACGCCTTGCCGGTGGAGGGCTGGATCGAACTGGAGTTGCTGGCGGAAGAAGATCTGCTGGCAGTGGGCGGCTGAGAGCATGTGTGGAAGCGGGGCTCTGCTCCGCTTGGACGGGGCAAAGCCCCGTCCCCACACTGTTCTTGCTACTGTCCGCTACTGGCCACGGTCATCGTCATCGGCCGATTCAATTCCATCACCAGCTCCGTTCCCGCGGGAAGCATCGCGGAGCGGTGTTTACCGAGCCAGTGTGCGACGGTCACCGTTGCGCCGACGGCTCCGCCAATGAGAAAGCCCTTACCGCCGCCCGCCAGCCCGCCGACCAGCATTCCGCCTCCGGTGCCTATGCCGATTTCGGTAAGATCCTTGCCGTCGTGGCCGGCGCCTTTGAATTGCCCTTCCGTGTTGACGTCGGTGCCGCGGCCAGCGCTGGTGTCGATCAGCGAGGCGTTCAGCACGAATCTGTCTCCATTCGGAAGCACCAGGCGATCGGGGAAGATGCCGATGGTGGGCTTGCCGGCAATGCGCCGAGGTTCGTTCGCTTTCGTGACCCGGCCCTCCACCGTCGCGCCGATGGGAATCACGGTCTTGCCGTCGATTACGACCGGCTGAGTGACTCTGGCCGAGAATGGATCTCCGGCTTTCGAGCTGAACGTGGCAAGCGTGGTTTCGAGTTTCATCTTGACCGCGGTTCCGGTGGGCAGGGCGGTTTGCGCGCAGGCAAAAGTTGCGATCAGGATCAGAGATGTCAGGGAAAGTATTTTTTTCATGTGGTCTATTACCTCCAAAATTCAGTTATGTTTTTCTTGTCAAGACTCCTGGCACGTTGCGGAAAAAGTCCGGCTTCGTATCAGGGTATCGCTTGAGCGATACCGTAAGTCCTTGAACAGCAGACGCCCCTTTAGGGGCCGGGCGTCGGAATTCGACTTTTTCCGCAAGCCGCTAGAACTTCATCCAGCGATGCGCGGTCAAGTTGGTTATCGCCGCGATAGATGTAGCGCACTATGCCGCCTCGATCGATGACGAGGGTAGCCGGATGCGCGATATTGATCGCGTCCGTGCCGAACGCGTGATGCAGCCCGTAGTCTTTGGTCACGGCGCGATCCTCGTCGAGCAGAAAGATGCTGGCGATGGGATGCTTCTTCAGGTATTTTCCCGGCTTCCATAGACCATCGCGTTTTTCGGCGGCGATGAATGCCAACTGTGCTCCGGCTGCTTCAATTTCCGCTCTCCGCGACTCGAACTGAGTCATGCGCTTCACGCAATTCGGTCACCACGTGCCGCGCAAAAACTCGAGAATCAGCGCTCCGTGCGCGAGCAGACCACTGAGAGTGAATACGCCCTCACGATTGGCCGCTCCCAGAGAAAAATCCGGGGCGCGCGATCCGACCTCCAGAGTTTCCGTGCGGTCCTTCATGCTGAGTTTGACTCTAGGCGATAGCGAAATCAGGAACAATAACGGATGGGGTACGGGGCATATGCCGGTTTGGCATTCGGTGAGGGATGTCCCCATGTGCCAACCGATCCTCCGCGTCCGCTATAATTTCGCTTCACCAGTGGGAGACGCGGAAAAGTCGCGTCTCTACGACCAGATAGCATGTTTCCGATCAGTCAGACGAATAAATAGAGGACGCACTTATGCCACTTACCAGTATTGCCGATATCCGCGGACGCCAGGTGCTTGACTCGCGCGGCAATCCGACGGTTGAAGCGGAAGTTTTTCTTGATGGCGGAGCTCATGCGCGGGCCATTGTGCCAAGTGGCGCATCCACCGGTGAGCATGAAGCCGTCGAGTTGCGTGACGGCGACAAGACCCACTATCTCGGCAAGGGCGTTCTGCAGGCGGTTGCGAACGTCAACGGCGAAATTGCGGAGGCCCTCAGCGGGATGGACGCGGCCGACCAGCGCACGCTCGACGCCAGGCTGATCGATCTTGATGGCACTCCCAACAAGGGACGGCTGGGCGCAAACGCGATCCTGGCGGTTTCGATGGCGGCGGCGCGGGCTTCGGCGAACGCCTGCGAGCTTCCACTCTATCTTTATCTGGGCGGAGCTGCGGCAAACGTGTTGCCGCTGCCAATGATGAACATCCTCAACGGCGGCGCGCACGCCGATAACAACGTCGATTTTCAGGAGTTCATGGTGATGCCGGTGGGAGCGCCGTCATTTTCCGAAGCGCTGCGCTGGGGAGTGGAAGTTTTCCACACGCTCAAGGGCGTACTGAAAAAGCGCGGATACAACACGGCCGTCGGCGATGAGGGCGGCTTTGCTCCGTCGGTGAAGTCGAACGTCGAGGCCATCGAGCTCGTGCTGGAGGCGATTCAGCAGGCGGGTTACAAACCGGGTGAGGAGATCGGGATTGCGCTCGACCCGGCGGCCAGCGAGTTCTTTCAGGATGGGAAGTACGTCTTTAAGAAATCCGACAAATCGGCCAAGAGTTCCGAAGACATGGTGCGCTACTGGGAAAAATGGGTGAATGACTACCCCATCGTGTCCTTGGAAGACGGCCTCTCCGAAAACGACTGGGATGGCTGGGCGCTGCTGACCAAAGAGCTGGGCGGCAAGATTCAGCTGGTGGGCGATGACATCTTCGTCACCAACATTGAGATTTTTGCCGAGGGTATCGAGAAGGGAATTGCCAACTCGATCCTGATCAAGCTCAACCAGATCGGCACGGTCAGCGAGACGCTCGACGCGATTGACCTCGCGCGCCGCAAGGGATACACGTCCGTAATCTCGCATCGTTCCGGCGAGAGCGAAGACACCTTTATTGCCGACCTGGCGGTGGCGACAGGCGCCGGGCAGATCAAGACCGGGTCGGCTTCGCGTACTGACAGGATCGCCAAGTACAACCAGTTGCTGCGGATTGAAGAGGAGTTAGGCGGGGCAGCGCGATTTTTGGGGATGAAGGCGCTAAACTATAAACCCAGTCGATCTGATTCCGCAAAGACATGACCTTGCACACCGTGTTGCCGGACGGGGTCGCTGTCAGACAAGACCTGGTAGGAGGTTCTGAGCGCTAACGCCTGATTTCAGAAGTTGAGAAACAAGTGATTCAATTCCCCAATCGATCCAATCCAGCGTAAGCTGGCCACGTTAGCACTCCCCCATTGGGGAGAGCATGTCCCTCGCCGCGTTCTATTGCGGTGGATCCGGTTTATTGGGATCCTTATCAGAATCAGACTTGTCCGAGTCGGACTTGTTTCTATCTTTATCGCCATCAGATTTATTTCCATCTTTATCCGAATCAGGTTTGTCTCTGTTTTTATCCGAATCAGACTTATTCCGCTCAACAGTTTCTTTTCTATCGACAGTTTCCTTTTTATCCGGAGTCTCAGCGCTGCTGTCTGAATTGAGCGGCTTCATGGCTACGACTTCGTAAGTACGAACTTTTCGATCCCCATCGGGGATTTTCAGGAACATGCGGTCGTTTTTAATCGTGAATTCCGCTTCGTGACCCACAGGCAAGACAGCGGGGTGCTTCCCATCGGTTGGGCGGACGTGATATTCCATCTCGTCGGTGCGAAGCAGGTACTGGGCACACATCTTTTCGGTGGAACTGGAATGCTCGACCCCGGCCGATGCGAACACACTGCCGACACCGTTCAAGCCGCGCTGTTTTGCGCCGCAGGGCACGGCTTCCATTTTTTCCAGCATGCCCCTTTGGGACCCACTTTTCTTGGGGTCGTCCTTGTGGTCCTGAGCGGTCGCTTTCGGCGGAAACGACAGAATAAGAACGACCGCTAGAAAAAACGGACTCTTGAGATGCATGATTCCTCCTCTTGGAATGCCTGAGTCAATCTTCCTTCTTCGTTAGTAAGTCCAGGTCGAACAGAAGACCGGTTTCCCGGCCCTCATTTCGAATCGTCCATGAATCCAACTACTCTTTTCCTTTCGGATCAGCAGTCGGGGTTTTGACTTGGCCGTTCTTTCCGGGTTGCTGCGACGACTTGATGAAGCTGTCTGGGTTCGCCTGCAATTGCGCCTGCGCATCAGGATGCGCTTTCAGATAGTCCTGAAGTTCAGGATGGCTGCCGAGGTATTCCTGGTTCTTAAGCAACGAGGGGTCTTTGGAGACCTGCGCGGCGATGCCGGAATGCGTCCCCAGGAATTCTCCGAAGCTGGCGGATGCTCCGTGCATGTCGCTGTCATGATTTCCGTGCATGTCGCCCTCGTGCCTGTTCTCAGTGCGCTCGTATTTCTGCTCCTTGTGCATGAAGGCGTTTGGATTTTCCTTTATCTCCTCGCGGACTGCAGGATGCTCCTGCAGATAGTCGTGTAACGCGGGATGCTGCTCGACGAATTCCCGGTTATCCACGAGAGAGGGGTTCTTGCGCAATTGTTCGGCGACCTCAGGATGGCTATCCATGAAATGGTCGAAGTTCGCCAATTCCCGGCGAGTGGTGTCGCTATCCCTATCTTTATCTTTGCGGTTGTCTCCATCACGCCCATCCTCGGTGCGTTCGTAGCGGTTTTCCTGCCGCATGAAAGCGTTGGGGTTTTCCTTTATTTCCTCGCGAACTCCGGGGTGGTTTTTCAAGAACTCCTTCAGTTCCGGATGCTTCTCTACGAATTCGCGATTGTTTACCAGCGACGGATCCTTGCGAACTTGTTCGGCGATCTCGGAATGACTGTCCATGAAGCGATCGAAATTCGCCAGTTCGCCTCGCGTGGTGTCATGATCTCGGGTTTGCGGGGGCGTGGAATTGCGATCTTGAGGGGTGTTGGTAGTGGTGTCGCGGTCTCCGGTGGACTGTGCACTTACAGGCGCAGCCAGCCAGAACATGGCTGCTAGCGGTACAACCAGCAAACTCTTGAGATGGAACCTTTTCGTCTTCATCTGCCATCGGCCTCCTTGGCGGAATAGATCGTTCATCGTTTGGCTGGATGTGTTCGCTCGATGTGAGTTAATGGGATCCCACTCGCTGCGAACCAGGAATCAAAGCTGCGAATCAGCGTTCGTAGCTCTATCTACACATTCAGCGGGATAAGGATGACAGGCGTCCGCTATCGTGTCTGAGCAAGATAGCTCACATGCGCCGCGTCAAGCAGCGTGCCCGCAAACAGACCGTGTGAACCGACATCGTCCTTCGGTGGACGTTCTGGAATTGAAGCCGGACAAACTCTACGCCGAGTGAGGCCGCTGCGCTTCTGAACGTAAGCTACGACACCGCCGTCCGTCGTATGCAAAGCATGAAGGGTTGCGTTGACATGGGAACGCAGACGGTGACAAACGAGGCAAGAAGCTGGTTCGTGTGTGCGGTTGCGACCGGAGCGGGCGCACGATGACCGTGAGTCAACTGGTGATAAATCTCGTGGGTGTTGAAAAAGTCACTGTGATTCGCACGCTGAATGGAAGCAAAAGCATGGTAAAAGAAGGAGAAATCTCCTTGCCATGCTTTGTTGGATCACCATTCTCGGAGGCGCGCTAATCATG
>Ga0182024_10004269_pt1 | contig 33080 bp, 21 predicted proteins | sample P32metaG_FD_120480 | JGI IMG/M metagenome (GOLD analysis project Ga0182024, IMG submission 120480) | Permafrost microbial communities from Stordalen Mire, Sweden - P3-2 metaG (Illumina Assembly) | ecosystem: Environmental > Terrestrial > Soil > Wetlands > Permafrost | place: Sweden: Stordalen... | reverse complement strand
GTTAAATTCTGAAGCCCGTCGGCAGCCCCATAGTGACGGAAACTAAACTGCTGGGCGACAGCGGAGCAGTGGAACGCCAGAAGAAGTGCAGCGGACCCACTAAAGGTATGGCGGCAAAGCATCACGCTCCTTATCGGCGAGGGTGAGGAAATCTTTTGAGAAGTCAGGTTCGCAGATGAATCCAGGCAGCTTCAATGGCGCGTTGAAAAGATCAGACGTTCGCGTCCCACCCAGAAAGGTTACGGCACAAACAACCCTTTCGGCAAAGGCCCTGGATCACCGGAAAGGATGACTGGCGCCCACTGCAAGAAACTCGCCGTCTTCGAATTCCTGAGCAACTGGAGTTGGGCTTGGCGCAAAGCTTCCGCTCGACCCTTTCCGGCGCTGAGTTCCTTATAGAACCTGTCCATGAGCGCTTGCTGTGTGGTATCGGCGATCTTCCAGAGCGGCGCAACGAATGTTTTCACTCCCGCGATAGCCGCGGCCCGGCGCATTCCGAATACACCTTCGCCGGACGAAGGAACTCCGTCGGCCATCCGGCATTGCGAGAGGACCAGCATCTGGGAGCCCTGCAGGTCGAGTGTTTGGAGTTCGAGCGCAGTAAGCAGGCCGTCCTCTGTGGACTTACCACCTCGTCCATAGGCTTCCTCCAGCACGATCGCCGATAAACCCATGACGCGGGTGGTCGGATCGAGACCCTCGAGTTGGCATGCCGCACTTGCGGAAGCGGCCTTGCAGTCCTCGTTGCCCCTGACGATCCCGTGTCCCACGATGTGGAGGAGTGCCGGGCGATGCAATTGCTTGATGCGTTGCTCGGTCGCTTCCCCTTCGCCCAGGAGTCGTGCCCTCGGTATCCATTTTTGTATGTCGCGGGCTTCGATCTCAGCTCCTTCGAGCCGCTCCAGCCGATCGGCTCGAAAAGCACTTGGTAGGCGGCTGCCGGGGAGGGGCCGTTTCGCGCCGGCTCCGGGACTCAACGCAATGATCATCGGGCCGGCGGCATCGCCCGAGACAGCGGGGCTTGCCAGATCGCGGCTTGCGGAAATATAGCTTATTGCAAAGCGCTCAATCAGGAAATGTCCATGCCCGTCGGAAAGCGCTCCGAACGGAAGCAGGTTGAGCATGCCATCGGATGCGACGCGCAGGCGCCGTACGTCCTTCCTTGACGCCAGCCACGCGGTGACAGGGTTCAGCTTTTCAGAAAGAACTCGCAACGCTTCCTGCGCGGTCTCCTCTGCCGAGCTCGCCGCCCGCTTTTCGTTGAGCGTCAGCGACACGCTCCAATCGTTGGCAGCGGCAATGAGATCCTGGACGGCGCGATCGATTGGGCCGGACGTTCCAAGGTCGACCCATTCGAGAGTCCCGCTGCGACCAAGGAGGAATGCCCCATAGCGTGGCCGGGCGCCGCGGTCAGCATAGACGACGAATTCAATGAGCAGCTCGTCCGGCTGGAGCCGCGCCCGGATGTCTTCCAATCTCGCAGGCCGGATGGCCGAAGCGAACTGGGGAATCTCGCGGCTCAAGGCGGCTTCGAGCATATCGATACGCTGTTTCAGAACCTCGACGGCCTGGAGCGCCTGGCGGCTCGAAGCAGCTGTCCAGTTTGTCCTGAGGTCGTGGAGGAGGCGTTCATAGCGGCCCTCCAACTCGGTGCCCGGGAGCGCGCATGTGCCGACCAGCGACGGCTTCAGATCGCGATAACCGAGCGCGATGGTCAGTGAGGCTTGACACTCCAGCATGGCCTCCCGCTGATTGAATCGGTTGCGAATGTCGGCGTCGGGACTCTCCCGCAGGCTTTGACCCCAATCGTGCACCTGGTCGAGAACCCGGCCCTTACGGCGGGCGACGGCCTCAAACGCCAGGGCGCGAGCCGCGGGAAGCCGATCGCCTGCGCGCCGCTGGAACGAGAGGAGCATCGGAATCGGGTCCTCCAGATTCGCGACGACGGCGGCTTTGTTCCTTTCCGACCCGATGGTCAGCATATCCGCTGACGCTTTATCGGAGATATCCAGGCTCCGGCGATAAAGAGGCTCGGCGGCGCGATAATCGCCGGACTCGTCGTAAACAGCGCCAAGCCGCTCCAGATATTGCGCGAGATCCGGATGATCCTCTCCTTGGGTCTCCTTGACGATGGCAATGGCTTCCTCGAAGCGCTGCTCGGCTTCGGGATACTCGTGCGCCGATTGATGAACCAGTGCGAGATCTCGCAGGACGGCCGCATAGAGAGGATGTTTTGTGCCCAGCCCTTTAGTCGTCACCAAGGAAGCGTGTTGCAGAGTCTCTCTGGCCGCGGTGAGGTCGCCGCGATTCCTTTGCGCTTCCGCTAAACCGAGCAGTGCGCTGGCATAGTCGAAAGCGGGGGCCTTAGGACTCTTGGCATAGAGATCGACAGCCTCTTTAAAAAGCTTCTCGCCTTCTTCAGGATTTCTGAGGGAGACGAGGCGGGCCAGATTTCTGAGCGAGGATCCAAGCGCGAGAGCGTCGGAGCCGTAGATCTTTCGTTTCAATTCCAGCGCTTTCCTGTAATCGGATTCCGCCAGCGTCAGATTCCCCAGCGCTGCGTAAAGAGCGGCGCGATTGTTCAAAAATGCGGTGTAAACCGGGTGCTGTTCGCCGAGTTGCTCCCGCAGCAGGATTCCGCTCTCTTCGTAGAGTTTTTCCGCGACGGAATAATGACCCAAATCGGCCTGAAGGTAGGCAAACGCGACCAGGCTCGCCGAATACGCCGGATGGTTGATTCCCGGTTTTCTTCGTAACACATCAAGGCCTTTTTGAAAAAGAGCTTCGGACTTCGCGTATTTGCCGACGCGCTGGCAGGTGCCCGCGAAGTTGATGCACAACGTTCCATACTCCTCGCTAAAATCCTTTGGATCGGATTGCGACTCGTGGATCGCGAGCGCTTCCTCGAAACGGGAGATCGCCAAGTCATATTCACCCAATAGGGCGTAAATGCTACCGAGGGTATTCAGACTCTCTGCCACGCGCACATGACGCGCTCCGAGGACGCGCGACCGTATTTCGACGGCCTGCTCAGCCAGGACTCGCGCTTCGGGAAGCTTGGCGGAGTCGCGGCAAAACAGAGCGAGATCGTTGGCACTCTCGGCGTAGTCGGCGGTATCGACTCCCAGTTTAGTTTTGCGAAGTTCGAGAGCCTGCCGCAGGAAGGACTCGGCGTCCTTTAGATTTCCGGAAGTGTACTCGAAGAATCCGAGCCGGTCCATGCTGCGCGCCGATTGTTTCGGGCCGGAAGAAGCATCGACAGCCAGCCTGGCGATTCGAATGGCCTCCTTCAAATCGCCTTTCGTATAAAGATCCTCGGCTTGCCGGTCCAGCGACGCCCAATCCCGACTATGCGAGTCCTGGGAATGGGCGGTTCCGACAAGGAATGCGATGCCACATGCGACTTGGATGCATCGGAGCACGGTCTACCGGACGCCTCTTACCCGCGCCAGATTGGATTCGAGCGCCTGGCGTTCCGGCGCGGGAGAACCTGCGGGTGCGCGCAGGGCATCCGCGTAAAGAGCCTCCGCCTTCCGCCGGTCTCCACGCAACTCAGACAGCACGCCGAGGTTGTTCAGGCTCCGTGGGTACGCGATATCCGTTTTGGGTGACGTTGAAACGGCCCGGCTCAGGGGTGCTTCCGCGCCATCGTAGTCGCCGCGCAGCATGTGAAGGACGGCGAGATTGTTCAGCACCACCGACTGTTCCCCGAAAGAAGCTTGTGGCTCGGCGTTCAGGCCGGCTAGCGCGGACTGGTAGTGTTTCTCCGCTGCAGGAAGCAAGCCCGCTTGAAGTTCCAATGCGGCTAGCTTCGCCAGAGCTTTCGCTCTCGCGCTGGGCGGAATACCAGCGGCCTCGGCCGATTCAGCGGCTTTTTCCGCCATTCTTCGGGCGGCGTCCGCATCGCCGCGCCCGGACAGGGCGTCTACCTGCTGCATCAGAGCATCGAGGTAAACGCCGGATGGGGGCCGCACCCGATCGTTCACTTGAATCTCCGGTCCGGAGAGAATTCGCCCCCTCGCGCGCTCGCGAAAGACCACGGTTACTGTCAAACGTCCGATGGGCCGCTCATGGCGAAAAATCCGCACTTCGTTTCCCATCGAAAGACCGTCCAGCGAACCCAGATTTATCGTCGCGAGCCCATCTTCAATTAAGACGATTGAACCCGTCGGCCGGGGAGCGCGGCTGTCCAGCTCAGGGCTCCTGAAGACCTGCTGAGAATTCGGCTGGGGCTGAAGGCCGCTGGCCAGCAGAATCGGTTGTCCAGGGCTGGCTGAAGAGGCCAGCGCCGGATTGAGGTGGGATGTCGTGGTAGCTTCGTGAGACGGATTCCGGTGGTTTAAAAGAGACGGGCTCATCAAATAGAGCAACACCAGCACGATGGCTGCGGCTGCCGCACCGGCGATGACGAATCGGGCCAGCCGGGGAAATCGGACAATCTTTGGCTGTTCCAACTGGCCGGTGGCGGAGGGAGCGGAAAGAGCCGCCGCTGCGAGCGCCGAGGCGGTAAGATCCTCAAACAGATCAGGGTCGTCAAGAGATTTTCGCGCCAGTTCCCTGGCTTCCGCGGCGGTCAAGTCGCCGCGCACGTAGCGATCCAGCTGTTGTCCGGTCGAATCAGTCATACGGTATTCCTTGCCCGGTTGGTCCGCTTGCGGACGCACTGAGCCAACTCCCTGATCCCCCGGCTGACCCACGTGGCAACGGTGTTCTCATTTATACCGAGGCGGCTCGCGATTTCACCATACTTCAGTCCATCCACGCGCATCTTCAGCACTGTCCGGTATTCGAGGCCCAGTCTTGGGAAGCAATTCGCCACGATCCCTTCGATCTCCTTCTGAATTAGTACATCGATCTGGCCGGGTGCGGGATCGGCAGGCTCGAAGTGAATCGTGTCTGGCCCGATGGGCACCTCGCGCCGGTTACCGATGCGATTGTGCTCTTCTCGAACGACATAATGAAGCACGCCGTGCAGCCAGGCGAAAAGCCGATCAAGCGGCCACTCCGGAAGCTTCGCGCCGGGCGGCAAATCCTGGCTGAAATAATACTCGATCGCCGGCTGCGAAGCGTTATTTTCCAAAGAGCGTTTCAACGCTTCCTGCGCCGCGCCTTCCGGGTCTCGCGATCCCAGCCGCCTCGCTCTGGAAGCGAGCGTTGCCAACAGGCGGCGGTAGTCGCCCGCGGCGTCCGTCGGCGGCGACACGGGGAGTCGCTCTCCGTCGACGAGATGACCGCTCTGAGAGCTCATGCGATGAATACATTTTCGCTTATGACCTCCCTCTATTGCAAAGCGCGACTTACCTTAACTCCGCGCGCGAGTGCGACGCACGAGCATCAGAGCCGCTATGGCGGATCCAACGAGCAGCCAAGTGCCTGGCTCGGGTGTGGAAGAGATCCCCGTGGAGCTGTAAGTGAGGCCGCTTGTCGAATCGATTCCGGCGCCGTTGACCACGCTGCCCGGGTTACTTGCCGTCCCATCCAGCACCAGCGCGGCGGTCAGCGTCGCCGTATTGTAGTAATCCCAAGTCGCGGTATAGGGTGTCGAATCGTAGTCCTTATAGACATTGGCAGCCGTGCGGAGGATCGGCTCCATCGAAAATTGCGTCCCGTAGGTGAAGGGCAGATAGAAGATCACCGTATCGGACTTAGTACCGTTGCCCGAGAAGTCCGCTTCCTGCCCGTTCGTGAGCGGGCCATTATCCATCTGATAGTAAGCTCCTCCACCGAACGCGCCGAACACTGCCAGGTAGGAGGTGCTCAAATTGAAACCCGTTCCAGTGTCGCTCGCCGACCCGTCTAACGAATATTGCAGTTGTAGCACTCCGCTACCGCTGCCTCCGGTGATCGTCAGCATGTCGTCGTATTGCGCGTAACTATTCGCCTCGCCTAAGTAATGGGCTCCCGGAGGCGCGCCGGTCACCGTAACCGAAGACACCGCCCCCAGGCTTCCGTTGACGACCTTCGCGGCGCCGCTGCCGGAAATTCCATAGCCGCCGCACGTCGAGCAGGCAAACGTCCAGTTGACCAGGTCCGACACCGGCGATCCAATGTTCGTCGGCGAGTTGTAGATGGTATGGCCCTGGGTGAAATCCGTCTGATCGGGATTTTGAAAGACGTTTCCCGACACGATAGCGCTCGCATGCATCGGAATCGCCCCAAGAATCACAACCAGCGCCAGCTTCAAACCATCCGAAGCGTGACCGCGATCGAAAACACATTGCTTCTTAGTCATAAAAAGATATCTCCCTTTCATCTGGAGGTGAAGTTACGGAAAAGCTAAACCGCCGCCGAAGTTATGCGAGCAGAATAATTGCACCCCGCCAGCCTTACTTGACAGTCCCGGCTGCGGAAAACTCGATCACTGCGGATATCCCACCGACATCAAGACCCGTGGCCGAAAAACTCGAGTCGGTGTCATGCTGTTGTATCGACGCGCCTCCGCTGCCGGCCGGCAGGCCGAGCAGAATATAGGAGGGGACTGTGAACTGGCCGGCTTCCACAGCTACCTTGCACGAATAGCCCGCAGTCACCCCCGAACCCGTCGAGACTCCGCCGAGGAGCACGTAAGTCCCCGGCAGGCCGCCGGTCCAGGTATACAGTAATCCCTGCGTCCGGTCTATTGTGGCAGCCGCGCTTGGATTGGTCCAGTTGAAATTGGGATTCGATATGGTCAACGAGGCGGTGAACGGACCCACGTCCGCTCCGCCCGAGCCACTGAATGTAAAGGTACCCCCCGACGGAATCACGCCGGCCGCAAGAGCCGCGCCGTAATCGCCCTTGAGGCCCCCATAGTCCGGAGCCAGCGTCATCGCCAGTCCCGCGGGCCCTGTGAAAGTAACCGAACCGGCGTCCAGACCTACGAGGGTAAGCGTATTGACTCCCGCGATAGTCGGGTACACCGCGCATCCGCCCGGCGAAAGATTATCCCCCCGGCCCACAGCGCCGGCGAGGAGCCCGGTATCCTTGAAAAAGCTCGCGCCCACGCCGTTGGTCACAGTACGAATGCCCTTGGCGTCCGTAGCATTCGTCTGAAGCACGGTGAGGCCCCCGGCCCTGAGCGTATCTTGCGTATCCTTCAGGATTTGGTCGCCGGTAATAGTAGCACCGGCGGTCCCCTCGTCGACGCATGTTCCGCCGCCTTGGTGAACCGGCAAAACCACGACATTACTGATGACCTTTCCAGTCACTGCCGCCACGGGAACATTACAGCCTGTGGCCGAGGCTGGGATCGTCAGGTTGATTTGATTGACGCCGGGGTATCCGGCCGACCCTTGATAGAGGATGGTCGCCAAAACTCCACCAACGTAAATCTGGAGGGGAGTATTCACGCTGTGCGGCGTCGAAGTATAGGTGGTATCGCTGTCGGCGGGATCGGCGCCCAGACCGGTTGTCCAGAGCGTGATGATCTCTCCGGGTGTGGCCGAGTTGGTAAATGAGAACAGAGCCCCGGTAAAGGCGTCGGTGGCGACTCCCAGATCGATATTAGTGTTGAGCACCCCCAGCGGAATTGGGATCTGGTTATACTCGTTGATCCCTACGGCGCTCGCCACTACTTGGATGGGCGCAGGAGCGCTGTTCGTGCCTCGATAGTTCACGGTGAGGGTTCCGTTGCCGACCGGAGTGGCCGCGGGAAGAACCGCGGCCAGTTGGGCGGGACTGGTGTAATACAGCGCGGGATGAGTCGTCACGCCACCCACGACTACCGTGATGCTGGCTCCGTTCAATGTCAAAGGCAAACCCGCCGAGCTGTCCTGGAGCACGGGAATACCCGGGTCGGCCAGGTCGCTTCCTTGTACGATGAATATACTGCTCGGCGCGATGCCGTAATTCGGCATGCCCGGCGGAGTCAGGCTGGAGTTGTTCAGAATTTGCGAGACCGCGGGTGCCGAAGATGCCGATGCTCCGAAGGTGGTGAATTGAAGCGTGATCACGCCGCCACTGTTCGCGACGACCAGGACTTTCGCGACCTTCCCGCCGTTGGTGTTCGCAACGAATGCATCTCCAGCCACCAGCAGATTGGCGGCGATAGGTTTCGAACTGCCGGCCGGGGCAAGGCTGACCCAATAAGATTGGGGCAAACCGTTGAAATTCGTCGCCCCAGCGTTGCCGACGTTATACACCGTCGCGCTGCCCTGCGGAGCGAGGGTGCTTCCGTTCCACAGAATGTCGCCCCCGGAACCAGCGACCGCGCCTGTATCCAGGTTCAGTGCCGAACCGGTCTGTAGAATCGTGTTTTCACTCAGGTCGGCCCGGACCGCGATGGGAAACGCGCAAGCTAGAACCGCCATCAGCCAACAAATCCTTTGCTTCATACTGAAAACCTCCCAATTGCCATCTCCGCAAATAGCCGCGCTCCGCAGTCCCGTCCATAAACTGTAATGAGGATCGTGAGCCGTTACTTTCAAAATTCACGGCAGAACTTTTTTGAAAGTAATTACCTGATTCGCACCATTCTTCTTTGAGGGAGCCCCTTGTAAGGGCATCCCGAGGAGAATGCAGTGTTGAAAAGATCGCGGATGATCCTGATTTTATGCCTGCTCGGCTGCGGCATCGCGGCGCAGGCGGCTACTACTACGACTTTCTGGGCGGGCACGAACGCGGGTCTCCTCAACAGCACCGACGGAGGCGCGACTTGGCAACCCGTCACTGTCACCACCAGCAATTCCCTGCTGCAAGGCACTTTTAACATTCCAGCCGTCGCGGTGGATCCGCAGCAGCCTTCCACCATCTACTTTCTGGGCTTCAACAGCGCGGTGGGGTTTTTCCGGTCCAATGACGCCGGCAAGACGTGGACCGGGATATCGCTGATCGGAGCCGTTGCAGCTCCAGGAGGCGCCTTTTTAGCGGTCGATCCGGTTTTCACGAACACCATTTACCTTGGCACAGGCGGCGTATTGCGCAAGAGCACCGATTTCGGTTCCACCTGGGGCGTGGTCACCCTGCCCAATCTTCCGGCGCAAAATGGAGGCACGCCCATCCGGGTCGGTGGCCTCAGCGTCGATCCGAGCGCGGCCGGTACGCTGTATGTATCTTACGAAGTCTTCATGTATAGGAGCACTGATTTCGGCAACACTTGGACCGTGCTCGCTCGCATCCCCGGAACCCTTACGTCCTTTAGCGTCGGGACCGTAATTGTCGATCCGAGGAACAGCAACACTCTTTACGTTGCGGATCTATATCCATTTGTAAACGGCAGTTGCGGTACGACCCTGAACAACACGGATTGTGGACTGTTCAGGAGCGCCGACGGCGGGAATAGCTGGACCAACGTCGCGCCGGCGGGCATTTACACAGAGGTGGCCTTCGACTCGCGGAACGGCAGTCTCTACGTCGGCGGCCAAATTACGGGAGTCGGCGGCGGTGTCCTCGAAAGTACCGACGGAGGTAAAACCTGGAATCCGGTGAACAACAAGGTTAGCCGGAATCAATTGGTTGCCGACCCCGGCGCCGCGGGCACTCTACTGGCATTCAACCCGTTTGGCCAAGAAGCGGAGGTCTTCAGGTCCAGTGACGCCGGCGCGACATGGACCCAGATTAACTTGAAAGCTGTAGCGATAGGCGGCAGTTTTCAATTCCCGGATGTCTACTCGATTGCGGTCGCGAAACCCGTCGGAAACGTGTCCGCGGCGAGCTTTCAGGGCGGACCCGTGACCGCCGAGTCGATCGTCACAGCGCTGGGCTTCGATCTGGCCACGGCCCCCGTTCAGGCCAACCCTCAGCCAGTGACCAGTCTCGGCGGCACCACCGTAACCGTGGTCGATTCCACTGGAACCTCCCGGCTGGCGCCCCTGTTTTATGTGTCTCCAAGCCAGGTGAATTACGAAATTCCCGCGGGCACGGCTCCGGGAATAGCAATCGTCACGGTGAAAAGCGGGGACGGAGTCTTGTCTATCGCTCCCCTCGGAATTGTTGCCGTAGCGCCGAGCATATTCACATTGAACGCAAACGGACTCGCCGCCGCTTACGCCTTGCAAGTGTTGAACGGGACGCAGAGCTACCTGGGCGTGTACCAACTGGGTGCATCGAATGCGGTGGTCCCGCTGCCAATCGACCTGGGGCTGGCGGGAGAACAGGTGTATTTGCTGCTCTACGGCACAGGTGTGCGCGGAGCAGCCAACGTCTCGGTAACGATCGGCGGAATCAGCGTGCCGGTATCATTCGCAGGTGCGCAAGGGTATTACGCCGGTGAGGATCAAATTAATATTGGCCCCCTTCCTCTCAGCCTGGCGGGCGCAGGCAATGTGCCGATTGTTTTGACGGCCGACAATATAACCGCGAATGTCGTCAATGTGACTTTTAAGTAAGGAAGCGACGGCGGCCAAGATAAGCGCATAGGTCACCATGCTCGTTTCTCCGCCGCATACAATTGCGCTATGTGCGCCGCACCGCGCCCATGTGCACGTTAGCTGGACACCAGATAGGCACATTATCGATAGCTGGACAAACTAGCTGTAACAACATCGAATCTCGAAAGATCCGCGCCTGATCCAGCCCATTCGTCGCCGTCAACGCCACTCGAATCGATTTCGTCTCCACCGCATCGAAGCGCAGCCGGTTCAACCTCTGGTGATTCTTCGTCACGGTCGCAACCACAGTTCCGTTGGCGGTGATTGAATAATCCCGCGCAGTTTCCGGTTGTGGCGAACGAACGGTATTGATCACCGCGGAATCCTGTGCGGACAGGATCAGTTCGCGCGGAAAACCGGTGTCGAAGGTGAGTTTGCAGGCCTTATCTCGCCGCCCGCTTTCGCGGCAATGCCAAAGCCACCGGCATTTCCCGATGGGAGAGGCTAGCAGCGTCCTTCAGCACGGAATCGAGCGCGATATCGAGGATGTCGCCAAGGATCTGTTCAGACGTGAGTTTTCCATCCCGGCGGTACCAGCGCGATACCCAACCGATCATTCCGAACAAACTGAAAGTCGCCACCGTCGGGGACACGTTCCGCAGTTTGCCCTCGGCCGACAATTCTTCCAGAGTCTCACGGACTAATTCGAAGTAGGCGCGCTTTCGAGCCTTGATCGCGCGCCGATGCGCGGGAGTAAGCGCGTACATCTCATCGAGCAGAATTGACACCGCGCCGCCGACTTCGAGGACTCGCTTGGAATGACGGGAGACGATCGTCCGCAGGCGCTCCAAGGCTCCCTGAGCCTGCTGCGCCGGCGCAATCACGTCCTGGTCGACCATATCCATTCCATAGCTCATGATCTGGAAGAGCAGGTCTTCCTTTCCCCGGATATAATGATAGAGACCAGCCTTGGTGAGCCCGACGGCGTCCGCGATGTCGTTCATCGACGTCCCTTCGTAGCCCTTCTGGCACATGACCTCCGCCGCCACGCGATAAATGTGGTCAGCGCGATCTTCCCACCGCCAGATTGGCGGCACTTTTTTCCCTTTGACGCGCCGCAGCAGAAATCAACCTCAGGATCGGACTTAGGCGTATCGGCACGCAGACTTGCGGGTCGCCAAACCGACTACGCGTAGGTTATGACAGGACAATCATGAATGTCAACCGACGAGCGCGCCAATATCAGAACGTAAAACGCGCGCCGACCTGCACCGCTCGCGGCCCGGCGGACCCGAAGGTCTGACCGGCGCGCTGTGTCGCTTGGCCGAAGCTACAACTGATGGCGCCGGCGGAGCCCGGCGCGATCGAACCCTGCTGACAGACGTTGCCAGCCACTCCAACGTCGAGATTGGACGAGTAGCCGGTCAGGTTCGCGATGTTAAACGCATTGAACATCTCCGCCAGGATGCTGAATTTATAGCGCTCCTTAACCGTGAAGACCTTGGTCAGCCGGAAATCCTGACTGATCGTCGGGGCCCCCAGGCTATAATTCTTCGGCAGAATAACGGACCCTGTAATTGGCTGCCCCTGGGCATTCAAGGTTCCAACAACACCCGAGTTGTAGGACGAGACCGCCGCGGCCAAAGCGGATTTGCCGCATCCCGCCGAGAGACAGCCGTAGGCGAGACCCGGAAGCGGCTCGCTGGTGACGCCGCTATCCGGAACCGTGCCGGGCAGAATCAGGTTCGACACCTGCGGGGTGCTCGGCGTTACGCTGATGAAAGTCGAGTTCATACTCAGAGTGAATCCCCACGGCATGTTCCAGGTGCCGGCCACCGTAAGGTTGTTGTGCGGTAGATACTGGCCGTAGCCGGCCATATATTTTGCCGCATTCCAAGCGGTTTCATCCGTGGCTCGCTGGAGTGCGTAGGAAACCACGAACTGGAAGTGGTTGGTCATCCGCTTCTGGAGCTTCATCAGCAGGCCGTTGTAGATCGCGCGGCCCTGGTCAGTCCAGAAGGTAACGCTCCCGGTGGAACACTCGTCGGTGGGATTGAAATCCGGACTCGTTTTGCAAACCGGAATTACGGGAACCGGCGTCGTGCTTCCCAGGAAGCGATTAAATAAATTCTGATCGACCTCGCTGAGGCTCACGTTTTCGCCTTGACGACGGGCGTAATCGGCTGTCAATACCATGGAGTGACCAAGCTCACGCTGAATACCGATGGAGGTCTGATAACTGCGAGCCAAGGGGAAATGCTCCGGGTAGATTTCCACTCCCTGCTTGGCGTAATTGATATTGGGATACGGGAACGCACCGCTTCTGACGGGATTCGGCGGCGAAAGAACCGCCGCGACGGCCGGAAGCTCGGCGTTCACGAGGCTTTGAAACTGGCCGATCGTCATGGTAGTGAGAGAGCTGAGGGGCAGCGGAGCTCCCTCCGGCACGACGGAACAGGGAAGCCCGGGAATCGGACAGGTGGCGGTACTTCCGCCGATCGCCAGCAGACCCGAACCCCCAAACGGCCCCGGAATCTCATTAGTGAAGGAGCTGGCGGAGAGCGTGTTTCGCGCAGCCCCGGGAGGTCCAATGGAGGCCGCCTCGCGCAGCTTGTAGTATCCCGGCGTGCTGTCCCAATAGATGCCCGCGCCGCCACGAATTACCGTCTTGTTGTCCTTGAACGGGCTCCAGGCAAAGCCCAACGCGGGCTGCATTTCCCTGGTATTGTTTGCCGTCGGTCCCAGGTTGCTGGAGCCGAGAATCGGGGCCAGATACTGCGGCCGGGGCAGGTCCGAATTGTAGAAACCTGTTTGTGCGTTCCACGCCAGGCCGTAGTTAAACGTGAAATTCGAGCGGACCTTCCAGATGTCCTGGAAGTACGCGCGATATTGGTTGTAGGCCTTGGCTTGATCGTGGTCGTAGGCGCCGGGCAGAGCGACCTCGCCGACTCCCACACCGCTGAAGATACTGCTGCCGATGTTCAGCACCGGCAGATTTAGTATATCCGCGTCGGTTTTCAGTACGCTAGGAGTGGTTGGCCATAGGAACGGCTGCAATAGAGGATAGGCCGGGCCAAATGCACTCTTAAGGTAGGTCGGCGAGAATGCGCCCACACACATCGGTGTGCAGAAACCCCACAGGCCGGCCGAATTCGTGGGATTGAGGTCCCCCCCGAACTTCAGCCGATGGGCGCCCTTCTGCCAGCTCAACGCTTCGACCAGCTCGAAGCGGCGCGTATTGCGGCCCTGAGGAGCATTGAAATTAGGGCCGACCGCCGGCGCATTTCCGCCCAGAAATGTGAACACGTTCGGTAAACTGCCGGCCACGCAGGGCGCGGAGCAGTCCGACGCCACCGCCTGGAGATTGTGGTTGTTCCAGTAGTTGTACTGGAACCGGATATCGTTCACGAGGGTCGGAGTCAACGAACTGGTGAGACCCAGGATGGACTGATCCGCCCAGTTCGTATTGTGTGGCCAGTTGGAAGGGTCTCCGAATTCGAGTGATTGCCCGAAGCCGCTGTTCCCGTCGTGGGAATAGCGAAGGAACAAGCTGTGTTTGGCGTTCAGCCGGTAATCGACCCGGCCGCTGATCTGCTTGCTGACATAGGGGCTGCCGTAGTTATTGGTCAGCAACGCGAAAGCGGGATCGGTGGAAGTAATGTTGACTGCCTGCACCTGGTTGAGGAACTCATAATTGAAGAAGAAGAAAAGCTTGTCTTTTTTGATGGGGCCACCCAGCGACGCGCCCGGGTTGCGCCGGACAAAAAACGGGCTCGGTCCAGGGATGCGCTGGAGGTTCGGGTACGCGGCCATGTTGTGGTCGCGGTAGAAAAAGTACCCGCTGCCGTGCCAGTCATTGCTGCCGGAGCGGGTCACCACGTTGATCGCGCCGCCCGCCGCAATGGGCGTCGCAAGGTCGAAATTCACCTCGGAAAGCTGGAACTCCTGCACGGTCTCCTGGGAGAAATTCATGGACGATATACCGCCGGCGGTGTCGATATTGTCGGAGACGTTCCCGCCGTCGATGGTAACCGCCGTGCGATTGCCCGCGCCCAGAACGCTCACCGTGAACAGAACATTGAACTGCGCGACGGTTCCGGCGCTAACCACGACGCCCGGCTCGAGCTGCGCCAGTTGCAGGTAGCTGCGTCCGTTCATCGGCAAGTCCGCGATGCTGGCGCGCTCGATCACGCCTTCTACGTTGTGGGTGTCATAGTTGACCGACGCTGTCGCGGCTTCCACCGTGACGACTTCCTTGGTGCCGCCAACCGACATCGGCATGTTGACCTGGGTGTTGCTGCCAACCTCGACCGTGGCCTGGCGGACCGACGTCTTGAAACCGTTCGCCTCGATGCGAACTTCGTAATCGCCAGCCGCCAACGCCGGAGCGCTGTACAATCCCTCCGTGTTGGTGCCAGCCGTACGGGAGATCCCCGTAGCCCTGTTGGTTATGATTACGGTTGCGTTTGGAATGACGGCGCCGGATTCATCGCTGACGATTCCCGTGATGGTTCCCGTGGGAGCCTGGGCGATTAGTAGAACGCCAATCGCCAAAAATGCTGCATATAGTGCAGACATCGAGCACTTCTTCCACATAATCCGATCCTCCTGAAGCCGACGTTGCTATTCAGGTCACAAGACGCGCTATCGAACGACCGATCGGCAGCTAAAACCTACCGTTCGGTAGAGTTTATAGTTATTCCACTACGAAGTCAATCGAATATCGAGCCGCCGAGCGTTCGCGATCGGCTCGGAGTCGGTACGCCAAGCCACCCACCTCCCAAAGCCTTGATCAAGACGACGGTCGCGCCCATTCGCTGGCCTCCAATCTGCGTTGCGGTCCGCTGGTTCCACGCGCTGTTCGTGCCGAAAGCTGGCGTGCAAGCTTCACGTCAGCAAAGACACCATTCAGAGGATTTTGGCGCAAGCCGATGTGCGCCCGCATCGGCTGGAACGCTACGTGGCCGGCGACGATCCGGATTTTGAGACCAAGGCCGCCGACGTGATCGGATTGTATCTAGCTCCGCCGCAGCATGCGGCCGTGTTCTGTGTTCAATCAAGTCGAGATCTGGTTCGCGCGGCTGGAGCGCGAAGTCATCGCTCGCGGCATTTTCACCTCGGTTCAGGATCTCTCGTCTTTCTGAAGACGCCAGTGGGATGCGCGAAGTGCGAACAAGAAACTCCGCCAACCGCGGTACAGTATTATTTGATGTCACAGAACACAACCCGCCGTTCGTTTGTCGCGACGTCGGTTTCGGCCGCGTCCATGCTTCTGGCAAACCGGCTATTCGGTGAGCCGCAGCCCAACTCGACGAAGCCGGCACCCGAATTGGAGAAGTTGGGCGCAGTTGCGATCGCGGAAGCGAAGAAGCAGGGCGCAACCTACGCCGACCTTCGTATCGGCCGTTATCGCAATCAGTTCTCCGGGTACCGTCTTTCTCCCCAACGCGGAAGCAGCGTCACGGACGAAGTTCCGTTCGTCACCGACCAGAACAGTTTCGGGTTTGGCGTACGCGTCATCGCGAAAGGACAGTGGGGTTTCGCTGCCTCGCCTCTGGTCACCGCGGAGGAAATCCAGCGTATCACTCGGGAAGCCGTCACCGTCGCCAAAGCGAACGCCGCGGCCCAGGCGACACCAGTTCAACTCGCGCCGGTGAAAGCCTATCGCGACCGCTGGACTTCCAAGTTCGATAAAGATCCGTTTGCCATTCCGATGGACCAGAAGCTCGAACTTATCCACTCGGCCACGATCAGTATTAAGAAGGATCCCAAGGTCTTCTCCGCTTTCGGCGCACTCGGCTTCCAGTCCGAAGATAAGTACTTCGCGTCATCGGAAGGCTCCTCTATCCAGCAATACGTCGTCCGCGTGTATCCTCTACTGAACGCCGTCGCCGTGGACTTCAAGAACGGGATTTCGCGCACCAGGAACTATACCGTGGAACCGCAAACCGCCGGTTGGGAGGCAATCGCCAAGGCTAATCTCGGAGAAAACGCGCCTCGTATTCGCGCGGAGGTATTGGAGCACCTTGCCGCGCCGCCGGTGAAGCCGGGGAAGAAAGATCTCGTGCTGCTTCCGAGCCACCTCTGGTTGACGATCCACGAATCAATCGGCCATTCGACCGAGCTTGACCGGGCGCTGGGATATGAAGCGAATTACGCCGGCACGAGTTTCCTTACCACCGAGAAAATGGGAAACTTTTCCTTCGGTAGCGAGCTGATCAACGTCTTCGGCGACCGCACGAACGATCGCGGGCTCTCGACCGTCAAATATGACGACGACGGGGTGCTCACCACCAAGTTTCCGATCATCGAAAAGGGCGTGTTCAAGCACTATCAGACCATTCGCGATCAGGCCCATCTAGTGGGGGAGACTGAATCGCGGGGCTGCTGCTATGCCGATTCCTGGTCCAGCGTTCCGTTCCAGCGCATGCCGAATGTCTGGCTCGCGCCTGGGGTGTCGACTGTGACCCCGGACGATCTGATTTCGGGCGTCGACGAGGGCATCCTCATCGAGGGCGACGGTAGTTTTTCCATCGACCAGCAGCGCTACAATTTTCAATTCGGCGGCGATGCGTTCTGGGAGATTAAAGGCGGCAAGAAGCGCGGCATGCTTTCGCGCGTTGCCTATCAGGCCCGAACCCCGGACTTCTGGCATGCCTGCGACGGTATCTCCGGACAAAGCTACTGGCAGCAATTCGGCGCACCGAGCGATGGCAAAGGCGAGCCCGGACAAAGTAATGCCGTCAGTCATGGCTGCTCGCCCTCGCGATTTCGCCAGATCAACGTACTGCTGACCGACTAAAGGAGATCTGCGCCGTGAAACAAGCAATGTTCAGCCAGCAGCAAGTGAAGGACATCATCGATCAGGTTATCGGCTACTCGAAGTTGCCAGGATGTCAAGTGGATGTTCAATGGACTGAAGATGACTTTATCCGGTTTGCCAGAAACGGCATCACGACCTCGGGATATCGCGTCACCCAGCAGATTTCGATTACCAGTACGACCGGAGATAAACGCAGCGGCAATTCTGGCGTCAGCGAACTCACACCGGAGGCTCTGAGAGCTGGGGTCAAGCAGGCAGAAGACCTCGCCCTGATCTCGCACCCGAATCCCGAGGATATGCCGGCACTGCCCGCGCAAAAATATCCGCATCTGAGCAATTTCGATGCGGACACCGCGGCAGCGCGGGGCGATGTGCTGATCCCACAAGTGCAGGCGGTGCTCGCAGGCGCTATAAAGAACAAGCTGGTCACAGCTGGATTCATCCAGAGATCGGCGAACGCGGTGGGCGTCGGCAACAAGGCCGGACTATTCGGATATCACACTTACACGGATTCCAGTCTCACGCATACCATGCGCAATCCGGAGGGGACCAGTTCCGGATGGGCGACCCAGAGTTCCGTGATGGTGAAGGACCTGAACGGCGCGGAGCAGGCCGCCGTCTCAATCAAGAAATGTCTCGGCGGGATCAATCGGAAGAAGCTCGATCCCGGCAAATACACTGTCATTATGGAACCTGCCGCGGTGGCGGACCTGATCGGATGGCTGGGATTCGCGTTCGGGGCGCGTGATGCGGAGCAGGGGCAATCGTTCCTTAGCAAGCCCGGCCAGGACCCGAATGCAACGGCGACCTTTCTTGGCGAGAAAATGTTTCCCGAGATCATTACGCTGCGCAGCGATCCCTTTCACCCGAAGCTGGCATCAACGCCTTGGGGTCCTTCGCTGCTGCCGAATGAAAAGATTTCGTGGATCGAAAAAGGCGTTGTCAGTAATCTTTTTTACGACCGGTTCTGGGCCAGCAAAGCAGGCAAGAAGCCGACACCATTCCCCGCGAACCTCGTGCTTGAGGGACAAAACAACTCATTGAACGATCTCATCGCATCGGTCGATCGCGGATTACTCGTAACCCGGCTCTGGTACATACGTGTCGTTCAGCCTAAGACATGGCAGCTTACCGGCCTCACGCGCGATGGTGTGTTTTTGATCGAGAACGGTAAGGTCACCGACCCCATTACGAACTACCGGTGGAACCAAAGTCCCGCTGAGGTCCTCCAGCGGACTACGAAACTGACGCAACCCATGCGCGTAACCAACGACGAGACCGGCTCGAATATGGCGCCGGCGCTGATTACCACCGACTTCAACTTAACGAGCGTTTCGGACGCGGTCTGAGTTAGGCTGATGTGCGGCATGTCTGAAGGCGATTACTTGTCCCGACCGTCTGGAATCGTCGTGGACACGGACCACGCGCCCCGAAGAGTAAGGCTTCCGATCAGGCGGCGTTGACCAGCCACTCGAGGGTGTCGGCGCTGCCGCCCTGACAGCGGTCGGCGATCTCCTGGCACTGGATGCAGAACGCTGTCCACGGCACTGCCGCCAGGCGTTTGGGACTGATGTCCGCTTCGCAATGCAGGCACACTCCGAAGCTGCCGTCTTCGTTGCGGCGCAGCGCTGCGCGGACGCTTCGCAACAGATTGGAATCGCGGTCCAGACTGCGGATCGCCAGCTCGCGCTCGGTGGCGTACTGCACTTCATCGAGAGAATCGGAACTCTTTTCGATAGTGATGCCGTCGCGATTGCGTACCTGTTGGGCCAGCTCTTCCCGCTTGGCCTCCAGCGTGTTTCTGTATTTGTTTAACTCAGTGTTTGTCATTTCTGCCTTCTCCTGTCTCTTTCGGTAAGTTTTTTGTCCAGGCCATGTTCCAGGCCGCGATCATCGATAGCTCCCACGAATCGGGATGAAGCAGAGCGGCCAGACCCGCACCGGCGACGTACAGCCACTTCGTTGTGAGGCGTAGCCGACTCTGCCCCGGCAAGCCCGGGAGAAACACGTTGACATCGCGATTATTCCAGTCAATGAGTTTTTTCAAGGTTGCCGTCTTTGTTGTGTTTCGCTTTCATCGCAAAGACTTCCTTGGCCGCGAAGAAATTCCCCGCGGTCGCTACTGCGCCGTCGAACTGGGGAGGGATGCCCGCAGGCGGCGACGCTCGGCATGCGTCCACTCGATGACCTGAACGGATTCCTCCGTCGACAATTTCACCTCGCGGTGAAACACAACATATCGATGGAGCGGCATCTCCCGGTTCTCGATCACCGTCGCGATTGCCGTCAGAAGTAACCGCTGCTGGGCCGCGTCGAGACTTTCCCAGCGCGACAGGTTCAAGCGTTGGCGCGCGCGCTGCACGTCCTTCTCGACAACCCACGATACCGGCGCCACCTGGCTGTACCAGGGCCAATTGGTTTTTTCCGAATGGCAGTTGCCGCAGGCATGACCGAATGTGTCCACTACGGACGGGGGAATGTCGGCGCCCACCAGCAGTGGCGCGCCGGCCCGCTGCGATGCTTCATGCGGGAGAGGATGCACAAGTACGGATGCGAAAAGCCACACCAGAAGCAAACCGGAGACGGCAAATCCAGCACCACGCTTCGAGCGGGCCGGCCCGGTAACGCTATGGTCTATGACTGTTTTGTTCACGCCTTGCTAGACTTCGAAGGCCGCGTATGTATTCCCGGTTTTAATGCCCCCGCAAGGCTCGCCCCAACTCCAGGAGCTCCGCGTTATTCAGATCGGACACCACCCAGTACGTGGTCTCCGCGCCGTTCCAGTGGAGGATCTGGTAGCCTTGCGCGTCCTCTTGCCGGATGGCGTCGTCGGCTGAGCCATGATTGGGCCACAGGAATACATTAATGTTGTGCATGCGGCGCTTGTAGATGAGCACGGCAACAGGCCGCCCGTCCACATAATCGAGCCTCCCGCCGATTAGAATCCAGCCCAATTCCGACAGATCCGGCACAGGTGGCGAAAAATCCAGCTTACCTTGAAACCATGGCTTGACGGTATGGCGGTCCGACGAAGGCACATCGACCAGGTGATTCGCCTGGAGTGAGCGAATATGGCCGGCGAGCACGGCATTCGCGATCAGCTCGTCATGGGACGATCGCGACCGGTTCATTACGAGTAACGTTCCCATCGTGGTCACCAGGACGACGGCGGCCGCGGCCGGGATCCATCGGAAGGATCCAAATCGCAACGACTCGAACCACGAAGGGCGCTGCGACCGCGCTTCCACGTTGGCGGCCTGGCGCAGTGCCGCTTCCATGCGCTTCGAGAAATCGGCGGAAGGATGGGCGGTCAAATCGGAATCGCGCAAAGCCGAACGTAAGGCGAGGTGCTGGCCCTGGGCCTTTCGGCAATCCCCGCACTCCGACAGATGTTTCTGGATACGAAGACTCTCGGCGACGTCTAATTCGTCGTCCAGATAAGCGGGTAGATACATCCGGGAATCGTCGCAGTTCATCTTAGGCCAGCTCCTCCTTCGCGCTTAACGGACGGCGGACTCGAAAGAATGCGCCTCAACCAATCGCGGCCGCGTGACAGCCGCGACATCACCGTGCCGAGCGGAACCCCGATGATGGTGGAGATCTCTTTGTAAGAAAGACCTTCCATTTCCCGCAGGACTACGGCTTCACGAAACTCCGATGGCAGTTGCTCCAAGGCTTTCCTGACTTGTTCGCGATCGCAGGATATCATCAGCATCTCCTCGGGATCGGGCGAACGCTCGCTCGGATCCTCAAGGGCTTCCTCGAAGCCTATTGTGGCTCCCGTATTCCGGTTCCGCTTGAGCATGGTCATGGAGGTGTTGCGCACTATGGTAAGCAACCACGGCTTGGCGTCCTCGCCGCGGAAGCCCTCAAACGCCGAAAATGCCCGCAGAAACGCCTCCTGAACAATATCTTCCGCATCCTCATGGCTTCTCGTTAACCATTTGGCAAGGTTGTACGCCGATTTGAGATGAGGCGAAATCTGCTCCTCGAAACGGCATCGTTTCTCCTGTGACGTCAATCAGCGGCCGCCTATCCCATATAACCTCCGTGGCCGTCATTATATTCCCCAATTTATCGTCGCGTGGTAACTATTTGATGCAAACGGACTTCGCCGCACTGCAAGAACCCAGGCCGTCGATGCGCTGTTCCTGGGGAATAAAATCGCCCGCGTGGCAGTACATGTGTGCAGGGAGTTCCATGTCAAATCTGCATCGACTATCTCGAATAACATCCACCATTTCCTTCCTTCTTTTCGGCGGACTTGTCTTCGCCCAATCTACCGGCAGCATTGGCGGCACCGTCACTGACGCTGTCGGCGCTGTCGTACCCAACGCGAGCGTTCGCGTTCAGAGCCAAGGCACCGGCGAAAATCATGCCACCACAACCGACGCCGCTGGAATTTACCTGGTTCCGTCGCTGCCGGTCGGGACCTACCGCATAGAAGTGAAGTCCCCCGGCATGCAGACCACTTTCGCCAACGGGGTCGAGCTTTCGGTCGGTAGCGCGCTGCGGCAGGATTTCTTATTGAAAGTCGGCTCCGCCAGCGAGACCGTTGAAGTATCCGGCGCCGCACCCCTGATCGATTCCAGCAGCGTATCGCTGGGCAGCGTGGTCGATAAAGCCACCGTGCAGGAGATACCGCTCAACGGTCGCCATTTCATCGACCTTTCCTTGCTCACGCCCGGCACCGTTACGCCTCCGGTCAATGGGTTTCTGACCGCGCCTCTGCGCGGACAGGGGTCGTTCGCCTTCAACTCCGCCGGCGCGCGTGAGGATAGCGTCAACTACATGATCAACGGCATCAATCTGAGTGATCCGATTCAGAATCAGATCACCTTCCAGCCGACAATCAATACTGTGGACGAGTTTAAGATTGACAACTCCACCTTCAGCGCCGAGTATGGCCGCAACTCCGGCTCGATTGTCAACATCGCCACCCGGTCGGGTGAGAACGTGTGGCATGGCGAGGCCTATGAATTTATTCGTAACGATTTTCTCGACGCCCGCAACTTTTCTAATCCGGTCGGATTGCAGCCGCAATCGCAGTTCGTACGGAACCAGTTCGGTGGAGATGGCGGCGGTGCGATTGTCAAGAACAAACTATTCGTCTATTTGAGTTATGAGCAGCTTCGCCAGCGCCAGGGCGTGTCGCTTTCCGGAACCGTACTCACCGCGGCGCAGCGATCCCAGGCGCTGGCCACCAGCGACCCCGCCGTTCAAGCTTTATTGCCGCTAATCCCCCTCGCTAACTCCGGCGCAAATCAGTTTGCCGGATCGGCCAGCGCGCCTGTGAACATCGAACAGGGCACGGCCAACGTCAGCTATTTATTGAACGCCGTCCATCGCCTCAACTTCTATTACGCCATCCAGCGCGATCAGCGTAACGAGCCGCCCACCACCGACGGCAACAGCTTCCCAGGCGGAGGCGACCAGCGCAACGGGACTCGCCAGCTTCTCACCTTCAATGAGGACTGGACCATCAGCCCGACGCTGACCAACGAATTCCGCGCCGGCGCCAACCGCATTCACATCGTCTTTGCCGCCGATAACACGGATGCCGCACCGGCATTCGGCATCGACAGCGGCGTCACCGCTCCCATCGGACTGCCGCAAATCAACGTCGCGGGCGCATTTACGTTCGGCGGCATCAGCGGATTCCCGCAGGGCCGCGGCGACAACGTCGGCACCTTTTCCGATACCTTGAGCTGGGTGCATGGGAAACACATCGTCAAATTCGGCGCCGAGTTCCGCCGTCAGAATTCCGATAACTTCTCGGCCACGCCCGGAACCTTCAGCTTCCCCAACATCGCCGCTTTCCTGGCCGATCAGGCAAATAGCTTTAGTGTGACGGACTCCAATCGCTCCAACCGCACTTACGGGAATTCGCTCGGCGCATTCGTAACCGATACCTGGAAGGTCGCGCCCGCCTTCACCGTGACGCTGGGTGTTCGCTACGACTGGTACGGCACGCCCACGGAAGCCGAAAACCGCTTCGTCGTCTTCAATCCCACTACCGACTCGCTCAATCAAGTCGGACAGAACGGCGGACCGGCCCTTGCTTATCAACAAAGCGCGCTGAACTTCCAGCCGCGCGTCGGCATCTCCTGGGATCCGTTCAAGAATGGAAAGACCGTGATCCGCGCCGGCTACGCCATCATGACCGATCAGCCGACTCTGGGTCTGGTAACCCCTCTCGTTGGCAATCCACCGAACGCCTTCCCCGTGAACTACACGCCGCCCGCGGGTTCCTTCGTCAGCTTCGGCAACGCCTTCGGTTTGGCCAACGGCTCCGTCTCTCCGATCTCGGTCGCGCATAACTATCACGATGCGTACGTCTCGGAATGGAATTTCAACATCCAGCAGCGGCTCGCCAAGGATTACGCACTCAGCGTCAGCTACGTCGGCAGCAAGGGGACCGATCTCAACATCGAACGCAATTACAATCAGTTCGTCAACGGCGTTCGCCCCTATCCAACGCTCTCGGCCAACAGCCCTATCGACGCCGGTCTGCCTCTCACCAACATCAACGTTTATGAGAGCGACGGCAATTCTTCTTACCAGGCACTCTGGGTGACCATGACCAAGAGCCTCTCCAAACGCCTTCAGTTCAGCGGGTCCTATTCCTTCTCCAAGTCGATCGACGACAATTCGAGAAACGTCGAGGGTCTCGTGATTCAAGACAGCAACAACATCGCCGGCGACCGCGGTCTCTCCGATTTCGACGCCCGCAATCGCTTCGTCGTAAGCGCCATCTACGCTCTGCCGTTTCAAAAGAACGTGCTCACCCGCGGCTGGCAGCTTTCTGCAATCGAGACGCTGCAAAGCGGCAATCCGCTAAACTTCCACTTGGCCAACACCTCCTTTACCGGCGCACAAACGCTCCGTCCGGATCTCACGGGTAACGTCATCACCGGTTACAACCCGGCAACAAACGGCAGCCCGACCTCGATCGGGTATATTCAGAATCCAAATGTGTTCGTGAACCAGGGAACCACCGCCGGAACGGCGCTGGGCTTCGGAGACCTGGGACGCAACGCCATCATCGGACCTGGCTTCTCGAATCTCGATCTTGCGATCGTGAGGAACATCAAGATTCACGAACGCTTCAATCTCCAGATCCGCGGCGACGCCTACGATCTATTCAATCACCCGAACTTCACCAGTCCGGTAACCACCATCGGTTCCTCGACCCTCGGTCTGATCACCAACGGGTCGCGCACACCGGCCGGAGATTTCGGCAGCTCACGTCAGATCCAGCTTGCCTTGAAGCTGCAGTTTTAAGCCCTTGCCCGTGTGGGGCGGCCAATTTTGGCGGCAGCCGGCTTTCAGCAGGCTTGGTCGCAGAGCACGAAAGCCGCCGAAATTGGCCGCCGCATAACGGCAGTCCACGTTATCCCAAAAAATGGTCTTAAGCGACGGATTGCCGGGCTTATTGAGGAAGGCCAAGGCGGCGGAGCAGGTCCTGGAACCTCGGATCGGAACGCAGAGGGTCAAAGCAGGGCCGCAGGAGGACGCCCGGGTTAAAGCGCTCCGCATAGGCTTTTTCGAGCCAGGCCATCGCTTGATCCTTCTGGCCTAGACCAACATATACCAAGGCAATCTCGGGAGCGTTGGAGGCCTCATGCGGTCGATTCTTCAGGTCGTTCAGCATCTTTACCGCTTTTTCGCGCTTGCCCGATACGGCGTATGCGTAAGCGAGATTAGCGGCGAATGCCGTACTGCCCGGAGACAGTTCGATGGCTTTTTGAAGTTCCGCGACGGCCTCCTTGTACATGTGCTGTTCCACGAACACCTCGCCCAGTACATAGTGTGCGAGGGCAAAGAAAGGGTCCATGTTCATGGTCTTTCGGCTTTGTTTGATCGCTTCGTCGTAACGATGCGCGATGAGCAGTTCTTCCGCCAGATCGGCACTGATGATGAGGGAGAGCGGATCCAGGCTTTCCGCCTTCTTTAGCTCAGCGACGGCTTCGGCATGTTGCCCCAACGCGGCCAGATGCCAGCCGTACCAATGATGACCGGTCGCGTAGCCAGGGCTGAGGTCGATTCCTCGAGTGAACTCCATTCCGCCGGCCTCCCAGTCCCAGTCGAAGCCATCCAAGCACCACGCGAGCGAGATGTGAGCTTCACCGAGAGTGCTGTCCAGCACGATGGCTTTGATGGCCGCCGACTTGGCTTTGGGGTACGCTTCGGAGGGAGCCAGAACCCCATACTGCCAATCTCCCGCCAAGGCATAAGAGTCGGCTAATCCGGCGTATGCCGCAGCGTAGTCCGGATCCTTCATGACGGCCTGGTTGAAATAATCTATCGCCTTCCGCATGCCATCCGCGGTTCGTTTATTCCAAAAGAATCGTCCCTTCAGATAGGCTTCGTAGGCTTCCGCATTCACATGCCTGGTGTTTTCGAGCGCGGCCTTTTCATGCGGAGTCAACTCGATCCGGATCTCTTTCGCGATGGACCGGGCAACCTGGCTTTGGAGCGCAAAAGTATCCCGCAGATCTCCCTCGTAGCTCTTAGCCCACAAATGCTTGTCGGCGGCCGCCAGAATCAACTGCGCCGTGATTCGAACCTGGTTGCCCGAACGTAGTACCGTGCCTTCCACCACCGCGTCCACGTTCAAATCTCGCGCGATGTCCGGTAAAGACTTGTGCGCGCCTTTAAAAGTCATTACCGAGGTACGCGAAATTACGCGCAAGTCGCTGATCTGCCCCAGTTCCGTGATTAACTCGTCGGTCATGCCATCGGAAAAGTAATCCTGCGCCGGATCGCCGGACAGGTTTTCGAGGGGAAGCACCGCGAGCGAGCGAATCACGGCCGGCGGGTGGGTGCCCGGGCGAAATATCCAGACCAAAAAGAATCCGAGCGTCACGAGCAGAACGACGCCGGACGTCTTCCATGCACGCGGCCAGCGCCGGCGTTCGGATGCTACGGTTTTTCGAGGAGGGTCAACCGCCTCTCGATCTATTGCCTCGCCAACAGGACCAGCGGCATGGACCGTTGAGACTTCTCCGCTGGCGGGCACGACCTGGACCGGGGCGATAAACCGGTAGCCGCGCCGAGGCAAAGTCTCGACAAATCGAGGATTATCGGCAGCGTCGTTAAGAGCCTGACGGAGCCTTTTGACGGCCGCGTTCAGGCCATGTTCAAAATTCACGAAGGTGTCAGCCGGCCAGAGCTTTCGGTGAAGCTCTTCGCGAGTAACCAATTCACCAGGGTTTTCGAGCAGACAGATAAGAACCTGGACCGGCTGCCCTTCGAGGCGGATTTTGCGGCCTTGCTTCTGGAGTTCGCCCGAACGCAGGTCGAGCTCGAAGATGCCGAACCGGATTGCACGCGGGGATGGCACCACTGGTCCCATTGCTAGAAAGCCATATCGAGTCTAACACGTCTTTTCGATGTCACCAGTTACGAAAACTGCCACGGAATCAGTGATTTGCCGTGTCACATGCGCGCTCCTTACTCTTCACTCAGCTTGCATTGACCCGCCGGACACTTCGGATCACACTTTAACTCGAAACAAACCAGGAATGTCCCTGCCGGGAAGCTTCGACAGGTGCTCCCCTCGACTGAAAGGACACGTGAACATGCAAACGAAAGCAATTTCCTCCCTCGTCCTCGCGGGGGTGGCCGCGAATCCGGAGAGCCGGCAGGGGCGCATCTCCACGCTCGACCAGCTTTCCACGTCGATCCTTCACGACCTCCGTAACCCGCTGGCGTCCATCTGCGGTTGCTCCGAGATGTTATTGGATCTGGATCTGACTCCAGAGCAGGTCAAGAGGCTCTCAAGCAATATTTACCAGGCAGCAGGCCGAATGCGCGAACTGCTGGGCAACCTCTTCGATTTGACACAAGGAAAGATCGCGGAAGCCGAAACGTGTAGTATTCCCGAAATGATTATCAGAGCCTGTGAAATCTGCGCTGCGGCCGCGCAGGACCAGAGGATTGAAATATCGCTCGATCTGCGGATCCAAAGAGAAATGCGGGCGGTGCGGGGCCGTATGGAACGGGTGTTCATCAACCTGGTCACCAACGCGGTGGAAGCGATGCCGCGCGGCGGAAGAATCCTGATTGCGGCAAAGGAAACCGCGGATTATGCGCTCATCGAAGTAGAAGATTCGGGCCCAGGCATCCCTCCGGAGATTCGGGATCGGCTATTCGAACCGTTCGTTTCCGCCCGCAAGCAGGACGGCCTGGGATTGGGATTGGCGATCTCCCACAAGACCGTCCGCGATCACGGCGGAGAAATGTGGACCGAATCCGCTCGAGGAGCCCGCTTCGTGATCCGCCTTCCTCTGTAAGAGGTCCTGCCAATGCAAACACAAGAAGAAAGCGCACAGGTTCAATTATTGAGCCATCTGGACGCCGCGTACAACCTGGCTCGCTGGCTTACGCGAGACGATCATGATGCCGAAGACATCGTGCAGGAAGCCTACATGCGCGCTTATAAGCGCTTTTCAACGTTTACGGGCGGGAGTGGACGGGCCTGGCTGCTGACCATCGTCCGGAATTGCTCCTACGACCTTCTCAGACGCAACGGGACGCGGAGCCGGGACGACGCTTTCGACGAAGAAGTACACATCATGAGCACGACAAATTCCTATGACCCGGAAGCCGTTCTCCTGCGCGAAGAGAGAGCTGAGCTGGTGAGAAATGCGCTCACGAATTTGCTCCCGGAGCACCGTGAAATCCTGATTTTGCGCGAAATGGAGGAGCTCTCCTATAGCGAGATTGCGAGTACGATGGGCGTCCCGTTGGGCACGGTGATGTCACGGCTCAGCCGGGCGCGCAATCGGCTTCAACAGAACCTGGCGGCCCAGTTGGACGCCGAACGAACCTGCGGCAGACAAATAGCGAGTCCAAATAAACGGGAAGGAGTGATTTGAACATGAGTGCGCGCATGTTCGCTCCACCGGCGCCGGCACCCTCGCTGACCGACGAAGAGCTGGCAGCCCGGGTACAGCTTGGGGAAACGGAGTTGTACGAACTGCTAGCAGAACGCCACAAACGGCGATTTTACGGGATCGTCCGCCGTATTCTGCAGAGCTCGAACGATGTCGAAGACGTGCTGCAGCAAGCCCATCTTCGGGCCTTGCAGCATTTCGGACAGTTCGAGGGCCGGTCGAGCGTCCTCACATGGCTTACTCGTGTCGTGATCAATGAGGCATACACGCACCTGCGGCGTCGCCGGGACTGCGAGCCGTTGGACGGGGATGCCGGGACGGATGGCGGACGCCCAAGACAGTTCGCGGCCCCGGAATCCAGCCCGGAGCAAGAGGTAATTCAGGCGCAGATGCGCGGGATGCTGGAGTCGAGCATCGCGACTCTTCCGCAACTGTATCGCGTCGTACTCTCACTTCGATTGATTGGAGAAATGCCCACGGCGGACACAGCCGCTTACCTGGGTATCAGCGAGCAAGGAGTGAAGACGCGTCTCTTACGGGCCAAGCGTCTGCTGCAGAGGAAAATGTGCGACGGAGCCGCCGTCTTGCCGCAGAAAAACCCACGCTGCCGCAAGCTCACCTTTGCCCGCGAACTCCTGCGGTGAGCGTGACTGGGGACTGTCGCCAATCTTTGTCCGCGTGCCAGGCATGCGGACAGAGACATTACGGCTGTACGAAAATTCGTGAACGGCCGGGTTACACAACCCCGGCCGCTAGTGGATTGGACTTTCTCTAACTTGGGGCCCCGGAGACCGATATTCCAAGCTTTCGATGCACAGCCCTCTGAAACCAATCGGGTGCGGCAATCAACGCTATCCGCCCGGTCCCGTGATCTTATGAGATCGATCCCACGATACTTCCGTCGACATCATACGTATAGTTGATGCCGCAAGGCGTTAACGGCCTCCGGAAGCTCAGGACCACCGTAATACGACATTTCCTGGCCAGGAAAAAAACTGTCAAAGAAGCCCGATGGCCGAGCTCCTTCTGGTTTGAGAGTACGCCAAGAAAAGCAAAAGACATCTCACTCAAAGTCGCAAAGCTCGCAAAGGAAAGGAAATAGAGTCCGTTAATAAGATGTAGCAGCACACACTAATGGCGGAATCCTCGCCCTTACGGGACGGGGTTATAAGCGGGCACCTGTTTACAAAGGCTTTACAGAGTCGACCATGGTTCGGGAATAACTCGCAAGGTAACGAAGTCTCCTCGGATGTATGAACAAACCGATCTTATATCTCCTTTCCACATCGATAATGTGCACTCTCATGGCTCAAGTGGAGCCTGGCGCCGGTAAGTGGAACACGTGGGTAATCTCGTCCGGTAGCGCCTTGCGCTTGCCCGCGCCCCCAGACAGCACGATTACGGCAACGGAGTTGCAATGGGTGAAGGAATGCGTCTCTCAACGGGACCAGGCGACCCTGGCCGCGATCCATTTTTGGGACGCGGGTTCGCCCGGCTATAAGTGGATGCAACTCGCCGAGCAGTCGGCGGTGAATGCGGGTCTTCCGACTCCGCTGCAGACGCGAGCTCTGGCGCTCGTGGCCGCTGCGATCTCTGACGCCACCGTCGCCGCGTGGGATTCCAAGTACGCTTACAATCGAGTTCATCCGAGCGACCTGGATCCGACCGTCGCGCCGGTCGTTGCGGTGCCACAGAGTCCATCCTATCCATCGGAACACGCCGTTACCGCAGGCGCCGCCGCGGCCGTCCTCGAGTATCTTTTCCCGAGTCAGGCCGCGACGTTCGCCGACATGGCCAACCAGGCAGCGACGTCGCGGGTGATGGCCGGCGTGGCGTTTCCGAGCGATGTCTTCAGCGGACTGGACTTGGGCCAGAGCGTCGGAAAAGCGGTGATCGCGTTCGCGCAAGGCGACGGCTCAAGCCAGGTATTCGCCGGCTCGTTTCCGGTCTCTCCCGGTGTGTGGAGCAGCCCCAATCCAGTGACGCCTCTGGCCGGATCGTGGAAGCCCTGGGTATTGACCACGCCTCAAGACTTCCGACCTGGTCCGCCTCCCGCATTTGGATCCGATGCCGCAAACGCGCAATACGCGTTAGATAAGAATCTCAATCGCACCAACACCACCAACCACCTGGCCTGGTTCTGGCAGCCCGGGTTTTTCCAGCCCTGGCTTCAACAGGTCGATCTAGAGATCTTTCAAAACCACCTGGACCAGAACGCGCCGCGTGCCGCGCGCGCGTATGCTTACGAGACCATCGCCCAGCATGACGCCACGCTTGCCTGCTGGGACACAAAGTACACGTATCTCGAGCTGCGGCCCAGCCAGGCGGATCCCACCATCACACCGGTCTTTGCCATTCCGCAGCATCCCGGTTTTCCGTCCGGACACGCGTGCGCCTCGGGCGCCTCGGCAGCCATCATGTCCGTCCTGTTCCCCAACGATGCGCCGCTGTTCACATCCATGGCGAACGATGCCGGCAATTCCACCTTTGACGCTCTGATCCACACTCCGCTCGATGTGAGCCAGGGTTTGACTCTGGGCACACAAGTGGGACAAAAAATCGCTGCCCGGGCTTCGGCCGACGGCGCGAATTAGCACGGTACAGTTTTCGCTCGCATTTGGAGACAGTTCCCCTCCTCCAAGATCGTCTTCCGTGTGGGCGGCGAATCCATACGATGCGAGCGGAGCCGGCGCACACATATTGGAGTGCGCCGGCTGGAATCCTCTGGAGGGGAAGGAGAGCGCACGCTAGTGTCTAGTAGCCTGTCGCGGAGAAATCGTTAGCATGTTCCCTCCCTTGTGTGGTGGACGGCTCGGGCGTCGACACAAGTGTCGACGCGGCACGCACGAGTGCGTGCGCCACAAGCGCTCCCTGCCTATCAGCGAGAAGGGACGATGAGTATTAAACTGCGCGCACCTCCCGCCAACTTACAGATTGTTTACAACAACCGCGGAATCTTTCAGACGGATGCTTTGTCTAACGAACAGCACGCTCACTTAATGCGTGCGGGACGAGCTAAAACGCACTTTTTATGAATAAAGGAGACTGTTTATGAAAAAAGAAAGTATTTTGTCCGGCGATTCCTCAAAAACGCTGACGACAGCACCAGCGTTAGACGATGTGCAAGCAAACTGGCAACGCGTTGTCCAGAGACGCTCGTTCCTGCGTGGTGTCGGCATGGCGGGCGCGGCGGCGCTGCCGGCCGGCAAGCTGTTCGCCCAGCGGGACTCCAGGCTTTCCAAGAGCGATGCGGCGCTGCTCCGTCTTGCCGCGGCCATCGAGTTTATCGAAGCCGATCTGTGGCAGCAATACAACGAGCTCGGCGGACAGGTGGATCACAATGACAATCCGAATCCGGGAAACCCCGCCTACATCGCCGCGCTGCAAAATCTGGATGGGGACATGCCGCAGTACATCTCCGACAATACAGACGACGAGATCAGCCATCGGGACTTCCTCAACGCTTATCTGACATCGAAAGGCGCCCAACCAATCGACTTCAAGCAGTTTGAAATTCTTCCGCCCACGAAAGCGGCCGGGGCTCTCGCCGGCGGACGACTGACCAATTTGCAGACGCTCACCGTGGACACCAGCTGGTATTTCCGCTACCGCAGCACGCAGAATCCCGACTTGGGCGCCAAGTTTCCACAGCTCATCAATATCGTTAAGCAGCCGGCCATCCCCTTGCACGACAACAACGCGCAATCCACCATTCAGGCGATTGCCAACATTGCGGGCATACACTTTACTTACATTGAGCAGGGCGGATCGAGCCTTTATCCAATCTTGGCACTCAAAGCCAGCAGCCTGGAAACTCTGCGCATTCTGATCAGCATCGGCGGAGTGGAGATCGATCACTTCTCTCTCTGGCACGATAAGATGGGCAACGCGTTCGCGCAACCTCTCGCGCCTTTATCCGACCCCGTCACCGGCCTGACTTTCCTGGACTTTAACAATCCAGCCAACCAACACAACGCGCAACTCTCCGCGGCCGATCAAAAGGCGGGCAGTCAGATCTTTCAGACGAACCTGATCCAGCCCGAACCATGCGAGTTCCTTAGCCCGGATCTGCCTGCCTGCTCGATCATCCGGCCGACGTTAACGGCGAACGGGGGGGCCATGGCCACCGTCCAATCCTTTATTGCGGACGGCCTTTTCATCGGCCAAAACCCGGCGTTCCTGGAGCAGCTCATGGACCTGGCGTCGGAAGCCGACGCTGCGAGCCGCCAAATACAGGACTAACCGCACAATAGATCTGGGGCGGGCGGCCGAAGGCGCGCCGTTCGCCTCTTGGCATCCCTTATGTTCAGTCGCTGAGTCTCCGGGTTCATCCCGACAACCGCTTCAGGAATCGAATCGAGTCCGCACCCCTTTCCCTCTTCGTGCATCGCCCGTGTAAGTACGCGCCGTATCCGGTGTGCGACCCGGTCGGCGCATGCTTCGTGAGGGCGGTTGATATGCCGCGAGACAGAAAAAGGTGCGGGCACAGCATGCCTGCCATGCCCGCTAGAGGGAAGAACACCCGAGATTAAGTGATTTTTCGGGCTGGCGGTAACTTGGAGGGTAGTATTGCCAGCCCACGAGGCAAGTCTCACTACGATTGCCGTCTCGTTACTCATCCATACCAGAGAAGCCCGACGAATATTCCCGAAGCTTTTTGCGCCGTCGCGGGAATAAACGGTTCGGCAATCGAGTATTGGCAGGTGATAGCTGTTCAATTTCTTACTTATTGAAGGTGAAACTTGTCGAAACTTATCGTTGACGATCATAGTGACGATGGCATTGACCGTCGTGGATTTCTCCAATGCATGGCTTGGGCGGGAACCGGCGTTGCCTGGTCCATCAGCGGCGGCGTTGTTAGTTCCCAGGCTTTTGGCCAGTACAAGAAGGCCGCGAAGGGGGAACTTCACTTCGTGCAGATCAGCGACAGCCACATCGGTTTTACCAAGCCGGCCAACCCGGACGTCGCAGGCACGCTCAAGGCGACCATCGAGAAGATCAACGGCCTGCCGAACGAGCCCGATTTCATCATTCACACCGGCGACCTGAGCCACACTTCCAAGGCTTCCG
>Ga0182024_10004268_pt1 | contig 33083 bp, 36 predicted proteins | sample P32metaG_FD_120480 | JGI IMG/M metagenome (GOLD analysis project Ga0182024, IMG submission 120480) | Permafrost microbial communities from Stordalen Mire, Sweden - P3-2 metaG (Illumina Assembly) | ecosystem: Environmental > Terrestrial > Soil > Wetlands > Permafrost | place: Sweden: Stordalen... | reverse complement strand
GCATCCGGGAAGACGCGGCCGGCTGGCTGGAATCGGAGTGGCGCAACATCCTCCAGGCCGCACAGCACGCGGCGGAGCACGAATGGAAAGGCAAGTGCGCCGACCTGGCCCACGCGCTGGCCGGGTTCATGGACATCAGGGCGTTCTGGGGCGAGGCGATCGCCGCCCACACCCTGGCTCTGCAGGCCAGCCGCGACCTGGACGATCCGGCCAGGATCGCGCGGGCGTCCGTGGAACTCAGCGAGGTGAGCCAGCAGACCGGCCGTTATGAGGCGGCGCTGCCCCTGGCCGAGGACGCGGCCGCGATCTACCGCTCGCTGGCTGACCGGCGGGGCGAAGCGGACGCTCTCGACCAGGCCGGCCTGGCGCACCAGCGGGCGGGACGGTCCCGTGAGGCTCTCGCCTATTTCCAGGAGGCGCGGTCCCTGTACGAGGGCACCGCGGACACCCGCGGCGTGGCCACGACCCTGAGCCATTCCGGGATCGCGTCGTGGTGGCTCGGCCGCTATCCCGATGCGGAGCGGCAGCTGCGCCGGGCGCTGGCGCTGTACGGTGACGTCGGCGACCGCCGCGGCGAGGCGAAGACCCTGAACAACCTGGCCCGGGTCCAGCTTTCTCTCGGACTTCACCGGGACGCGCTCGACGGGTACGAGAAGTCGCTCAAGATATTCAGGGAGATCGGCGGCGCGCAGAACCAGGCGATCCTGTACCACAACATCGGGGCCATCTACCAGTACAAGAGCAGCTACGAGAACGGGCTCGCCGCCTATGGCCACGCCCTGGCGATCTACCACGACATCGGCGATCTCCCCAACGAAGCCGGCGTGCTGAACGACATCGGCGCCCTTTACCAGAGCGCGGAGCGCTACGACGAGGCGCTGACCTGCCACGAGCGGGCGCAGTCGATCGCCGGGCAGATCGGGAACCTGTCCCAGCAGGTGATCGCCCTTCGCGGGATAGCCGGGGTGAACCGCGGATCGGGCCGGTACGGCGAGGCGTTCGATCGTTACCACACCGCTTTGCGGCTGGCCCGGGAGATCGGTGACCCCTACGAGGAGGCCAAGATCCTCGAGGGAATCGCGGAAACGACGCTGAGCACCCGCCGCCCGGACGCCGCGCGGATCGTGCTGCGGCAGGCGCTCGACATCTTCGAGCGGCTCGGCGTGCCCGAGGCCGAGTCGGCGCGGATCCGCATCGAGGCCATCGACCCCGGCTTCAGCCGGACCGCGTAAGCCACGGGCCCGCCCGCCCCTCTGCGCCGTGACCTGCACGGCAAGCCAGGCATCAAGGCGTCTGCAACGTAGCCAGCCCACGCTGAGAGCGCACTTCCCGGCCGCGGAAACCGCTGGCCGCCAGCGAGCGAAAGGCGCCTTCCATGCGGGTGCGAGCGCGGGCGAGCGTCAGGCCATGAGCCCTCTCCTGTCCCCGGCGACGTGGGGTGTGCTGGCCGGGCTGACCGGCCTGGCCGGCTACGTCCCCTACCTGCGCGACGCCTGGCGGCGGGCCAGCGACCCTGATCCGGCGGCCTGGCTGATCTGGACCGTGGAGTACGGCGTCCTGCTGGTGGTCCAGGCCGCCCAGCACCCGCCCTGGGCGGCGCTGTGCCTGGCGGCCCTGCAGCTGGCGGGGACGGCCGCGGTGCTGGCCGTGCTGGCCGTCCGCGGCGGGTGGCAGTTCGGTCCCGGCCGGTGGGTCCTGCTCGGCGGGACCGTGGCCGTCATGGGGGCCTGGCCTTTCGCGCACGCGCCGGGCCTGGCCATGTGCCTCGTCTTGGGCGTCGAGGGCAGCGCCATGGTCCTGGTCATGATCAGCGCCTACCGGCACCCGCGCAGCGAGACTCCCCTGACCTGGCAGGCGTTCATCCTGGCCGGCCTGCTGGACCTGCCCGCCCTCGGCGGCCACGCGCCGCGGCTGCTTTACGCCTACCCGGCGTTCTTCGTGGTCATGGGCTCCGGGGTGCTGATCGCCGCCGCGCTCGGCGCGCGGGCACCCCGGATGCCGGTGCCGCGCCCGCGCTATGTCCCGCGGGACGGGGAGGATGCCTGGCCCGTCCGCCGGCCGGCGTGCCCGGCCGGCCAGTGGGAAATATTGCGCGCCGGGCTGCCCGAGCGGCCCGACCCTGGCCAGCCGCCCGCGGTGCCCTGCCTCAGCCACCCCCAGGCCCGGCCGTACCTCAGCCAGCCGCTGGCGCTGCCCGACCCTGGCCAGCCGCCCGCGGTACCGCGCCTCAGCCGGCCCCAGGCCCGGCCGTACCTCAGCCAGCCACTCAGCCAGCCACCGGGCCAACCGCCGGCGCGGCCGCACCCCACCCACCGGCCCGGCCTACGGGAGGGCAGCCTGGGTGATGGTGGTAGCGGTCCGGACGAGGCTGGCGATCGCGTCGTCCGGGGTCAGTCCGGCCAGATCGGTCAGGACGAACAGAGCCTCGGCGCTGACCACCGCGGCCAGGTCGTCCTTGACCTGGGCCAGTCCCGCCGGGTCCGCGCCCAGTAGCCGGCCGCTCACCGGATCGAGGGCCTGGTCGATCAGCCCGAATCGCAGCCCGGGACGGGCCTGCGCCAGCTCGGGACGGATGATGGTGGCCGCGATCATGGCCCGGACCGCGCCCTGGTAGCCGAGCACGCCGCGGAGCAGGAACTCGCACGCGAAGGCGATCCGCTCGACGGGGTCGGCGGAATCCGCGACCGGGGCCAGCGCCTCGGCCGGGCTGGGCCACAGGCCGGGGAAGGCCTGGCTGATCAGGGCGGGCAGGTCAGGAAAGTAACGGTAGGCCGTGGCCTCCGAGACCAGCGCGGCCCGGGCGACCTCCGGCATCGTCACCGGGGAGCCCGAGCGGATGATGTCCCGGCAGGCCGCCACGATGGCCATCCGGGTGCGCTTCTTCTGGTTGGCCCGGCCCGTCTCGTTGTCGGTGATCAACGGCCCCTCCCGCGCTGGCATGCTAGTCAACCCTCTTCATGATAGTCAGCTTGCATTAAGGATGCTAGCTCTCTATAGTGATGAGAGTTCACTCTCACGAAGGGGATTCAGATGACCGAGGTCTCCGTGGTCGGCCCGGGAGGCGGCGAGGTGCTCCGCCTCGGGACCACCCAGATGCGCATCCTCGAGGACGGCCGCACCACCGGGCACCGGCTCGGCATGGGCGAGATCACGCTCGCCCCGCACACAGAGGGCCCGCCGCAGCACCGGCACGCCCGGCACGATGAGGGCTTCTACGTGGTCTCTGGCACAGCGCACTTCACCGTGGCCGAGACGACCTACGAGGCACCCGCGGGCACCCTGGTGATGATCCCGCCGGGCGCCCCGCACACGTTCGCCAATCCCGGCGACGAGCCGGTGGTGCTGCTGAACACGTTCACGCCCGATCTGTACGTGCAGTACTTCAGGGATCTGCGGGACATGATCGCCGGCGGCCAGGCCCTCACCCCCGAGGCGACCATCCAGGTGATGAGCAAGTACGCCACGGTTCCCGCCACCGACTTCGCCTAGCCGACCGGCCCCCCACCAACTCAGGAGATCATCATGACCACAACCACCTACACCGTGGACCTCGAGGGCGCCGGCCCGGTTGACGTCACGGTCGACGAGAACGGTGAGGGCCAGCCGTTCCTGCTCCTGCACGGGGGCGGCGGGCCGGACACGACCGCGCGCTTCGGCGAGCGGCTCGCCACCGCCGGGCACCTGCAGGTGCTCAACCCGGTCCATCCCGGCTTCGGCGGCACCCCGCGCCCCGAGGCCCTGCACACGGTGGGCGGCCTCGCCGCGCTGTATGTCGCGCTGCTGGACCAGCTCGGCCTGGAGGACGTCACGGTGGCCGGGAACTCGATCGGCGGCTGGATCGCCGCGGAGATGGCCATCCTGAACTCTCCCCGCATCAGCCGCGTCATCCTCATCGACCCCGTCGGCATCCAGGTTCCCGAGCACCCCCCGGTGGAGTTCTTCTCGCTGCGGATGGACCAGGTGTTCCCGCTCAGCTTCCACAACCCGGCCCCCTTCGCCATCGACCCCGCCACGCTGCCGCCCGCCGCCCAGCAGATCGCGGCGGCCAACCGCGCCGCGCTCATCACCTACTCGGGAGGAGCGACGATGGACGGCGACCCCACCCTCCGCGGGCGCCTCGCCGCCGTGGAGATCCCGACCCTGGTGCTGTGGGGCGACAGCGACCAGATCGTCACCCCCGAGTACGGCCGCGCCTGGGCGGACGCCATCCCGAAGGCCCGGTTCGAGGTGCTCAAGGACACCGGTCACATGCCCCAGGTCGAGACCCCGGATCAGGTGCTCGAGGCGATCCGCTGACTAAGGCGACCGCGCCGGTCAGTCCGTTATCCGAATTGAAGTGCCGGGCCTAGCGCCGCTTCTGCAGGGGCACCTTCCCCAGGTGCAGGGCGAGCTTGGGGCAGATCCTGACGGCCTCCCGGGCACACTGCACCAGGGGGCCGGGCACGTCACCCTGGATGACCGGGAAGCCCCAGTCATCCAGGGTGATCAGCTCGGGCAGGATCTCGGCGCACAGCCCACGGCCATCGCAGGCGATGGGGTCGACCCGGAGCCGGGCGGATCCGGTCATCGCGGGCCCCGCGGGGGCACGGGCAGCACCGCGCCGGCCCGGGTCGCGCAGCACCAGCCTTCCGCGTGCTGTTCCAGTTCGGCGGCGAACACGGTGAGCGCGCTGCGGATCAGGCCCACGGTGCCGTCAGGATGGCTGCAGGCGCCCCGGCCGTCCACCTGGCCGAGCCAGCGGCGCAGGGTCGCGAGGCTGGACGTGCGGCCTTCGGCGAGCCGCTGGACCTCTTCGGCGACGGCGTCGAGGCCGAAGAGGCAGGGCCCGCACTGGCCCGCGGACTCATCAGCCAGATAGCGCACCACCCGGGCCGTCTCGGCCAGCCCGCAGGCATCGGCCGGGAGGGCCGCGATCAGGCCGGCGCCGATGCCGGCGCCCACCGGCGCCAGGCCCGCCGCGGAGAAGGGCAGCGGCGCCGCCGCGGCCGCATCCGCCCAGCGGCCGAAGTAACCGCCGAGCAGCAGGGCCTGGAGCGGCACGGACGGGCCCCCGGCCAGGCGGAGCACGTCCCTGACCGGGGTGCCGATCGCGATCTCGTGCACGCAGGGCTCGTTGACCGCGCCCAGGATGGTGACCAGCATCGTGCCTGGCTCCGCGGAGGTGCCGAGGCCGCGGAACCACGCTGCCCCGTACCGGGCGATGAGCGCGAGGTGGGCCAGGGTCTCGACGTTCTGCACCAGCGTCGGCTTCCCGCCCAGCCCGCGCTCGGACAGCCGGGGCGGCCTGGCCGTCGGCGTGGGGACACCGCGTTCGATCCAGTGCACGACCGCGCTGGCCTCACCGCCCACGAACCGGTCCGCACCGGTGACGACGCGGATCCGGACCCGGTCCAGCCGGGTGCGCCTGCGCTCGGCGGCCGCCTCATCGAGGATCTCGCGGACCGAGTGGTGCACGACAATCACCGCCTCGCGGGTGCCGACCAGGGCCGCGGCCAGCACCGCCCCGTCGAGGACCAGATGCGGCGACCGGGCCAGCAGCACCTTGTCCTTGGCGCTCGCAGGCTCGCCTTCCGTGCCGTTCGCGACCACCACGGGCGCGGCCTGTGCCGCCACCGCGGCCAGCTTCCGTGCGGTGGGGAAGGCGGCCCCGCCCCGTCCGGTGAGCCCGGACCCTTCCACCTCGCCGAGGAGGGCGTCCCGGTGCGCCCTGTCCAGGCGGGGTGGAGGGAGCGGCCCGTAGCGGCCGAGGTGCTCCGCCAGGCTGGCCGGCCCGGCGGCGAACCCGGCGGGCAGCAGGCGGGGCAGCTGACCGGCCGGCCGGTCCGCCACCGAGGGCGAGGGGCCGGCGATGTTCTCGTAGGCGCGCACTACCGGAGGGCTCCCTTCTGCGGGGTGAGCCGGTCATAGCTGGCCGAGCGCTGGCCGGCCGACCTGGGGTGGCGGATGCCCTGCAGGACGCGGGCCGCCATCGCGGTGGCCACCGCGATGGCGCACCCCCACTCGATCACCGTGACCCACCACAGACCCAGGTCGTTTCCGGCGGTGAGGGAGTGGACGAAGGCGACCGGCCAGGCCAGGAAGGCCAGCCAGTGCACCCCCCGCCAGGCCCGGTAGCCCAGCCGGGCGCGGACCAGGCTGGTGAGCAGCACCGCGGCGCCCAGGTCGACCGCGAGGGTGCCCAGGCCGATGGCGAGGGTCCGGTATCCGGACGCGAACGGCAGCACGGTGGCGGCCCAGCCGATCGTGACGAATGGATCCAGGATCGCGGTCAGCACGTGCAGCGCCAGGAAGGCCACGGAGAACAGGGCCAGCGTCCGGTGCACCTCCGGGACGGCGAACTTCGGCCAGCGCCGCGGGGCCGAGCCCAGCCGCGCGGCCACGCCCAGCACCACCACGGTGCTGAACATGACGAGCAGCGCCAGCCCGCTGGCCCGGGAGACGAACCACAGGCCCTGCGACCCCGCCACCGCGGCGGCCGCGTTCACCGCGCACCCCCGCGGGGCCCGGCGCTGCGGTACACGTGGCTGCCCGCTGGTGGCGGCAGGAGACCGCCGTCGCTCTCGGGCCAGCCTCCGGTGTAGCGCATCCGGCCGTCCTGGCCGACGAGGCGGGCCGGGAGGCCGGCCTCGGCGAGCCACCGCTCGGCCTGGTCCCCGGCGACGACGGCCGCGGTGGCGGCGGCATTGGCGTCGGCGCAGGTCGCCGCGGCCACGCTCACTGTCTGCCAGGGCCCGTCCGCCGGAAGGCCGGTCCGGGGATCCACGATGTGATGCATCACGCGGCCGGCCCGCCGCCACCGGCGGCAGGTGATCGATGAGGTCGCCACCCCGCCGCGGGCCAGCCGGACCGGCTGGGCCGGCACCGGCCCGGCCGGACCCGGCCCGCCAGCCACCAGGACCGGCCACCCGCCCGCTGGTGGCGTGCCGCCGATGGCGATGTCGCCACCCAGGCTGACCAGCACCCCACCGCCCGTTCCGGGGGCGGCGCTCCCGGTGGCGGCCTGGACCGCCCGGGCCGCGCGATCAGAGCCCAGCCCCTTGGCCGTCGCCCCCAGGTCGAGCAGCACCCCGGAGGGCAGGTGCAGCAGCGGGCCGTCGAGGCGCACCGACTGCCATCCCGGGGCCGGGACCGGGCCGGCCACAGGATCGAGCCGGTCGGGATCGATGGCGGCGAAATCACGGTCGTAGCCCAGCGAGATGAGGGCGGCGCCCACCGTGGGGTCGGCCAGGCCCCCGGTCCACGCGGCCGCGGTCAGCGCCACGCGGACGGCCTCGGCGAGACCGTCACTGAGCATGAACAGGCCGCCGTGGGCGCGGTGCAGCCAGGAGATCTCCGAATCGGGCCGGAACCGGCTGGCCTGCAGATCCAGCGCGCCCAGCACATCATCGACCGCGGCCATGGCACGGAATGCGTTCTCCGGCGGCCAGACCGCGAGCCGGGCGGTCGTGCCCAGCGCGTTGCGCTGCGCCACGGCGACCGTGGTGTCACCGGTATCGACCGGCCACCACGAGGCGTCCGCGGGTGCCACGGCGGTTGCCGCAGTCATGGTCATCGCCCCCCCTCAGTTGTCGTGGTAGGCAGGGGCGTGCCGGACGTGGGTGACGACCGTCTTGCCGTTCACGGTGTGCGTGGTGGTCGTCACGGTGACACCCGACCCGCTGGTCGTCGCGACCGAGTGCCCGACTTGCGGCCCGCTGGCCCCATGTGCGGTCGCGGTCGCTGCGGCCCCGGTCGTCGCGGCGGCCGTCGTTCCGGCTGCCGTGGCCGCGGGGAAAGCCTGGTGGGCCAGCGCCACGGTGGCGGCGCCCGTCCCGGCGATCAGCGCGGCGAGGGTCCAGTTGGACATCCGCCGGGCGTGCCGGATGCCGTCCCGCCGATCCGGCGCGGGCTGGCTACGGGAAGCCCAGTCGTCCCGGGCCGGGTCCCCGAATCCCGGCAGCGGCACCCGGCCGCCGCGGTCTACGCGTTCGGAATCCATCTCCGCGTCGTCCTTTCCGTTGATCATGCCCGGGATCAGCCCGGCTCCCCCGAGAGTGCATGCGCGCCGATGAACTGACCGTGAGCGGACGATGTGAGACTTCACATCTGCGGAAGGTGCGCAGCTTTCATCGTTTTCACATCTGGCCTGCGTAGCCTGACCGGTATGCGGGTGCTGGTCATCGAGGACGAGGTGCGGATGGCGCGCCTGGTCAAGCGCGCGCTCGAGGAGGAGGGCCATGCCGCCGACGTCGCCGGGACCGGGCCGGACGGCCTGTGGATGGCGACCGAGAACCCGTACGCGGCGATCATCCTGGACGTCATGCTGCCGGGCTTCGACGGCTTCGAGCTGTGCCGCCGGCTCCGGGAGGCCGGGATCTGGGTCCCGGTGCTGATGCTCACCGCCCGCGACGAGATCGGCGACCGGGTCCGCGGGCTGGACGCTGGTGCGGATGATTACCTGGTCAAGCCGTTCAGCCTGCTCGAACTCGCGGCCCGGCTGCGGGCGCTCACGCGGCGCGACGACCGCCGCCGCCCGGCCGTCCTGGCCGAGGGGGACCTGAAGCTGGATCCCGCCTCCAAGCGAGCCTGGCGGGCCGGCACCGAGGTCGGGCTGTCCCCGAAGGAGTTCTCCCTGCTGGAGTTCTTCCTCCGCAACCCCGGCATCGTGCTGACCAGGTCCCAGATCATCGAGGCCGTCTGGGACTTCGCCTACGACGGCACCTCGAACGTGGTCGACCAGTACGTGAAGTACCTGCGCGGCAAGGTGGACATCCCGTTCGGCCGCAACGACATCCAGACCGTCCGGGGAATGGGTTACCGGCTGCGTCACGACGAGCCGGCGTAAGAATGTCTATCCGGCTCCGGCTCGCCATCGTCTTCACCGCGGCCGCCGCCCTGCTGTTCACCCTGGGCAGCCTGCTATTCGTGGCCACGCTGTCGGCGTCGCTGCTGGGCTCGATCGACGCGCAGCTGAGCAGCCAGGTCAGCCGGGCCAGCCGGGATGTCCCGGCCGCCAGCGGGTCGGCGCCCGGGCGGTCATCGCTGGGGGCGGGCAACCCGGCGCCCGGCGAGTACGTGGTCCAGGTCATCGACCCGGGCGGCCGGGTCCGCGGCGGCAGCGCGGACGCGGGGGGCACCCCGCTGATCAGCCCGGCCCAGATCCGCCAGGCGCGCCAGCATCAGTTCGTGGTGACCCGCCACGACGAGGATGAGCAGGAGCGGGTGATGGCCAGGCCGCTGGCGGGGCACCCGGGCTGGATTGCGGTGGCCAGCGTCGACCTCGAGGCGTACAGCCGCACACGCAGCGACGTCACCCGCGAGTTGCTCATCGCCGGCCTGGTATTCGTGGCCGCCGCGGGCCTGGGCGGGTACGGGCTCGCCCGGGCGGCTTTGTCGCCCGTGGAGCGGCTGCGGCGCGAGGTGGCCGCCGTCTCCGGCCGCGACCCCGCGCCCGGCCTCCGGGTGCCCCGGACCCGGGACGAGGTCGCCGCGCTCGCCACGACCATGAACGAGCTGCTGGGACGGCTGCAGGGCGCGCTCGCCCGGCAGCGGGCGCTGGTCGCGGACGCCAGCCACGAGCTGCGCACCCCGTTCGCCGTGCTACGCGGTGAACTGGAGCTGGCCAGCCGTCCGGGCCGGAGCCGGGAGGAACTCGCGGCGGCGGTGGAGCACGCCGGCGAGGAAGCCGCCCGCTTGGCCCGCATCACCGAGCAGTTGCTGTTCCTGGCCCGCAGCGATGAGGACCGGATCCAGCCGCGGCGGGAACGGACGGACATCGGCCTGCTGCTGACCCGCAGCGCGGAGCACGCGGCGGCGCGCGCCACCGTGGAGGGCGTCACGCTCACCGTGGACGCCCCGGCCGGCCTGGTGGCCGAGGTCGACCCGGATCGCATCCGCGAGGCCGTCGACAACCTGGTCGACAACGCGCTCCGGTTCGCCCCCACCGGAACACCGGTGGTCATCGCGGCCCGGGCGGACGGCCCCGGCCTGGTCATCGAGGTCCGCGACCGTGGTCCCGGCTTCCCGCCGGAATTCCTGCCGCACGCCTTCGAGCGCTTCGCGCGGCCGGACTCCGGTCGCGCGCGCACCGACGGGGGCGCGGGCCTGGGGCTGGCGATCGTGAGCGCCATCGCGCAGGCGCACGGCGGCCGGGCCGCCGCGCGCAACCAGCCCGGCGGCGGCGGCGCGGTCGCGCTGGAACTGCCGGGCGGCGCTTAGAGCTGGTCCGGCGGAGCGGACTTCGGCAGCAGCCAGACGAGGCCGAGGTCCGCCACGGCGATCGCGCCCACCACGGCGACGCTGACCGTCATGGCGTGCGCGGCGCCGTGCTCGGCCCGCTGGGTGAAGTAGACCGTGGTGACCACGGCGGAGCCGATGGCGGCGGCCAGCTGCTGGACGGCGCTCAGGGCGCCGCTGGCGCTGCCGGCCTCCGCGGGTGCGACATCGCCGATGGCGACATCGTAGATGCTGCTGAAGCAGGCGCCCATCCCGGCGCCGAGCACCAGGATCGACGGAGCCAGCGCCCAAACGCTCACGGCGGTGCCGTAGGCCAGGACCGTCGCCCACACCCCTGCGGCGCCGGCCAGGGTGATGCCGAGGCCAGCGACCACCAGGACCCGGCCGAGCTTCCCGATCAGCGGCCGGCACACCACGGACGCGACGATGATGCCGGCCATAAGCGGGCTCAGGGCGAGCGCGGCGTGGGACGCCGACAGGCCGAGCGCGGTCTGGAAGAACAGCGACAGGACGTACGCCAGACCGTTGACGGCGGCGAAGAACGCCAGGCTGAGCAGCAGGCCGGCGGTGAATCCCCGGTTGGCCAGGAGCGAGGGCAGGATGAGCGGGTCGGGGGCCATCCGCTGCCGCACGCCGAATCCGGCGAGCAGGACGAGGCCGGCCAGCAGGCACGCGGCGGGCAGCGCGGTCCAGCCCGCGGTCGAGCCTTCGATCAGCCCGTAGATCAGGGCCAGCATGCTCGCGCCCAGCAGGCCCGAGCCGAGGCCGTCGATGGGGACGGCGCTGGCCGGCCCGTCGTGGGGCAGCAGCCGCAGCGCGGCGACGAACCCGGCGGTGCCCAGCACGATGTTGATCAGGAAGATCTGCCGCCAGGTCAGTCCGGCGAGGTCGGCGCTGATGAGGAAGCCCGCGACGATGGGGCCCAGGACGGCCGAGGCGCCGAGCACCGGTCCGAACGCGCTGACTGCCCTGGTCATCTGCTCGCGGGACAGCGTGCCGATCAGGATACCGATGCCCTGGGGGATCAGCAGGGCCCCGAAACCGCCCTGCACCAGCCGCCCGGCGATAAGCATGGCCGGGTCGAAGGACAAGCCGCAGCCGAGCGAGGCCACGGTGAATCCGGCGATGCCGATCAGGAAGATGCGCCGCTTGCCGAAGCGGTCGCCGAGACGGCCGCCCACCACGAGCAGGACGCCCAAGCGAACATGTTCGTCAGAAACAAGTTCGGGACGAACATGTTCGTCAGGGCCCGACCGGGTCGCCGGCGGCCTGAGTCGCCGGGGGCCGGGGTCGCCGGGAGCCGGCCGCTACCGGGAGCGGGGGCCCTGGGCCAGTTCGACCAGGGCGTGCAGGTCCCGGGCGGCCAGCAGGGCGGCCACCCCGGCGATCAGCACGATGACCGTGCAGGCCCCGAGGAGGATGGTCTGGCGCCGCGGCGGCCCGGTGAGCAAGGCGGCCACCCGGCGGGGCACTGGGCCGGCCCAGGCCAGCGAGACCCGGGGGGCCAGGGGCCCGATGATGCCCAGGGCCAGCCCGGCGACCCGCCGTGGGCGGGTCCCGGCCAGCAGGGCGACCTGGCCGATGGTCTGCGCCACCAGCCTGCGGTCGCGGGTGACGGTCGCGGCGTGCTCGTCGGCCCAGCGCTCCACGGTGTAGTCCACCGCGCGGGCCACCGGGATCAGCAGCGGATTGGCCGCGGCGGCCAGGCGGGCCACGGTGGTGAACAGGTGATGCCGGCTGGCCAGGTGCGACTGCTCGTGGGCGATCAGCGCGGCCCGGCGGCGGTCATCCAGGCAGTCGAGCAGCCGGCCGGAGACCACGATGCGGCCGGGCAGGCCCGGCAGTGCGTACGCCTCGATGGCCGCCCCCGGCAGCACGACGATGCCGTCCTCGGCGTGCAGCCCGGCGGCCCGCCGGTACGACTCGGCCAGGGCCCGGGCCCGGTTGCGGAACATGACCGCGGCCGCCACGGCGCCCCCGGTGAGGGCTAGCGCGGCCGCTACCCCCGCGACGGCGGAAATCGGGTCACCGCGCCGCATGACCGCCGGCGAGTAGCCCCCGGCCGCGGCCAGGAACGGCAGCCTGGCCGCGGCGTAGGCGGCCAGCAGGGCCAGCGCGGCCATGCTGCACGCGGCCAGGGCCACGGCCGCGGTCGTGAGCAGCCAGGTCGCGTGGCGCGGTTCCAGGCGGGCCGCCAGCGGGCGGGCGGTCATCCCCGCCAGGGCCGGGATGACCAGGGGCAGGTACAGCAGCCACATGTGCGCTACCCCTGTTCCCCGGCCGCGCCGCCCGGATCGCCGCCGGCCGGGCCGGTGTCGCCGCCCAGCAGTTCGCGGAGCAGCCGGGTGTCCCGGCTGGACAGCCCGGACACGAACCGGCTGAGTACCGCGTCGTGGTCGTGCTCGCTGCCCAGGACCTGGCTCATCCGGGTGGCGGCGAGGCTGGCCTCGTCGACCGGCGTGTAGGTGAACCCGCGCCCGGCCCGCTGGCGGGCCAGCAGGCCCTTGGCGTGCAGCCGGGACACGATCGTCACGACCGTGCTGTACGACAGCTCACCGCGCGGGGCGGCGGCCTGCGGCGGGGCTGATTCCGGGCCGCCGGGCGGCGGCCCGCAGGAGGCCGCGCGCGGCGTGAGCCGCTGGCGGACCTCGCCCGGGCTGAGCGGGCCGTCCGCCTCGCGGAGGATCGCGAGGATCTCGGCTTCCAGCGCTCCCGCGGCCCGGCGCTCGCCGGGGGAAGGGCTGCCGGACGGGCCGGACGCCAGCTGCGGACCCTCAGCACCCACCGCGGCCACCTCTCGTCCCGGGTTAGCATCTACAACTCCTGTAGATGCTCTACAGTGGCTGTAGAACACCGACGGTTTCGAGTATGCCATCCCGGTCTGCCCACTGCGAGCCGGGCGGCAGGCGGCCGCCGGTGCCGTGGACGGCGACCACCGGATCAATGATCAGTGAAAGGCCTGGCATGACCCACCTGACCTACCTGGAGGCGGCGGTCGTCGGCCTCGTGCAGGGCGTCTCCGAGATGTTCCCGGTTTCCAGCCTGGGCCACAACGTGCTGATCCCGGCCATCATCGGCGGGTCGTGGGCCAGCGACCTGAACGTGTCCAAGGCCGAGTCGCCCTATCTGGCCTTCATCGTGGGCCTGCACGTGGCCACCGCGATCGCCCTGCTGATCTACTTCAGGCGGGACTGGATCCGCATCATCGGCGGCTTCTTCACCTCGATCCGGGACCGCGGGGTGCGCACCGAGGACCAGAAGCTGGCCTGGATGATCATCGTCGCCACCATCCCGGTGGGGATCGTGGGCCTGCTGTTCGAGCACGCGTTCCGGGTGATCTTCGGCAAGCCGATCATCGCGGGCATCTTCCTGGCCGTGAACGGCGTCATCCTCATCGCCGGGGAGCGCTACCGCAGCCGGGCCTCGAAGGCGGCCGACGCCGCGATCGCCGACGAACGGGATCCCCGCCTGATCCCGGCCCGCGAGCCCGAGCTCGTGGCGGCGGGCCGCAGCCCGGCCAGGAGCCACGCCCGCGCCGGGGCCCGGGATCTGCGCCAGCAGGAGCAGGCCGAGGCGATCCAGGCCGACCGCCGGCTGGCCCGGATGAGCTACCCCCAGACGGTCCTGGTGGGTTCCGCGCAGATCCTGGCCCTGCTGGCCGGCATCAGCCGGGACGGGGTCACCATGGTCGCCGGCATGGCCCGTGGGCTGTCCCGTGAGGACGCGGCCCGGTTCGCCTTCCTCCTGGCCACGCCAGTCATCCTGGCCGCCGGCGCGCTGAAGATCCCCGACCTGCTCGGGCCGCTCGGTAACGGGATCCGCGGCCAGATCCTGCTGGGCAGCGTGCTGTCCGGCGTCGGCGCGTACCTGTCGGTCCGCTTCCTGCTCCGCTACCTGCGGACCCGCACTCTCACCCCGTTCGGGGTGTACTGCCTCATCGCTGGCGTGGCCAGCGTCCTCTACCTGGGCCTGGTGAAGTAATGCAGCATTTTATCGCCACCTACGGGTATCTCGCCATCTTCCTGCTGATGCTGGCGGAGTCGGCGTGCATCCCGATTCCCTCCGAGCTGATCATGACGTTCGGCGGCGCGCTGGCCGCCGGGGCCGTCCCCGGCACGGGACTCAACCTGATCGGCGTGATCGTCGCCGGCGTGCTCGGCAACGTGGCCGGCAGCTACGTCGCCTGGGCGGTGGGGCGCTACGGCGGCCAGGCCGCGCTGCGGCGGTGGGGCCGCCGGCTGCGGATCCGTGAGCACGAACTCGACCGGGCCAACCAGTGGTTCGACCGTTACGGCCCACGGGCCGTGCTGATCGGCCGCCTGCTGCCCGTGGTGCGGACCTTCATCTCGCTGCCCGCCGGGATCGCGGGCATGGACCCGGTCCGGTTCGGGATCTACACCACCCTGGGCTGCATCCCCTGGACGGCCGCGCTGGCCTACGCCGGCTACGCCGTCGGGGCGAACTGGCACTCGATCGTGGACGGCTTCAAGGGCCCCACCTACATCATCGCCGCCATCGTGGTGATCGCCGTGGTCATCGGGGTGTGGCGCTACCTGCGGGCGCGCCGGGCCGAGCCCGCCGCGGCGGACGCACCCCGCTCGCACCGCGCGACACCCCGCTAACCCCGCCGCCCTGGCCAAGGCGGGGCTCATCCCCCGGAGCCCGGTCGACGGCCAGGGCGGCGGCTTCAGCGGAGCCCCGGCAGGCCAACTCGTCGGCGCGCTCGTTCTCCGGATGGCCGGCGTGGCCCTTGACCCAGAACCACTGCACCGTGTGGGTGCGGGCGGCCGAGTCCAGCCTGGTCCACAGGTCGGCGTTCTTGACCGGCTTCTTGTCCGACGTCATCCACCCGTTGCGTTTCCAGGTGGGCAGCCACTTGGTGATGCCGCTGCGCAGGTACACGCTGTCGGTGTGCACGTGGACGGCGGACGGCCGGGTCAGGCTCTCCAGCCCCCGGATCGCGGCCATGATCTCCATGCGGTTGTTCGTGGTCGCGGGCTCCCCGCCGTAGATCTCCTTCTCGTGGCCGCCGTACCGCAGGACGGCCCCCCACCCGCCGGGTCCGGGATTAGGCGAGCACGCGCCATCGGTGAAGATCTCGACGACCGCGGCGGTGAGTTCCGGCATACCTGCTGACCCTATCCAGGCGGCGGGTCACGACGGCGTCCGTCCAGTGATCTCCGCCGCACAGCGGTAGCCGCTGCGCAGCGCGCCTTCCATATATCCGTTGCATGTGAGTGTGTGGTGGTTGCGCTCTCATGCTGCCGTCGATTGCTCGGCGGCGGTGGCAGTCTGACCCGCGGGTGCGGTGCTGTCTTGACGGTTCTGCGAGGACCACCTGCCCGGGGGCATGGACTTGTCCTCTCCCCGTCCGGTAGCCAGATCGCTCTGGCTGGTTCCCGCCCCACTGGCGGTACCTGTGCTGGCCGCGAGAGCGGCCAGGTTGATGCTGGCGTTGTAGTCCCGGTCGATGACCAGGCCGCACTGCCCGCAGTGGTAGGTGCGCTCGGCCAGGGGCAGTTTGGTTTTCACTGCCCCGCAGGCCGAGCAGGTCTTCGACGACGGATACCACCGGTCAGCGACGATCAGCGCGGACCCCGACCACCGGGTCTTGTAGGCCAGCTGGCGGCGCAGCTCACCCGGCGCGGCATCCAGGATCGCCCGGTTCAGCCCGGCCTTGGCGCGCTTGGCCCGGCCGGCGCCCTTGGCGGCATCCCGGCCACGTTCAGGTCCTCGATCACGACCACCGCGTGAGCGCGGGCGAGGCGGGTGATGAGCTTGTGCAGGCCGTCCGAGCGGGCCTGCGCCACCTTGGCATGCGTTTTACCCAGGCGGGCCCTGGTGGCTTTCCAGCGCCGTGACGGCGGCTTACCCAGGGCCGGTCCCCCGGCGGCGGGCCAGTTCGGCCTGCAGACGAGCCTGGCGGCGCTGCCAGCGCGCCAGGTGCCTGGGGTTGGGGACCTTCTCCCCGGTGGAGAGGACTGCCAGGTACTTCACGCCGGCATCGACACCGACCGGCTGGCCAGCGGGGACCCCGGCCTCAGGCCGGTCGGCTTCGCAGGTGAACGACACGAACCACCGGCCCGCCCGCTCCGACACTGACGCGGACAGGACCCGCGCGGTGCCCGCCGCGAGCCGCCCGGACAGCTTGCCAGTTGGCTCCTTGGTGCGGATCACGCCGATCCGCGGGAGCCGGACATGACGGCCGTCGATGACCCCGAAGCTGCCGGTCGTCACCCGGAACGACCGGCGCCCGCCCCGCTTCTTGAACTTCGGCCAGCCGACCCGGCCGCCCTTACGCTTACCGGCACGCGCGCCGAAGAAGCTCTTCAGCGCCCGGGCTAACGCGTCGAGGCCGGCGTTGTAGGCCTCTTTCGAGTTCGCCGCCCACCATGGCGCCACCTGATCCTTGGCCTGGTTCCACTCACGCCGTAGCGCCGGCAGACTCCAGGGGACCGGTCCGGCCCGCTCAGCCGCCCACACCACAGCCTCGGCCATGCTCGCGCCCTAGCGGACAGCCAGCGCCTCCAGCACCCTCCGGGCATCCAGCCGATCCTTGATCAGCGCGAGTCCCCAGTTGAACGCGAACCTCGCCGCCCCCGCATGACTGGCCAGCGCCGAGCGAGCCTGGTTGTTCGGGTCCAGCTCGAAACGGAACGCCTGCAGATACCTCACGGCCCGGCCCCTGCCCGGCCAGCATCACCCTCGGCGCAACCCAGCGCCCTGACCGCCCGGTTCCGGGCCCCCCGGCGCCTGTCAAGGCGAGCGCAAATCGAGGTGAGCACCCCGCTCATGTCCCGGATCAGATCATCGCCAGCCCCGCCCGCGCCCGCCACGGCAATCCCGCGCCCCCGCGCCGCTTGGAGATGCCCGGCCCCGGAACGCGTCAGACGATCACGATGCCCCGCGGCCACTGTCGTAGCCGCCGCGCCGGCCAGCAGGCGAGCCAGCCTGCGACGTTTCCCGCCCATCCCCGGCCCGGCCCCGGCGGCCGCCACGCCCTGCCCAGCCGCCCGCCCGGCCAGCCGCGCCACCCGCCGGCCCAGGCCGCCCCGCTGCCCATCCGGGCAGACCCGCGCGTCCGGCACCGCCCGGGCCGGCTCGCGCTTCGCCACGCCGGCGCTGACCAGGATCAGCCTCCCGGCCCGCCCCGCCGGGACCCGCAACGTTCCCTCCCGGAACCAACGACACGCCGTGAACTTCGGCACCCCCCCCCCGCAGTCCGCCCACTCCGGCAAGTTCACACCCACAAACTAGAACACACATACGACAACCACCACCAACTCAACCAGCAACAATCGGATGCCCTGGAAGTCCACCGACGTGCGCTCCCCGGCGAAGTGCAGGTTTCCGCTGCGCCGTCCCTGGATGCCGTTGAACGCCGTGTACTGGCTCTGCCTGAGGTAGGAGTACGCGCCGCCGATGTGCGGGTCACCCGCTGACCAGGCGTAGTACGCCCGGCCGTTGTAGGCCTGGCGGGTGCCGGGGAAGATCTGGTCGAAGTCGGCCAGGAAGTCGTCCGCCATCGCCTCCGGCGCGGGCCCCTCGTACGAGCGGAGACCGTACCGCCGGCCAGGTCCGCTCCAGTGTCCCCGCCGGACAGGGCGAACCCGTAAGTATGCCCGGTGCCCCGGGGCGCGCTCACGCGACCCGGCACAGGCGAAGAGGGCCGCCCAGCCCGCTGAGCGGGCTGGCCGGCCCCGGGCCCTCATTCACCTTGGTGCTAGTAGCTGTTCTTCCAGGTACTGGTGAAGGCGTTGCCTCCCGTCAGGCCGGAGGTGGCCACGATGTCATAGGTGCCGGTGGAGTCCAGGCAGGTGATGGCGTAGTTGGTGCCCGGGTAGCCGGAGATCGTGCTGGTCTTGCCGCCGGCCGTCTCCGACGCACTGGAGAACTTGACCGAACTGAACTGGGCCTCCGGCACGATGCCTGTGGTGGTGAACGCCGGACGCTCAGCGATCCACTCCGCGCTGGTGTCCACGCACGTCGACGTCGGGCAGCTGGCCGTCTTGGTGAAACTGTTAGCCGTGCGGGTGGAGTCGGTCAGCTTGAGTGTGTAACTGGAGCCGCTGCGGGCCACGGAGGCGCTGATCTTGTCGCCCGCGGTGACCGACGCGCCGACCTCGACGGTGCCGGCCGGGTACATCTCGTACCAGCTGTAGTACACGGCTGTGCCCTCGAAGCACTGGCTGGCCGTGCCGTCCTGCTCCACGGTGGCGCTGCTGAACCCATCGAGGCCGACCCAGTCCGACGTAATCCTGTCCTCTTTCGTGCAGGTGAGCTTGGGCACGGTCCATGAACCGCTGACATTCGTGAAGGTGCCATTGGCGGTGGACACGTCTGCGTAGCCGGCCCAGTTCACATCGGACGCCTGGGTCGAGGCGCGCGCCCGGCTCACTGCCGGGGTGCCCTGGGGGAATATCGCAGTATCGGGAGTCCGCAGATCCCTGACCAGGGCAGCGCGTGCCTGAGACAGGAACCTGGCCGTGAGGTGCGCGTGCACCGTGACCCCGTGGGCCGCCGGGACTTGCGCCGGTGATGCGGTGGCGGAAATGACAAGTGCGCCGCCCAGGGCAGCGGCTGAGAATGCTACGAGCAGCGTGCGGATTATGCGCATATGAGCTCCTAGGTTGGAATCCATATTCCTGGATTCGGCGGCTAAGCTACTACCAACTGATGCCGCCTGCAGAGTTATAGCACTGCCCTTGAATCCGGTAGCCACAACCATTGAACTGATTACTGGGTAACCACCAGATCTGTGCATATCTGGCGAATTACTTTTCCCGGGCCGGGGGGTGGGTCCAGCCGGGCAGGCCAGCGGGCCGGGCGGGTGTCAGTCGAGCGGGCCGGGGTAGGCGGCTTCGGCGAGGGGAGCCAGCCTGCGCATCTGCCGCCGGATGAACAGGCCCACGGCCACGATGGCCAGCACCCCCACCACGGTCAGGACCACGCTGATGGTGCCGGACAGGCGGCGCAGCGTGTCGCCGGCCAAGTAGGACGCGATCGTGTAGACCCCGGCCCACACGATCCCGCCCGCGGCGTTGGCGGGCAGGAACCGGCGCCAGCTCATCCGGCTCGCGCCGGCCAGGAACGCCGCGTACGTGCGCAGCAAGGCGGTGAACCGGCCGAGGAACACGACCTTCGGGCCGTGGGTGTCGAACAGGTAGCGGGCGATCTTCAGCTTCCGCTCGTCCAGCCGGATCTTGGGACCATAGGCGCGGGCCAGCCGGTAGCCGCCCTTGCGGCCGATCCAGAAGCCGGCGTTGTCGCCGATGATCGCGGCCGCCGACGCGGCGGCGAAGATGGCCCAGGCAGACAGGTGGTGGGTGCTGCCGGCGTAGGCCCCCGCGATGATGAGGGCGGTCTCCCCGGGCAGCGGGATACCCAGGCTCTCCAGGCCGACCAGGACGAACACGGCCCAGTAGCCGTAACTGGCGATGAGGTGGCTGATGCTCATCCGCGCACCTCCTGGTCCAGGCGTGGGCCGTCTCGCGCGAGGGTGCGCTCCGGGCCGGGGTCCCCGCATGCTTCTACGAATCCTGTAGAACTTCTCTCGCCAATATACGGGACGCCACCAGTGCCCACATCAGCCCGGGCCCGGGCGCGGCCCGTCGGCGTCCTCAACGAGCTGGCCTCCGGCAGCACGGCGACGATGCACCTGGAGGTGAGGGACGCTGCCGTGCAGTACTCCGCCGGATCGCGATCGCGATCCGGCGGCCGGGCTGGCGCGGCGGGTCATCGGGGAACTCGGGAGTACCGATCTGAGCCGCCTGCTTCACTGCGAGAGACAGGAGTGTGACCTGCTCTTCTTCGACACGACCCGGTCAAGGACCCAGCGATGGCACGCGGAGAATCCCTGCGGCTGGCTGGAGCGGCAACACCGGCGGCGAACCACGTAGCAGTGGCCGAGCTCGTGAAGGAGCCCGGCCCGGGCTACCCGGGGCATGGGCCGGTGGACGATCTGATGGTCAGGGAGGTGGGCATCAGGATCTGCTTGGCCGGCGTGGGAGTGCCGCTGGCGAGCTGGTCGAGCAGGAGGCGGGCCGCTTCCCGGCCGATGTCGTACTGCGGGATGCGGACCGTGGTGAGAGCCGGGCGCCACCACTCCACGAAGGGCATGTCGTTGTAGCCGACGATGGAGAGGCTGCCCGGGCAGGAGCGGGCGGCCTGCTGGGCGGCGGCGTAGCAGCCCAGCGCCATCAGGTCGTTACCGGCCAGGATGGCCGTGGCTGGGGTCCCGGTGAGGACCGCCAGGGCGGCGTCCTTGGCATCGGAGGCGGTGAGGGCCGGGCAGTGGCGCACGATCAGCTGCCGTGGATCGAGCCCGAGACCCTCGGCGGAAGAGCGGAACGCGTCGGCCCGGTTCCGTACGACCGACAGGTTGGGTGGCCCGGTGAGATGGGCGATCACCCGGTGGCCGAGCCCGGCCAGGTGCGTCAGGGCGGCGTGGACGCCGGCCCGGTCGTCACTGCTGACCGACGGCAGCGCCGCGGCGGCCGTTTCGCGGTTGACCAGGATGACCGGGTCGCCGGCGGACGTGAGCCGGGCAACCACCGTTCCGTCCAGGGTCGCCGAGGCCACGATGTACCCGTCGCAGCGGCGGCTCTGCAGCGCGTCGACGCGATCTCGTTCGCGGGCGGGGTCGTTGCCGGTGTTGGCCAGCAGGGCCACGTACCCGGCACCGGCGAGGACGTCTTCGATGCCCTGGACAATCGGCGGGAAGACGGGGTTGGCGAGATCCGGGACGACCACGCCGATCACCGCGCTGCGGCGCGCCCGCAGGGTCCGGGCGACGGGGTCGGGAACGTACCCGAGGCGCCTGGCCGCCGAGCGGACCCGCTCGGCGGTGGGTGGCGAGATCCGGCCTTCGCGCCGCGGGTCGAGCGCCCGCGACGCGGTGCCCGGGTGCACCCCGGCCAGCTCCGCGACGTCCCGGATTGTCGGGCGACCAGCCATGAGGTGAGGCTACGCGAGGTGGCAACCGATTGCCAGTCTTGGGCTGGTGTCTTGACATCTTCCACGGCAGGGACCCAGAGTAGATGGCAATCGGTTGCCAGGAGGTTTCCAATGCCCCGTATCAGTTACGTCGAGCCCAGCACGGTCACCGATCCGGAGCTGGCCGCCGCCCTGGAGGACTCCCGGATCTACGGCACCCCGCGGCTGGAGAGCCAGGCCATCCGGGCCCACGTGCCAGCCGTCCTGCGGACCTTCGCTGCCTCCTGGCAGCAGGTGTTCCGCGAGGGCGTCCTCGATCACCGGATCAAGGAACTCGCCCGGGTCTATGTCGCGAAATCGCTCGAGTGCGGGTACTGCGCCGGCCAGCGGTCCCACATCGCGGCCGCGCAGGGCGTCACCGAGGACAAGTACGACGACATCATCGACTTCCGCCGCTCCGATCGCTACGACGGCCGTGAGCTCGCGGCGTTGCGCTGGGCCGAGGCGATCGCCTGGGACCCGGGCAGCGCCGATGATGACCTCTGGGCCGAGCTGCACAAGCATTTCTCCGAGCCCGAACTCGTCGAGCTGGGCTATTTCATCGGCCTGACCATGGGCCAGCAGCGGTTCCTGAAGACGCTCGGCATCAAGCACGGGGAACTGGGCACCGACAGCCTGGCCGGCCTCGCCCCGGACGTCGCCCGCCAGCTCGCCGGCCAGAACGCGGGCCTGACCGCCTGAGGAAGGCGGGGATAGCGCCAGATTTTCGGCTAATCTCCCTGTGTGACTACGGACATGCCGATAGGCACAAAATCTACCCGGCTGGCCTCCTCGGAGGAGAACCGGGAGCAGGGGAACAGAGGCTGGCCCCATCGCTGGCTGGGCGGGCGCTGCATCGCGGCGCACCGGAGCAGCGCACGGCCGTCCCGGATGTCCGCGGGATGAGCGCCGAGACCGAGGCCGGCGACTCCTCGGCGCCCGCCGCCGGCACGGCGGCCACCGACGGCGGCCGGGCGGCGGAGGCACCGAGTGCGGCCGGCCGCCTGCTGGGCCGGCTGTCCGTGCTCCCGGCGCTGCTGGCGATGGCCTGGCTGGTGACCGGGCTGCCTCTGCTGATGCTGGGCTGGTTCACCTGGCCGCTGATGGTGGCGCTGTCCGTGCCGGTGGCGGCCGTGGCGGTGATATTCGGCCTGCGGTGGATCCCGGACCGGTGGCCGGGCACCCTGCCAGCGCCCGGCCCCGGGCAGGCGAGCACGCCGTGGTGGGCGGTGGCCGGGGTCATCGCGGTGGCTGCCGCGTTCGGCGCGGAGCAGCTGATCTATCACTCCCAGCAGATCATCGTCGTGCGTGATCCCGCGTCCTACATCCAGTTCGGGGCCTGGATCGCGGGGCACGGATCACTCCCGATCCCGCAGTCTCGTGCGGCGTTCGGCGGCACCCATCACCTGCTCATTTTTTCCAGCCCCGCGTACTTCCAGGTCGGCGGCAGCATCGTGCCGCAGTTCATGGCCGGGATGCCGATGGTTCTCGCGGCCGCCTTCTGGGCCGGCGGGGTGAACGCGGCGGTCCTGGTGGCGCCGGTGCTCGGGGCGGCCGCGGTGCTGGCGTTCGGCGGCCTGGCCGCCCGGCTGGCCGGGCCGCGGTGGGCGCCGCTCGCGGCGCTGGTTCTCGCCCTCTCCCTGCCGGAGCAGTACGTCAGCCGGTCGGCGTTCAGTGAGCCGCTGGCGCAGATCCTGTTCCTCGGCGGGCTGTGCCTGGTCATCGACTCGCTGGCGGCCGACGGCGCCGCGGCCCGGGTCATCGCCGGGCTGGGCGGGCTGGCTCTCGGCCTGACCATCCTGGTGCGCATCGACGGGATCAGCGACATCCTGCTGGTCGTTCCGTACGGCGGCCTGCTGCTGGCCAGGCGGCAGCCCCAGGCCGCCCCGCTCCTCGGCGGGCTTGGCCTCGGCGCGGCCCTCGGCGTGGTGGACGGCGTGGTGCTGTCCTGGCCCTACCTGGTGCACATCGACAGCGCACTGCTGCCCCTGGCGCTGGCGGCGGGCGCGTTGCTGGTCGTGACAGCCGCGGCGGTGCCGGTGCTGCGGCGGCGGGGCCTGCCCAGGGTGGACTGGAGCGGAACGTGGGCCCGATGGGTGCTCCGTGCGGCCGCGGCCCTGCCCTTCGCGATCCTGATCGGGCTCGCGGTCCGCCCCTACGTCCATCCGGTGCCCGCCCTGCCCGGCCGGCAGCCCCGGCAGCGGGACATCACCTTCCAGCACTACTCCCAGCTCAGCCTGCACTGGGTGGTCTGGTACATCGGGGTGCCGGCCGTGCTGCTCGCCGCGCTCGGGGCCGCCGTGCTCACCCGCAGGTGCCTGCGAGGCGGGACGCCGGCCTGGCTGCTGCCGCTCAGCTCGTTCGCGTGGATCGTCGTCACGGTGCTGTACCGCCCGGCCATCATCCCCTTCCAGCCGTGGGCGAGCCGCAGGCTGGTGCCGGGCGTGCTGCCCGGGCTGATCCTGCTGGCGGTCTGGGCCGCAAGCTGGCTGCTGGCCTGGGCCCGCCGCCACGACTACGGCCCGGTGGCCTCGGCCGCGGTCCCCGTCTTCGCCGTGGCGCTGGTGCTGCCGGCCGCGATAACCACGTTCGGCCTGGGCGTCAGGGATGGCGGGCCGCTGGGGATCAGGCCGGTCGCGGACGGCTGGGCGCTCACGGCGACGGAGTCGGGTGAGATCGGGGCGGTAGCCCGGATGTGCGCGGCGCTACCCCGCAATGCGTCGGTCGTCATGCTCAACGGCCGGGCCAACGGCGAGTTCCCGCAGGTCGTCCGCGGTATGTGCGGCCTGCCGGCCGCGGTTCTGCCCGACCCGACGCGGGCCCGCGTGCGGCAGGTCGTGCGCGGCATTGCGGGGGCGGGCCGGCGTCCGGTCCTCCTGGCGACGTTCCGCGGCGCACTCACCCCCTACGGGACCGGGGCACGGGAGATCATGCTGCTGCGTACGAGGCAGGATATGAACACCGAGGCGGTCGCGCCCGGGACCACCGACCCGGCAAAATTCAAAGCCTGGATCGTGGAGCCTGCGCCCTGAGCCGCCGGATCTGGGCCGCCGCTCCGGCCGCCGGTCAGGCCGGCTTACCGGGCCGCAGCTGCGGCCCGGTGGGACAGGGCCCGGATCGCGGCGGCGACCTGGCGTGGTGAGGAGATCATCGTGAGATGCCTGCCCGGGACGATGACCGGCCGCGGCGCCCCGATCCCGGCCGCGACCCGGGCGGGAGTTCCCTGGCTGTACTGCGGGTCGTGGGCACCGAACACCACGCTCTTGGGGACCGGGCTGCGGCGCAGCCTGCTGAGCTGGGCGGGGGTGAGGCTCGGGATGCCGGTCCGGAGGGTGGACCACAGCGCGTCCTCAGCCCCGGGCTGCTGGAGCGGGCGGCGCCACACCTCGACGCCCGCCGCGCTCAGCGGGGGGCACAGCGGGCCGCACTGGGAGTCGTAGATCGTCCGGACCAGCCAGTCCAGGCTCAGCCCGAGGCGGAACAGCGTGGTCCGGTACGGGCCGATGACCAGGTAGCGCGCGAACGACGGGACCGCCAGCGGCTTGGCATCACCGTCCAGGAACATCACGCCGGCGACCCGCGGCCCGCCGTCCAGGGCGGCGAGGCCGGCGACAGCTGCGCCGCTGGAGTGCCCGACCACGATCGGTGCGTTAGGGCCGGTCAGTCCTTTGGCCTGGATGAAGGCCAGTACCTGCGCGGCGTCGTGCGCGACGGTAAAGGGGGGCCTGGCCTGGCTGTAGCCGGTGCCCGTCAGGTCGATCGCGAACACCCGGTGGTCGGAGCCCAGCTGCGCGCCAAGCGCGGCGAAGGTGTCGGCGGTCTCGAAGGCCCCGGGGATCAGCACGACCGGCCGGCCGGCCGTGCCCCAGGCCCGGTAGCGGGTCTCGGTATTCCCGGTACGGACGAACGTCAGGCCCGCGGGACGGCTCGCGTAGCCGTCAGTGGCCACGTTGTACAGCAGGCTCGCGACGGTCAGGGCCACCACGGCGGCGGCGAGCCACACGAGCAGCCGCCGCGCCCTGCGGTGGGCACGCCGGCCGGGGCCGGGCGGCGCCGGCGTCCGGCCGGCGGCCGGGCCGGGGACGGTGCCGTCGGGAGAGGTCACGCGCGCGAACATACGTCATGGGACGGCCGCGCTTCACAGGCCGTGGCGGCCGCCGCCCGGCGTCTACTTCCAGGCCCGCGCCGGCCTGCGATCGGGGCGGCGGCCGCGGTCACGGCCGCCGTCCCGACGCGGCTGGCGCACCCGGGAGGGCTTGATCCCTGCCGGGGCTGCCTGGTGGTCAGCTCGGCTGGGGCACGATGCGGATGTAGGGACGGGGCGCCTTCCAGCCCTCCGGGTAGATCGTCTTCGCCTCGTCGTCGGACACGGAGCCGGCGATGATCACGTCATCGCCCGACTTCCAGTTGACCGGCGTGGCGACCCGGTGCTTGGCCGTCAGCTGGAGCGAGTCGATCACCCGGAGCACCTCGTCGAAGTTGCGCCCCGTCGTCATGGGGTAGACGAGGATCAGCTTGACCTTCTTGTCCGGCCCGATGACGAACACGTTGCGGACCGTCTGGTTGTCGGCTGGGGTCCGGTTCGCCGGGTCACCGCTGGTGCTGGCGGGCAGCATCCCGTACAGCTTCGAGACGTTGAAGTCGCTGTCGCCGATGATGGGATAGTTGGGCGCGGTTCCCTGGGTCTCCTCGATGTCCCTCGCCCACTGCTCATGCTTCCCGGCCGGGTCGACCGAGAGCCCGATGATCTTGACATTCCGCCGGTCGAACTCGGGCTTGATCTTGGCCATGTAGCCAAGCTCGGTCGTGCAGACGGGCGTGAAGTCCTTCGGGTGCGAGAACAGGACCGCCCACGAGTCACCGATCCAGTCGTGGAAGCTGATCGGCCCCTCACTCGTCTCAGCGGTGAAGTCCGGGGCGATGTCCCCAAGCGCGAGAGCCATGTTTCTCCTTCGAATTAGTTCTCTGGAATCTATTACCGCTAACGACCGATCTTGCCTGTCACGAGGCTATGCGACCAGGCATGACGCACATCCCGCCCGGGCCCCGCCCGCGGGCGGGGCCCAAAATCGGACAGGAAACCGGAGACCTGCGCCCGGGCCAGCCCGGCGTCCACCGCCGGATCAGCCACCGCCCGGACCCGGTAGGCGTCTCCGGCCAGCCGCCGCCCGAACCGCTCGTAGACCCCGGGCGTCTCTCCGCGGCCGGGAATCACGACCACCGTGCCTCGGGGTATCAGGCCGTCAGGCTCATTCCAGCCGGTGACCGGAGTGTGCTGGTCGGCCACGGTCATCGGGACTCCTTGACGTAGCTTCGGCAGCCAGCGCCCCCGGGCCGGGCTCAGCAGGCGGCCGGCTGGCCCCGGACGCGCAGGCTGGCAATCTCGGGACTTGGTTATCCTGGCTTACTGATCAAATTAATAGGTATTGATCGAGGTGTCTACCCCAGCCACTTAGCCCGGCTGGCTGCTGTCCGCGGGCCAGGTTAGCGGGGTGATCTCACCAGGGCTGTTGACCGCCGGAGTGGGCGGCCCGTGGCTCGCCATCGTCAACCGGATCCAGGCATCCGCGCCGGTACGCCTGACTCTGGCTGACTTCAGGTCGTGCGTGGAGCAGGCAGGAACGCCAGCCTCATCAGCGGGCACCTTCGGCGACTTCCTGGCGTGGGTGACGGGACAGGAACTGCGGCAAGGACCCGGGCGAGCCTTCTGACCATGGACCGTCGCTGGGCACTGATCTTCGTCCGGTGCGCCGGGCCCACCGTGGAGCTCCAGGATCGGCTCGAGCTGGCCGAGCAGGCAATCTTTCTGCGGCACCACCACCAGCAGGTGACTGCTTTAGAAACGCTCGCGAACCAGGTGATAACCAAGGCCGCGGGCAGTACAGCGGGCTAGACGCTTCACCGGCCACTCTTGGCCGATCCCAGGCCCGACCCGGAGTAGCGGATCGGAGCGGTGACGGGCGGAACTGGCGGTCGGCGGGCCACGTTGCCAAAGTGACCACACATGGAGGCCGCGGTGGAGCGCACCGAACTGGACCAGCTCGAACAGGTGGTTAATCACGAGATAAAGGCCCGGTTCCCGCCCGGCTCGGTGGATCGGGTCGTGGTGCTGCAGCACGGCGACGATCCGGTCATCGGGCCAGGCGAGCTGCTGGTCCGGGTAGTGATCCCGGCCCCGGCCGGCCCTGCGCGTTATGCGGAGTTCCTGGCTGAATGGCAGGAGGCCCACAGGACGCAGATGGGGCAGCTCCGGCGGGAACTTTCGCTGCGGCTTCCGCCAGCCAGGCTGCTCGAGTTCACCTTCGACGAGACGGGCGCCGCGGATCCTAAGATCGTGATGCCCGACGATGGCACGCTGGCGGACGAGCAGCTGTCCGGACGTGAGATCGTGACGACTGCGCTGAGCCTGCTGCGCGCTCACTACGTGTTCCCCGAGCGCGCCGAGCAGGCCGCCGCCGAGATCGGGGCAAGGCTAGCCGCCGGGGAGTACGACGACCTGGACGAGATCACCCTCACCGAACGGCTCACCAGCCAGCTGTACGAGATCTGCGCGGACAAGCACCTGCGGGTGCGGCTCCGCCCCGGTCCTGGCCCCGGCGCCCCCGGATCCGGCCCTGTCCCCCGACCCGGCCCTGTGCCCGGATCCGCCCCTGTGCCCCGACCCGGCCCGGAGCGCGGCCCGGAGCGAGGTGAACCCGCCGGTCATGAGGCGCGGCTGCTGGCCATGCGGCAGCGGGGGCGGCTGGACAACTTCGGCATTCACCGCGTCGAGCGGCTGGACGGCAACATCGGCTATCTGGACATCCGCCGGGTCCCGGTGCCGGCGTTTGCCGGGCCGGCCATCACGGCGGCGATGGAACTGGTCGCCGGGACACACGCCCTCATCATCGACCTGCGGCGGAACGGCGGCGGGTCCCCGGACGGCGTGGTCTTCTGGTGCAGCTACCTGTTCGGCAACCCCCCGGTGCATCTCAACGACATCTTCCGCGCCGATACCGGTGAGACCAGGCAGTTCTGGTCCCTGGACTACGTGCCAGGCTCGCGCTACCTCGACCGCCCGGTCTACGTGCTGACCAGCAGCCAGACATTCTCCGGCGGCGAGGACTTCGCCTACACCCTGCAGGCCCAGGGGCGCGCGGTGGTGATCGGCGAGACAACGGGCGGCGGCGCCCACCCGACCCGCCCATTCCCGATCAGCCCCGCAGTCCACATCGCGATCCCGTTCGCCCGGTCGATCAATCCCCGCACCGGCACGAACTGGCAGGGCACCGGCGTCGTCCCGGATACCGCCGTCCCGCAATCCGACGCCCGCGACGTCGCCTACGCCAGGGCGCTGCAGCACGTGCTCTCCGCCGATGTGCCCCCGCCCATAGCCGATGAGGCGCGGGACGCGCTCGCTACGCTGCCCTCGACCGGCCATGGCCAGGGCGGTTAGGCATCTGTTTCCTCCACAGACAGGCGCTCTGCACCCGGGCCGGTGTGCGGTTCGGCGTTCCAGGAGGCGAGGATGCGCAGCCGCTCATGGGAGGGCGTGTCAGGTTCGGCGGTGAGAACCATGAGGCGCTGGCCGCTGCCGTCGGGGCTGTCCCAGGTGTCACAGTCGAGGGTGAGGTCACGCACCAGCGGGTGCCGGTAGTGCTTGGTGCCGTAGCCAGCCCCGGTGACCTGATGGGTGGCCCACCAGCTTCGGAAGTCGGCATCCTGCACCGGAGGCCTGCACCCGGCCCTGCTCAAGCCGGGTGAGGTAGTCGACGCTGATCGCGGCCAGCTGCGCGACCTCCTCCCGGCGAGACGGCGCCAGCCACAACGACCTCTACTACAAAGAGCAGTACGTCGGGCCGGCCGTCACCAAGCTCACCGGCTTCTTCACGCAGAACCTGGCGGCCGGCCGGACGCCAGCCGAGGTGGCGTCCGGCCGGAAGAAGTCCTGGCCCGAGGGTGCCCCAGGCACGGTGGCCCCGCACCCGGGGAGCCTTCCCCGCGCGGGGTCATCCGGCGCGCACCGTAACCGCCCGGCCAGCAAGGACCACCAGCCGGGCCGGCTCATGCGGTCTCGCCGCCGGGGCGGACGGCCTGGAAGTAGCGCAGGAGGGGCAGGTCACCGCGTCCTTCGACGCGGAATCCCGCTGCTTCGGCCAGCTCCCCGATCAGGTCGGGGGCATTGTGGCGCATACCGCCGCCGCCAGAGTGCAGCGCCAGACGCCTGCGGGACGGGCGGAAGTCAGCCACCAGCAGCCGGCCCCCGGGCCGGAGCACCCGGTACATCTCACCGAACGCCGCCGGGCGCTCCGCCTCAGGGATGTGGTGAATGGCGAGCGTGGAGGTCACCACGTCGAACGAGCTCCCGGGCACGTCCAGGTCCTGGGCGGTGCCGATGATGAATGAGCAGTTGCCCGGGGCCCTCCTCCTGGCGTAGCTGATCGCCGGAGCAGCGGGGTCGACGCCGGTGACCTGCCCGCCAGGCGTGACGGCCGCGGCCAGCAACCGGGAGAGATAGCCCCCGCTGCAGCCGACATCCATGACGCGGTCACCAGGTTTCGCGCCGCTGAGGTCGGCCACACGGCGGTACACCCGGCGACGCCGTCCGCCGAACGCGATCGTGGTCACCATCTCGTACATCCGGACCCGGTCGATGATCTCCCCCGGCGAACCTGAGCCGCCGGGCCGGAATTGCTGACGCACCATTGCTCTCCCTTCTTAGCCACCGCTAAGTTTCTTCTAACTTAGTGGTAACTAAGTTACTTGGCAAGGGAGCTGCCAGCGGCGCGGGCGAGGACCGGACCCGGCCGCCAGGACTCCGGGAAGTCAGCCTCCGTGTCCCGCGGCCACGGCTGGCGCGGCGATGGCCCGGAGGGCGAGGGCGGCCACGGCCGGTTCCAGGCGGCCGGGCCGGGGCATGCTCGCGGCGCGGAGCGGCCGCGTGGACAGCACTGACAGCAGCAGCCATGCCGCCGCTTCGGGGTCGGCGTCGTCCCGGATGTCCCCCTCGGCCTGGGCCCGCCGGACCAGGTCAGCGAGGTGTCCGGCGATCACGGTGGCCGCACGGCTTGCTGCTTCTCCAGCACCAGGATCGGCGATCAGGGCAGCCGCGTCGGCGAACAGCATGCGGTGCGACCCGGGGGCATGCGGCTTCCCGGCCGGTGACGGGCTGAGAATGTGGGCCAGCAGGCGGGCCGCCGGATCGTGATGCCCCGGCCTGAGGTGCAGTTCCGCATGGATATCGCTGGCCACCCGGTCAAGCACGGCGGCGAACAGGGCCGCCTTGGAGCCGAAATTCTGGAAGATCACCGGTTCGGTCACCCCGACCCGGGCCGCCACGTCTGACACCTTCCCGGCGCGATAGCCGGCCTCGGCGAACACCTCGGTGGCGGCCTTCAGGATCGACTCACGCCGCTGGTCAGCAGTCAGCCGGGTGCGCCTGGCCGGCCCGGCCTGCTCTGCGCCCCGCATGACAGCCTCTCCGGATCAACTTAGTCGAGGATAAAGTTGCACTCAGCTTAGTGCTGGCTGGCGGGCACCGGCTGCTGGGTGCCCGAGTCCAGGTGCGAATACGCGGCATCGGCCGGGCAGTCGGAGAGGGCCATCAGGGCGAGGGCGGGTACCGAGAAGGCCACCATGGGTGCGGCGATCAGCCCCAGGACTGACGTGGCTGCCCGCCGCACCCGGCTGGCGGGCAGCGGTGACTCGATGAGGCGCCGGATGCGCTGAGCCGCGGCGGTGTCCCCGGCGCCCAGGGCTCCGGCCGGCACCTGCGCCGCGGCCAGCGTCAGCAGCGCGCGGGCCAGCGTCAGCCGGTGCGACCGCCGGGCGGCGGCATCGTCGGCGGCCATTTCCACCAGGCAGCCGATCTGGCTGGCCGCGGCAGAGAAGAACGGGATACGCGGGAAGGCGCCACGCAGGGCCGTGGCCAGGATGATCACCAGGTGATGCCGCGCGGCCAGGTGCGCGCGCTCATGCGCCAGGACGGCGTCCAGCTGGGGGCGGTCCAGGCGCCGCAGCGCTCCGGTGGTGAAAACGACCCGCCGGCGGACTGGCACGCAGTAGACCACCGGGCGGTCATCCTCAAGGAGCACCATTCCCGGCACCGGGCCACGGCGCCCGACCACGGACAGCACCTCGTCATGACGGGCCCGGCGGCGCCGGGTGGTGCCGATCGCACACCCCACCGACCAGGCCAGCCGGCCCGCCAGGGCCACCACGAGCATTCCTCCGGCCGTGCTGGCCACCGCACCCCCCGGCGAGGCGTACTGCGCGCGGACGGACCTTGCGCAGTCCCCCAGGCTGGTCCAGTCATCCCAGACCCGCAGGCACGGGATGGCCAGGATAAGACCGGCCAGCATCGCTGACGCCAGCACCGTGACGGTGAATGCCTGCCACACCGCGATGCCCAGCCGGGGGGCACGGCGGGGCCAGGACGCCCGCGGCAGCCACCAGGCGCCGCCGGCGGCCACCGCAACGGCGTACACGGCCAGCAGCCACGGCAGCATGACCCTCACCGCGGGGTCTCCCGGTCAGCCGCCGCATCCAGCGCCACCCTCAGCTGCGCAATCTCAGCAGGCTCCAGGCCCTCCATCAGGCGCACCAGCGTGGCCGCGGGGTCCCGCGCGACCGCCAGCGCCTCGCTCAGCAGGCCGGCCACATAATCCTCGCGCGATCGCACAGTGACATAGCAGTACGCACGGCCATCCTTGCGGCGGTCCAGCCAGCCCTTGCGGAACAGGTTCTCCATCACCGTCTGCACAGTATTAAACGCAAGGGGCCGGGCGCGGTTCAGCTCATCGGCGACCTCGCGCACCCGCGCCGGGCCGCCCGCCGCCCACATCACGTCCATGATCGCGGCTTCCAGGTCGCCGAACCGTGCCATCCCGCCTCCCGGCCAATCCCCGGTTCCTAGACTCTCCCGTACAGCCCAGGACAGTGTGGCATACTCCAGCCTGAATCACCTATCTGCCTTAGGTGGATAGGTGAGGGAACCCCGGCGCTGCTCCTGGCGGCCAGGCTGTCCGCCTGCACCCGGAGGGGCGGCCCGGCCAGCACGGAAGCGACAGGGGAACGAAACTCAGTGGTCAGCAAGCAGGATGAGCGGGTGCCCCGCGTGGATCTCGGCCGGATCCTCTCGCTGCGGCACCGGTTGCGGTCGGTGGGCCGGGTGGGTGGGTTGCGGAGCAAGGTTTTGATGGGGTGGCTGGTGGCGGGGGAGGTGCTCGGGGAGCGGGATCAGCCGTCGGCGGGGTCGGCGGTGCGGGTGCGGGTGAAGGGGCTGTGGGGCAGGGGGGTGTGGTTGCGGCCGCGGTCGTCGGACCGGGCGGCGCTGGAGTTTTTGTATCTGGGGTATCACCTGCCGCCGGCGGGGCTGGCCGGGCCGGTGGGCCGGATCGTGGTGTTCGGGGCGAATATCGGCCTGCTGGCCGGGGATCTGGCCGCGCGGTACCCGGGGGCGCGGCTGCTGGGGGCCGAGCCGGACGGGGATAACGCGGAGCTGGCCCGGCGGAACCTGGCCCATCTGGGCGGCCGGTGCTCGCTTGCAGAGACGGCGGTGTGGTGGCGTGATGAGCGGCTGGCGCTGTGCTGGGAGGCTGACGCGTGGGGGCGGGAGGTGATGGCCCGCCCGCCCCGCGGCGGGGGCGGCGGGGTGGTGGAGGTCGATGCGGTGGATGCGGGGCGGCTGCTGGCGGCGTTCAGCGGGCCCGCGCCGGTGGATTACCTGCTGGTCAGTATCGAGTCGGCGTGGCACGAGATGCTGCGCCATGGGGAGTGGACCCGCAATGTCCGCTGTATCCGGATCGAGATCGAGGACCGTTACGACGAGGCCGTCGCGCTGCTGCAGGGACTGGGCTACCAGGTGACGCTGCAGCGGCTGGGCTGGGGCGCCTTCGCCACCGGGATCCGGCCCT
>Ga0182024_10004267_pt1 | contig 33088 bp, 26 predicted proteins | sample P32metaG_FD_120480 | JGI IMG/M metagenome (GOLD analysis project Ga0182024, IMG submission 120480) | Permafrost microbial communities from Stordalen Mire, Sweden - P3-2 metaG (Illumina Assembly) | ecosystem: Environmental > Terrestrial > Soil > Wetlands > Permafrost | place: Sweden: Stordalen... | reverse complement strand
TTATAATAGCATCGACCTTCGTTATAATAGCATCGACCTTCGTTGTCTGAAGTTCTCCGCAGATGCAGTAGAACTTCAGACCTCAGTGACTAAGGAACGCGGTCGCGAGCCAATGCCCCTAGAACTTACCCGGTTCGGGTCTTTTGCGGCCCGTCAAGCGACAACCACCTTGACGGGCCTTTCCCTTCTTCTCGACATGTTGCACCATCCTTTCTCTATTCAATTAGACGCGATTGCCGTATAGCGTTCGAACGAAACGAAGGGTCTCTTTCGGGAAAAATGCATTTTTCCCGGACTGATTTTCAATCGTTCTTGGTAAAATGCATTTATCCTGGCGTAGGTTTTGCGCTATTCGTCTTCACCCAGCGCTTGTACACTTTAATCATGGTCTCCAGCTTCACGGTTTTAGCTCTCTTCCCTTTGCCCTTCATCAATAATTCTGGCCGTTCTTCCAAGATGGTTTTGTATATTTCATGAAACCCCAACTTCAGTTCCGTCAGGTACTTGTGGATCAGGTCGTTGCGCCCTGTCTTGCGCGGCTTTGCCAACATTGGCCCGACAGCCTCTTGCACCCTTTTGAGCAACAGGATTGCTTGCTCCTGTTGCTGAGCGGCCTGGAAGAAGCTGGGAAAGAGGTAGTTGGCAGCTTGCATGTAGGCAGTCATCAATTTCTGCTTGTCTGCTTCGTCAGCTTGCTCGACACGTCGATGGAATTCGCCAGAGACGGCGTACAAGAAGTTCAACAAGGCACTTGGCGAGAGAAGAGTCAAGACCTTGATGTCAGCCTTGTTCCGCTTGGCGAGTTCTTCAAAGAGAGTGTGCGCAAGAGCATCCAGCCGCGCCGCGTCGAATTGCGATAAGTCCATCGCCAGTGTCTCGGCCTGGCGTCTCGAAAGAAGCGACGGCAACGGGTGAGACTGCCCGCTTTCGGCTGGCCGGCCTAGCCGTCGCTCTTCATTCTACTTGATTTCTCGTCTATTGGCGTATAGACTTGCAGCATGAGCAAAGAATCGGCTGATGCCGCAATCCTAAAGGCTCGCGAACTGTTCACAGCATCCGGCAAGACCTTGGATGAAGTGGGCTTGGCGATGGGGTTTTCGTCGTCGGTTGCCCGCAAGAGCGTGTGGCAACTGCTGAACAAGATCGACGATCCGAAGGTGAGCACCTTGCGGAAGTTTGCGGCGGCGCTCGGCGTGCCCATGTCGGAATTTTTCCCCGCCGAGAAGAAGGTCAAGGGCAAGTAGGTTTTATTTCATCCCGCCCGGTTTTATTTCATCGTGAGGTTTTTGGGCAAAGCCCCCCCACACCCCCCTGAAATGAAAGATGCCCCGATGAAATGAAAGTCGTATTAGCGACTCTTCGCGACACTTGTTGCCAGCGTGAATGTCCTCACGCGGAGCGTGAGGACTACACTTTCGCCAGCCTGGCGATCGCCTCATCGTGAATCTTGCCGTTGCTCGCCAGCAGTCCGTGGCGTTGCCAGGCGCCGGGCAGGCCGTATTGCAGCTCCTCTCCGCGCGTGCCGGTGACGATGCCGCCTGCTTCCGTGACGAGGATTTGGCCGGCGCAGATGTCCCAGTCGTGGAAGGTGTTGTACGTATTCAGATAAACGTCAGCCTCGCCGCGCGCCACCAGGGCGAGCTTGATGCCGGCCGAGTACGATTCAATCACCCGCGCCGGCCGCAGGGCATCGACGTAAGGCGATGGCTGTCCCGGCCGCGACCGGCTTTGCGTCAGCGCCGCCTGGCTCAACTCGCGAACCAGCGTCACCCGGCACTTGTGCGGCGCCGGCTCGGCCCCGTCGAGCCGCCAGCAGCCCTGTCCTTTCACGGCGTAGGTGATGCGGGCCTCCGTTGGCTGGGCGACGACGCCGACGCGAATCACGCCCTCGTCAACGAAACCGACCATCACGGAGAATTCGCCGTTCTTGCGCGCGAAGCCACGAGTGCCGTCGATCGGATCGACGATCCACAAGCGAGGCCCCGTATAGGAAGCGTCACGCAGCGACTCCGTCGGCTCCTCGGCGCACAAGGCGTCTTTTGGAAAATGGGCGCGGATGTGCGCCAGGATGATCTCCTGCGAACGCTGGTCGGCCTCGGTCGAGATGTTGGCGGGAGCATCGGCGATGGGGTGAAACTGGGCATATTCCTTGAGCAGGTAGCGGGCGGCCTGGCGCACCGCGTCCAGGGCCACTTCGAGTTCGGATTCGTACATGAAACGATTTTCTCCCAATCCGTGGTTTACGCCGTTTGGCTGCGACGTCCGCGCTCCGCTCCGAGTACGTCGCGTCGCGGCTAAACGGGAATGGTTACTTGCCCTTGGCCTTCTTGCGGCGAACTTCGATCTTTTCCGCGGGGCCCACGATGCCGCCGCGGCTGTGGGCGTGGATGGTCAGTTCGTCGCCGGGCATCAATGTCGTGGCTTGCTGATTGCTCGCCAGCACAATCGTGGTCGTGCTTGCCAGCTGGAAGGATTCTTGAGCTGTGGTCGCGGGCTTGCCGTCCTTGCCGCCATGTTTGACGTTGATCGACACCGAGCCATTGGCCGAATTGGCAAACGCTCCATGAGCGGTGACCGCCTTGGCAGCCGCGGGCCGCACCTCGATCTTCTCCACGGGCCCAGCGTTTCCCTGGCGATGGTGCGACCAGACGGTCACGTCGTCGCCCAAGTACATGATGGTCGGCTGCTGGTTGCTCGCCAGCACGATCGGCGTCGTCGTCGCCACCTGGAAATTCTCCGGGGTGGTCGTGGCCGGTTTCCCGTCCTTGGCAGGGTGTTTCACCGTGACCGTGATGGGCCCGCTGTTATTGGTTGTCAGGGTCATGGCGGTCAGGGTGCCGCGCGTGGCGACGGTCTTGTGGTGATGATGAATCACCACCTTCTCGGCGGGGTGCGGCGGCACGCCCGTGCGAAAGATCACCACGTGCTGCCCCTTCTTCAGGGCGGAAAACGTGACGGTCTGGGTCATCATGTCCTCGACCGTTTCATAGATCGTCGTCTGCAACAGCGGCACGGTGATGATCGCGTCATAGGCCGGCTTTTCCAGCGAATGCCGATGCACCTTGACCGTGACCGACGCGGCGGTGAAGTCGATCACCTCGCCGTGCAGGGCATGCGGCAAGTGAATGTCCACGTTTTTGGCGATGCCGCTATGAAACCCGGTGGGCAGAATGCTGACGATTTCGCCAACCAGGACGTTGCTGAACTGGGCCGGGAAATGCTTGCCGTCGCGGACGAACTCGTAGACCGTGGCAGCGTTCACCTGAAACGTGTAGATATGGGAGTAAGTTTTCTTGTACTTGGCCAGGTGGTCCTTGACGGTTTGCTGGATCAGGGCCGGGCCGCTGAGAATGACGTCAACTTGCCGGGCGGCCGTATTGTCGGCGGCATAGAGATAGACGACCACGGTTTCGCCGCGATACTCCTTGAGGAAGTTGGTGGGCGTTTGCACGCCGTCCTTGACCTTTACAAAGCGGGTCCACGGGCTGGCGGTAAACTTCACGCTCTTGTCGCCGACCTGGACGGTCATGCCGCCCGTCTGGGTATCTTGATTGAAGGACACGTCAGTCACCACGCCGACGACCGGTTCGGGCGCCTTGCGGTAATGCCAGATGTGCTCGATGACGATGGTGCCGGCGGTAACCGCGATCACCTTGCCATAGGTGGGATAGAGGCGTTTGACGGCCGGGGGCAGCAGAATCTGCACTTTGAGGGCGCCCTGGAATTCGCCGTTGACGACCGGGAAAACCCGCGCCCTCTCGCCGCGATGCTCGCGCAGGAAGTTGGAAGGAGAGACCACCGTGCCGCGGACCAGCTCGAAGATCGTGTCCTCGCCGACCGTGTAGCTGGACGACTTCCCGGTGTCGTCCACGATCGTGAGCGAACCGGTGGCGGTGGACTCGTCCCGCGTGATTTGACTGATGTTGCCTTCCACGGCGGCAGGCTGCTGAGCGCCCGGCGGCAACGGTGCGGCCGGCTGTGCGACTGGCAAGGGCGCGGGGGCGGCCGGCGCCTTCTTGGCCGGTGCGTCTTCCGCGAAAGCGTGGATGTTCAGGAAGAGGACAACGCCGCTGATGATGAGAAGCGAGCGCCAGTGCATGACATCTCCTACCTGGGAATGAGCAACTACCTCGGTCAAGTTTGACGGATGCGAATCGGCGTGTCAAGCGCTTAGTACATCGCCCCGTAACGAGGGCAACATCCGAACCGTAGCCGCGTTCGTGAGAACGCGGGTTGAACCTTCGGTTTCTCTTCGCTCTTACCTGCGTTCTGACACGGCTACGCGACCGAGAGTTCCCTTTTTCATGGGATAACGTACTTGGCCGTTTACCCGCGGGGTTCGGAGTACCTCACCCCGCGGCGTGGGGCTAACCTGGAAAATTGCGGATCGGGTCCACGACGCGCTGCGTCGCCGGCATGGGCTCGGCTGCGGGAGGCGTGGCGAGCAGGGCCTGGAAGCGCGGATCGTTGCGGAGGGAATGGAAGAAGGCTTCCTCCGCCAGCTTGCGATGGATTCCTTGCTTCACCGCCGCCGCCAGCTGTTCCAGGGCGCGATCGGTCCATTTGGCGTCCAGCCGGGCGGCCGCGCAGCCGTAGATGCAGGCGGCGTCGTAATGCAACTCGGCGGTCGGCCTGGCCAGCTTCAGGGCCATTTCGATGTCCGCCATGCCCGCGTTCAGGTGCTGGACGATCTCCTCGCGGAGCTGATGCAGCGTTGCGGCACTGGCATCCTGGTCCTGATTTATGGATCTCGGGTCCTTCTTCCCATCAAGATAGCCTGCGGTCCACCGAGCCTTTTCGAGGGCGAACAAGGCCCGATTGTGATAGGCGGCCAGCAAGCCCGGATCGAGCCGAAGCGCCTGCTGGAGGTTGAGCGGCACTTGCTCATATTTCTGATGCCTGACCATCTGGGAGAAAGCAAGATTGTTGTGAACCTCCGCCGAAACGTACGCCACCTTGATGGCGTCTTCATAGGACGCCATGGCTAACTTGTCCTCCCCCAGCAGGGAATGGCAATACCCGATGGCGGCGAGGTTGCGGCCCTTCTCCACCGCGGATCCGGCCAGTTCATCGGCCTTCAGGTAATCGTCGATGGCGAGCCGATAATGCTCGCTGTTGCTCGCCCCCAGTTGCTGGTGCGTGCGAGCGCGGGCGAACCATGTCGAGGCATTTTTTGCATCGGTGCTCAGGGCGGTGCTGAACAGGTCCAGCGCTTCCTGATAGCGACCTTCCTTGTAATGGACAAATGCCGTCTGCATTTGCCGTTCGCCGAAAGACGGCCGATGGTAGGCGACGACCGCAGCCGAGCCGCCCAGCGCCGCCAGCAGCAGCCCGGCCAGGAGCACGGTTCGCGAATGCCGGGCGACCCAGCGGCGCGCCCGGCCCAGCGGCGTCAACCCCTGCCGCAATACCCGGACCACTTCCGCAGCGGAGGTCGGCCGATCATCCGGAGCGAAGGCCAGGCAGCGCTGGATAACGTCGCCGAACGCCCGATCCACCTGCGGATTGAGATCGCTGACGTGCACCGCCCCGTGCCGTTGCCGATCGAGCAAACGCCGGCACAGATCCTGGCTCGCGCTCTTGAGCGGCAAAGGGCCGAACGGATGCGAACCCGTCAGCAGTTGATAGAGAATGACGCCCAGCGAGAAAAGGTCCGATCGGCCTTCCAGCGACGATGGATCGAAGCAGCCTTGCTCGACGAGTGGCTGCAACTGCTCGGGTGGCATGTACGGGAAAGTGCCGCCGATGCGCGTCGTGGTCAGCATGACGTCGGCGGACAGGTTGAAGTCCAGCAACATCGGCACGCCTTCAGGACTCATCAGCACATTGGACGGCTTGAGGTCCCTGTGGAAAATGCCGCGGGCGTGAATATGGGCCAGGGCATCGGCGAGCTGAGCGCCGATGAAGCGAATGCCGTCCACGTAGCTGCCGCGGCGCAGCACCCGGGCCGCCAGGCGCGGTTGGGCCTGCGTTTCCATCTGGCCGGCGCTCGCCGCCTCGGTGATCGAGTCGAGAATCGTGGACGCCGGATACTCCGCCACGACCTTGGCGTCGATGTTGTCCAGCACGTCGCAGAGCGTGGCGTCGCCCAGATACGGCATGCACACCACGGTCATGCCCGTGTTCACGTCTTCCTGCACCGAAAGCACGGGCACGACGTTCGGGTGATCGATACGGCCCATGATCCTGGCTTCCGCGCCGCCGTGCTGAGCGATCTTGATGACCGCCAGGCGATCGCCGAGCCTGTGTTCCTTGGCCAGAAAAACGCGGGCAAAGGTGCCGCGGCCAAGCTCCTGCACCAGATGAAAGCCCATGAATCCTTCGCTCGCTTCCGGCCAACGGCTCGGCGCCGGCTCGGCGATCAGAAATGGGTTCTCTTCCAGAAACAGATGGGCTTCGATCAGCCGATGCAGCGAACTCTTCAAGGAAGGATATTGAGCGCAATATTCGTCGGGGTCGAGGATTTCGCCGGTGCCGCGGCGCGTGCAGAAGTCCTGATAGGCCTTGTCCATGAGCACGGACTTGCCCGAGCGGGAGCCAGGAGGCTCTACATGAGGTTCAACTGCGATCACCGCCGTGCTGCCCAATTCACCGAATTCGCGCTGATCTTCCCGTTTCATGGCATCGCTCCGGAGGCAAACTTGGCCACAACCCTTTCCACCGTACGCACACTGATGCTTAGTTGCTGGGCAATCTGAACATGGGTATGCCCATCTCGTATCAACATGAAAATGCGCCGATACACCGGCGGCTGCTTGCTGAGAAAAGCGCTCCAGTCCTCGTTGGTCATGAACATATGGCTGGGCGTGGGCTGATCCGAAACCAGGGCCTCCTTGTCAAAAAATCGGGAGTCATCCAGCGATTGCTCGCGATTGACGTTGTGCTTCTGCAGGATCATCCGTTGCCGGATGGCCTCGGCCACCTTGTTGCGAGCGATCTTCGTCAAGAAGTTGACGAGGTGTTCCGCATCCTTGAAGATGCGTTTCTCGGCCGGCTCGGCGAAGAAAGACGCCCAGACGTCCTGCGAAAAGTCCATCGAATCGAACTTGGAGCGGACCTTCGCGTGCAATTTCATGCGAATGGCACGCCGCAGCACGGGTTCGTAACGTTCAAACAGCTCCTGCGCGGCGGTATCCGACCCGGAAAGCGCCTCATTCATCAGCACGTGAAAACGATCGTCAGCCAGAGGCATCACCCACTCACAACTATCGGCATTAAGGGCAATCTTATCTAGACTACCACGATAAATGGGCTTGTCCAGCGCGGAATTGGAAATTGCACCCGTTTAGCCGCGACGCGACGTACTCGGAGCGGAGCGCGGGAGTCGCGCTCCGCTCCGAGTACGTCGCGTCGCGGCTAAACGGGCGCAATTTTATTTCACGCGATACATCCGGAGAACCGCCGCCACGTCCCAGAGCGTCACATTCCTGTCGATGCCGCCGGTTGCCAAAATCTTGCCGTCCGGAGAGAACTGGACCACCTGGAAGCCCAGAGCGCCTTCCTGCATGCTGGCCACGATTTTGCCGGCGGCCCAATCCCACAGGTTGAACGTGCCATCACGGCCAGCGGAGGCGAGCAGCTTATCATCCGGCGACAGCGATAACGAGCGAACGAGCCCCTGATGGCCCTCCAGCTTCCTGTTCAGCCTGGCGTGTTCCACGTCCCAGACGCGGATGATGCCGTCCTTGCCGCTGGAAAAGAGCGTCTTGCCGTCGCGCGTGAAGGTCACGTCGCGGACGAACTCCGTGTGCCCTTCCAGCGTCGCCTTGAGCTTGCCGGTCGCGACGTCCCAGAGGCGAACCGTCCGATCCCAGCCGCCGGACGCCAGCGTTTTGCCGTCAGCGGTGAAGGCCACGCAATTGACCTCGGAAGTGTGCCCGGTCAACTGCAGCACTTGCTTGTCGTCGAACGCGGGCCATAAGCGAACGGTTCGATCGACGCCGGCGGAGGCCAAAATTTTGCCATCGGGGGAAATGGCCAGGCCGCGGACATCCTTCTTGTGCCCGCGCAAGGCGCCGATCTGCTGCCGGCCAAGGACGCTCCAGACCTTGATCACATCCTCATGGCAGGACGCCGCCACAGCCGTGCCGTCGGGCGCAAACGCGACGGAGGTCACCATGTCCTTGTGTCCTTCGAAGGTGGCGATGGCCTTGCCGGTCGCGAGGTCCCAGACGATGACGGCCCCGTCCTTACCGCCCGACGCGAGCAGCTTGCCCATGGGCGCGAAGGAAAGACACGATATGGTGTTCTTGTGGCCCTTGAGCGTCGCGGCGACCTGGGCTTGAGCGGGATTCCTGGTTGACATCAAGAAAAGCAGCGCGATCCCGGAAGGCAAGATCTTCAAGAAAGGCTTCATCGTGCACCTACCTGGGAAAGACGGCACCAAAGTTCTCAAGCATCTACGCGTTTGAGTGTATTCGGGCCGTACCGAAGCGCCAAGCCATAAGATAAAAGCATGGAGGACACGCCGAATCCATGACGCAGCCGCACATTCTCTTTGTGACCGGCAAGTTGGCCGAACCGGCCTTGCGCCGCACCCTCGCCGAGCTGTCTGTGCGCGCCGGCTTCGAGTTCAGCGTCGCGGTGTTGCCCATCACGGTTGCATCCCTGGCGACCACGGCGTGGATCGCTCGCCATTTGCCGCCCATCACCAAGGTGGACAAAGTCATGCTGCCGGGACTTTGCTCCGGCGATCTTGCCGAGCTGGCGCCGATCCTGGCCAATGTGCCCGTGGAGCGTGGACCTCAGGATCTGCGCGATTTGCCGCAGCACTTCGGCAAGGCGAACCAGGATCGCGAAGGCTATGGCGGCCATGACATCACCATCCTGGCCGAGATCAATCATGCCCCGCGTTTGCCGTTGGCCGATCTGCTGACCCAGGCAAGAAAAGCGAAGGCCGATGGCGCCGACGTCATTGATCTGGGCTGCGATCCCGGCAGCGTCTGGAGCGGCGTTAGCGAGGCAGTGCGTGCCTTGCGGGGGGAGGGGCTGCGCGTTTCACTCGACACCTTCGATACCCACGAAGCTGAGCAGGGAGCACGGGCCGGCGGCGAGCTGGTGCTGAGCGTCAATCACACCAATCGGCACGCGGCCAGGGATTGGGGCTGCGCAGTGGTCGCCGTGCCAGATGACCCGACTACCCTCGGCGGCCTCGATGAAACGCTGGCCCAGCTGGAGAAGGATCGCGTGGCTCATCGCATCGATCCGGTGCTGGAGCCGATCGGCTTCGGTTTCGCCGCGTCGCTGGGTCGATATTTGGAAGTGCGTCGCCGTTATCCCGATGCGGAAATGCTCATGGGCGTCGGCAACCTGACCGAGCTGACCGACGTGGACTCGGCCGGAGTCAACGTGCTCTTGCTCGGATTTTGCCAGGAAATCGGCATTCGCAGCGTGCTGACGACCGAGGTCATCAACTGGTGCCGCAGCAGCATCCGCGAACTCGACCTGGCCCGGCGATTGGTCCACTTCGCCTGCCAGCGCCACGTGCTGCCCAAGAATCTGGAGCCTGGCCTGGTCATGCTGCGCGACCCCCGGCTGCGGACATATGGCGACGAAATGTTGAAGGACCTGGCCGAGCGCATCACCGATCGCAACTTTCGCCTGTTCGCCGAGGCCGGGCTGTTGCACGTTATCAACGACCGCATGCACCTGACCGGGACCGATCCGTTCGCACTTTTTCAGCAAGTGTCGGCCAACATCGATATCGATTCGGCCCACGCATTTTATCTGGGTCACGAGTTGGCGAAGGCTGAAATAGCTTTGAAGTTGAGTAAGAATTACGTGCAGGATCGACCGCTCATGTGGGGACTGCTGGGGGACGACGCCGCAGACCATCACGCCGCGGGGTGAGGTACTCCGAACCCCGCGGGTCAGCGGTGCAAGATCATGATCCTGCACGCCTGACCCGCGGGGTTCGGAGTACCTCACCCCGCGGCGTGGGAAAAGGAAAACATCATGAAAGGTGAGGTCGTCTATCTCTACGCGTTCGACGTGGCCAACGAGATCATCCCGGCCAAGGTTCGCGACATTCTGGGCAAGAAGCCGGTGCCGTTCGAAGTGCAGGTGGATCGGGCCTATCCGCGCGACATACCGCTCTATCGTCCGCTCTCGGTCGAGCCGGCCCCGCTCGCCAGCAAATTGCTGGGGCAGGAAGTGAGGGTGTTCGTGCGCGTTTACGACGTCGGCGTCGTGGCCATATCCATGCGCGTCGCGTTCACCTGCATGAGCTTGCCCGACTTGCTGTCATTCCACAATCCGCACCTCGAAAATGGGCAAAGCCTGGATGAAGTGAGCCGGGCGATGTGCCTGGAAGTGTATCAGGGACTGCAGGGCTCGATGGTGCGCAGCTCGTCGCCGACGGAACCGGAAGCGTATACCACGTTTTGCGTCACCGATCTGGGCGGCGATGTGCGCGATGTCAACCAATGGCTGACGGAGCAGCGCCGGGCCGTGGCGGGACTGCTGGCCGAGACCGATCCCGCCAGGCTCAGCGAGGAGCAGGTCAACGAATCGCTGCGACTGCGCCGCTCCTATGAAAGCACCGACCTGGTCGTCATCGACTGGGACGCCGCCCTGGCCGTGGACCTGTCGGGCTACGTTGATGATGTGATCTACATTCTCGAACTGGCGAACGTGCAACTCGAGGAGCTGCGCATGATGGACCAGACGCTGGATCGCTTTCTGAACCGGGCTTATGACGATCTGGAGCGCCGGCCATTTTCGCTGTGGGGCCGGGCCAACAAGGTGCTCGACGCGCTGCGCTGGTTCCGTGTCGATTTCACCAAGCTGGCCGACGAGGTGACGCACATCATGAAGTTTCTGGGCGACTGGTACCTGGCCCGCGTCTACCTGGCCGCCCGTGAACGCTTCTACCTCGATCAGTGGCGAACCAGCGTGGATCAGCGCCTCGCCCAGCTCGATCGGCTCTACAGCACCACCCACGCCGAGATCAACGAACGGCGCATGCTCTGGCTGGAGATCATCGTCGTGGTGTTCTTCGCCATCGATTTGCTGGCGATCTTCTTTTTGAAGAAGTGAGAGGGTCGCTTACAATCATCTTCACCTTTCGTTCCGTTCTTTGGAGGACATGCATCATGGCTATCGATGATGTGAAGCCCATCCTTCGCGAGTTAGCGAAATATGCGATCGCCAAAAAGGGTGCTCAGCAATGTGCCACCCATGTCAACTTCGACGTACTCGAACTCCCGTGCGTCGAGGTGATGGGCGCGTCCTGGGGCACCTTTTTTGAAGAAGCCAGCCACCGTCATGTACGTTTGCCGGTTCTGGCGAACCGGCTCAAAACGCACCAAGAAAAGCAGCCCTTGATCAAGCTATCCGAGTGGGTGGCGCGCGACGGTCATATCTACATGGAGGTTCCCCTTGATGCCGGCTTGCCCTTGGATTATCTCCAGTCGCTCATCGACGAAGCCCATCAAGTCGTATGGAATAAGTTGGACGAAAGTGCCCGGCTCAACATTGAACTCGCCGGACTTCCCTACGACGAGCGGTCGTTGCTGGATCGACTCATCGAACTGCGTGGTCTTGGCGAGCACCGCAAGGTAATTCACCAGATTGCGCGGCCCGCGATCCTGATGCGGACACGAAGATCCTCCGAAACGAAAATTCCTGTCGGTGCGGCCAAGTTGGGCGGCCGGCCCGACCTGCCACCCGATGTCGATTGGCCGACTTACCGTGACGGCAAGCCGCTGGCCTTTCTCGCCCAGCTCGATTTGGCCGAGGTTGACAAGTTCGGCTCGCCAATTCAGGGGCTCCCTTCCATCGGACTTCTGTCACTTTTTTCGGCGTGGGGCTGGATGGAGGAAGGCGACGGCGATCCGCACCCGCCCGAAGAAGATCTTGCCGAACAGGCCGGGTACACCGCTATTTTGCACACTCCGGCGGGTGCTAACCTGGAGCGTCGCAAAACGCCAAGAACTGTCAATTCCTTCAAAGCGGCCGCCGTTGAACTCCTTCAAGTGTTGTCGCTGCCCAACCATCGTCAGGAACCGCCGCTAGCGGCGCTTGACTGGACCGACGAACTATATGGTCGATTCGACGGCATGCAATCTGACTTTCGTTCTCTTCAGATGGGACACTTGCTGAAAATTAGCGACAGCATGCTCAGCCATCACTTGCTGGGTGGATATGCCTTGTTCCAGCAGGAATATCCGGAGGAATTGTTGGGAATGAATCGCGCAATGATCATGCAAGTCGGCTCGGATGGAAACACCGGCATGGGTTGGGGCGACGGCGGCGAACTCACGTTCTACGCCGACGCTGCGGCCCTTGCCCATGGTCGGTTCGAAAGGGTCTGGGGAACTTGCCAGTGCGGTTAATCCGGCGACGCTGTGATTGCAGCGGGCCTTAACGTCCCAACCTGGTTGCGGCGTTCGCGTCAGGTTGGAAAGCCTGCCCCTTCGGGGTAAAGAATTGCCAGGGCCGACGTAACCGAGGATTGGCGCTGCAACTACGCCGACTTGCGCAAATCTTCCCGGAACGGTTCAACCTGCTTGTTTGCATGGCGTACGCTCACCAGACGCAGCAGCGCCGGCAGAAACACGAGTGCCGTCAGCATGCAGCAGGTAACGCCCAGCGTCAGCACCACACCCAGGCTATAGAGCCCGCGATGCTGCGAGATCGTCAGCGTGCAGAAGCCGAGGATGGTCGTCAGTGCCGCCACCATGATGCCCCAGCCCGTGGCGAAGCTCAGGCTATAGCGCTTGCTGCGATTGCGCGAGCGGTAATCATGCAGCACGTGGACGCCGTTATCCGCCCCGACGCCGAGCACCAGGGGGAAGGCGATCATGTTGGCCGGGTTGAGCGAGATGCCGAACAGGTACATCAGCCCCATGGTCGCGACCAGGCCCATAAACAACGGAGCCAGCGCGATGATCATGTGCTTGCAGTTGCCGAAGTCGAGCAGCAGCACGATGACCATGGCGATGAACGCGTAAATCCCGGCCCAGAAGAAGCCGTTGCGCATGGCCTTGAGGCCTTCCAGCGTGGAGAACGGTTTGCCGCATGCTTCGCTATCCACCGACTCGACCTGGGCGACGAATTTTTCCAGCGGTTCGTAATCCCACAGCGTCTCCTTGGCGAAGACGCGCAGCAGCCATTTGCCGTTCTTGCCGATGTAGCGTTCGCGCAGGCTCTGCGGCAGATCGGCCACCTGAATCAGCTTTGGCGTCGAGACGTCGCGCAGCTTGTGCAATTCGTCCGCCAGATTCAGCGTGAAAAGCTGCTCATACTGGCGCAGATCCTCGGCGGCCCGACTGCCCGCGGCCTGGATCTGGGCGATGAGGAACTGCAAGCTCTGCCGCAGGTCACGCAATCGCGGCTCCTCCGAGCCCTCCAGGTCCTTGCAAAGCTTCGTGGCCGTGCCGACCAGGCTATCGATATCCGGCAGCGAATGGGGAACGACCTTGCCGCGTTCGGGCAACCGCCGCAGCCGCTCCTGGATGTCGCGCATCTGTTCGACCTTGCGTTCCTGATCGCGCGGCACCAGGCTGGCGACTTCGATCACCTGGCTGACGGCACTCTGCTGTTCGAACTTCGCCTTCAGGGCCAGGGCCTCTTCCGGCGTCGTCGTGTAGCTGAGGGCGTGCCAGCTCGTGCCGGTGTTCTTGTTGATCAGCTTGTGCTCCCATTTCACCGATTCGAGATTGGGCGCCTGCATGTGCAGCAAGTTGTGATCGTAGCGGACGCTCAGGGCAAAGTAGGCCAGGATCAGCGTCAGGCCCAGGCTGACCGGAATGATCCAGCGAGGCCGATGCGTCAGGCTGGGCAGCCATTGGCGGTTGCTCTTCTGCGCTTCCGCCAGCGAAAGAATGGCCGGAAGCTCGGCATTCTTCTTCTTGCGCATGCGTGAATCGAGCAGCGACAGCAGGGCCGGCATGACGATGAAGCACGACAGGGCGCACAGTAGCACGCCGCTGCCGGCAATCCAGCCAAGCTCGGCCACCGCCTTGAGATCGGCGAGCATGGTGGCGTAAAAAGCCAGCGCCGTGGTCAGGGCCGCGGTCAAGATGCCCGGCCCAACGCTGACGGCCGTCACCTGAATGGCCTCGGGCAAGGTCGCCCCGTCCTGGCGTTCCTGGTTGAAGCGCGTCACCCAGAGGACGCCGTAATCGCCCATGCCGATCAGCATGACCGCGAACGCCGACGACAGAATGTTCAAATGGCCGACGGTCACTGTCATCCAGCCGAGGGCCCAGGCGGTGCCGACCAGCAGCGTGACCACGGTCATGAGCGGATACATGATGCCGCGATAAACAACCAAGTAGAGGGCAGCGACGCCGATCAGGGCCAGCCAGGAAGCGAGGTTGCTGTCGTTCTGCGAGGCGATCATCTCATCGTTTTCGAGCACGGGCAACCCAGTGAGGCCAAGCTTCACATCGGGATAGCGCTTCTGAGTCTGTTCCAGGATTTCGCGCATGCCGTCGATGCTTTTCTGGGCGAAGGTGAAGCCGTCCTTCTCCTTCATGGGCCGAACCAGGAGCGTGGCCAGGGAGCCATCGCCGCAGAAGAAATACTGCGGCTCTTGCAGATAGTTTTCGTTGGCGTTCTTGACGGGAATGACGCTGACCCAGGGATTCTTGTAGGAATTGGGGTCGTTCAGGTAATTGCCGGCGCCGCGGCAAATCAGGCTGAACTGGTTGAAAAAATCCTCGTCGCTGCTGTTGCCCTTATTGAGCCTGACGGTGGACAATCGCCGCGTGCCTTCGTGCATTAGATGCTGCATGCCCAGCGATTTCCAGCTGAAGAGGGGATCCCCCACCAGGCCAGGCAGCAAGGGCAATTCAAGTAACAGCCACATATCCTGGAGCTTGTCCTGGATCTGGCGAATCTGGGCAACGGGCAGGAACAGCATGGCCCGATTGCGCAGGCTGCGCAGATCGACCTTGTAGAAGAGCCGATCGAACAGCTTGGGCTTTTGCTCCACTTGCTGTGCGAGATCTTCCAGCACCGCTTCCATGCGCTGGCGATCGCCGCCCTCGACGACCACGACCATATCGTCGTCGTCGCCGAACTCGGCAACGTATTGCTGCCAGCGCTGATAGAAGGGTTTGTTGGGGCTGATCAGGTCGTTGCGCTGGGTGTGGAACTCCAGTCCCACGTAACTGGTAACCAGGCTGGCGACACACGTCAGCACCGTGCCTGCCAGCACGATCCAGGGATGTCTGCAACCGAAGTTAGCCAGAAACGCCAGCAGACCGTTGATTAGACCGACTTCTTCCCGGTTCTCTGGTTCCGTTTCCATGCGAGCGCTTGCCTCCTTGACGAGTGAAGCGAGGGCGGATGGTAGCCAAGTGAGCGTCAAGTTGCAAGCCGAGACTGAGAGGGGCTGGATGTGGCAGGATGGGCGAGAGGGAGCGGATGGCGGGGTGTCACGCAAAGACGCCAAGCCTTACGGCCACCTTCGGCGGCGGGCCCCCCTTAGCGACCGCCGCGTCACAGGATCGGCTTCACAATGAAAGCAAGACAAAAAACCACGAAACACACGAAACACACGAAAAAAGACACGAAACAGAGGGGAAAAGGCAACAAGCCAACAAGCCAGTTTTTTTGTCTCTTTTTCGCGTTTTTTTTCGTTTGTTTTTTCGTGTGTTTCGTGGTTTCAACTCTGCCAGCACGATACACAACGGTGAGCGCTAATGGTTCGTAACGACGGCCCGTTGCGCAGTGATTCCTTGATTGATGGTGGAAATCCCGCGCTGAAACAGTTACCATGGCCTACCGGGACAAGGACCGGACGGACCTGCGCGACTTGTTAGACGTTGGGCTAGTGGATGAGAGTTGGTTGCCGCGTTTCCCGGCGGAGTTGGCGGATCGGTTGCGTGCCCTGATCGAAACGCCGGGTGGATAGCAGCTCAATTCGTGGCTCCGCAAGTCCGGCAACGGCTCGGCGTGTTACTTGCGATGGCGAATCTTGGCGCGCATCCGGCGTTTCTTGCGTCCCACCTTGCGCCGACCGGTGCTTTTCCGACTGCTACCCATGCCGATTCTCCCGCACAAAAAAATCACAACGCACGCAACTGGCAGAACGGAATTCTAGAAACTTCCCGCGATTTGACAAGGCGTGTGCCGCGGGAAAACGCGGCGCTGCAACCGCGCTCGCCAGAGGCGAGCGGCTAAACGGGTTGGAATCGGCATTCGCCCATTTACAATGATTGCATGAAGCTCAACATCGCACAACTGGGCCAACCCGTCTTGTGGCAACCCGCTCAACCCGTGGCGCCCGCCGAGATTGCCGGCGACGCCTTCCAGCAATTCCTGCGCGATATGCGCGAGACGCTCCTGGCCGAGCAAGGCGCCGGCCTGGCGGCACCGCAGGTTTTCGCCAGTCTGCGGGTGTTCCTGGCCGGGGTGCTGCCGCGGCCGACCGAACAGGACCCGCCCGGCATCGAAGTGTTCATCAATCCGACGATCGTCGATTTTTCCGAGGAGACGTCGTCGGCCTGGGAGGGCTGCCTGAGCTTTCCCGAACTCGTGGTCCTGGTGGAGCGGCATCTGGCGGTGCGCGTCGAGTATCTGAACGAACAGGGCCAGGCCAGGAGTCTCGAACTGACCGGATTTCCGGCCCGCGTCGTCCAGCATGAATATGACCACCTGGAGGGAATCCTCACGCTCGACCGGGTCGAGTCATCGCGGCACATCATCAAGGCATCGGAAATCGACACGGTACGGGCGAAAAGCGATGACGAGAAGGTTTAAGCCCTCACCGCTGATGATCTATGCAACATGCGGAGAACATTGACAATTGACAATTAGCCATATTAGCCATTGACAATATTGACAATTGCAAATTCCCGACCACCAGTTGGATGTCTTCAATTTGCAATTGCTAATTGTCAATTGTCAATTGTCAATTTGGTCGCCGGTTGCGGCGTGGCCGCGTTAGGGCCGCTTCGTCGAAAGTGCTACGATTTCCTCTCTCGCCAGCGCCTGCACAAATCCGCCGCCGCATCGGCCCAGTACGGAAATTCAAAACTGAATCCCGCCCCCAGCAATCGGCCCGGCGCGACGCGCCGGCTCTTCAGAATCAGCTCCGTCTCGGTGCGCATAAACACCGCCCCGATGGCCAGCATCCACGCCGCCGCGGGCAGACCGATGCGCGTGCCCCAGGCCACGCGCAATGTGCGCATGAACTCGGCGTTCGGCACCGGGTTCGGCGAGGCCAGGTTGACGGGGCCGGCGAAGTCGTCGCGCTCGATCAACCAGTAAATGGCCCGGATGAAGTCGCGTTCGTGCAGCCAGGAAACAAATTGCCGGCCGTTGCCGCAGGTGCCGCCGAGTCCCTTCTTCACCAATCCCAGGAGAACGGCGAAGATGCTGCCGGGATCGGGGTTCATGGTCATGGCCGAGCGGAGCAGCACCTTGCGCGTCCGCGGCGTCACGGCCTGCTCCGCGGCCCGCTCCCACGCCTTGGCCACGTCGATGCTGAAACGCCAGGTGTCGGGAACGTCGGGCTCGCTGCCGCCCAGGATGCCGGTCTTTTCATCGTTCGCCGCATCGTAGCGATGGCTGTAGATGGTCGCCGTGCTCGCCTGCAACCAGACCCGCGGCGGCCGCTGAGCCTGGGCGATCGCCGCGCCAACGACACGGGTGGAATGGACGCGCGAATCCATGATGAGCCGGCGATTCTCCGCATGATAACGGCAATTCACGCTGCGCCCGGCCAGGTTGATGACCACGTCCGCGCCGTCAATCTCCTTCGCCCAGTCGCCGAGCTTCTCCGCATCCCACGCCACGGTGCGCCAGGGCGAAACCCCTGGGGAGCGGCTGAGGATGACGACCTCATGGCCATCGGCATGGAAAGCGCGAGCGAGCACCGTGCCGACCTGGCCGCTGCCGCCTGGAATGACGATTTTCATCGGTTACGTCTCTTGCCGTTACAGGTTCTTTGGCCAGAGTCGAAATGCATGCCGGCGGTTAAGGCGGTAAACCTGGAAATCGGCGTGGTCCAGCGTAAAGATATCGCGCAGGCCACGCTTTTCGGCCAAGACGACCAGCGAAGCATCCGCCAAATCCATCGGGCGGTCGCGGTATTTCTCCATCAAGGCTCGCATCGGGTGAAGAAGTTCCGACTCCTCTTCGGCAATCACTACGTGACCCTGCTCCACGAGAGCCCACAGGCGATCCTGAGCGTTCCACCCGCCTGCTTGGCCGAGCAGGTACATCGCCTCGGTGAAAGCGGGCCAAGTCGTCAGCATGGGACCTGTCAGCTCCATCAGACATTCCACACAGGCATGATGGTGCGCTTCTGTCCTATTGAGGATAGCGATCATCGGGCCGGCGTCGGTGAGAATCATTTCCTGCGTCTCCGGATCAGTAACTCGCGAAACGCCGCGCCCGTCCGATCTGCGACCCCGCCGGGGCAATTCAGCACGCCAATGAACGGAGCCAACTGCTCCGCCAGCGAACCGCCGAGCACCTCGTCGCACCGGCGGGAGAGCGCGTCGCGAATGAATTCCGACTGCGAGGTCGCCACGGCACGGGCCGCACGCTCGAGTTTCGCTTCCAGCTCCGGATCCAGACGCACGCTTTTCATGAGGCAATCCTCCTGTATGACATCGCATATCAATTGTAATACGAATGCTTCGGGCGTCAAGTGCCATGGCGCCGCTCGCAGCTCGTCAATAGAAGTCGCCAATCTCGTAGAAACTGCAGCCAAGTTTGTCCTCGCATAGCTTCCGCAAGCGCGGAGCAACCTTGACATTCGCTGCCTGTATGCACTTGCCACAATCGACCACGATTGCGAAGCGGTAGCATGCCCCTCCCTGGACGTCTTTTGGTTCGCCCGTCCTACCGTCTCTCACAACGGCTGATAGACGCGCGACATCGAACGGCGTCGCGCATCGAGGGCAGCATAAATGCAAGCGAGCTGAACCAAAGATGCCGCCGGTTTCATCACCCTCCTGTGGCCAAAACTCCAGAGCCTCTCCACATTCAGCACAAGTTACTGGGGCGGTAAATGGGTCGATTTGCCCCGACATGGGGTAAACGTAAACGGGCGAAAAATGCAGTTGCAGTTTGTAATAGGTCTTGCTCGGATCAAATTGGTTCGAATTGAGCGGATAGCGCAGGCCCGATACGGCCAGGTTTTCCACTGGCCAGCCGAGTATCAATTCCTGCGCGTGATGCTTGGCAAGCCAGTTAGCGCTGAAGGGATAAGGAAATGAAATCCACTGTCGGCGCTTTTGCTGGGCGTAGGCACCCGTTATCTCCGCAAACGAGTCATAAGTCATGTAGTCAAATTGCATGTTGGCAAACGACTCGGAAGTCGGGTCGATGATCCAGCGATCCTCAACCAAGCGATTTAATAATGAAATCACTTGCTCTGGTTCAGGCAAGAAGCTGTTGGGCCGAGGGATCAAGAAGTGCTTGTACTCGACGCCCATGGAGTCCTCTCTGACAACAAACACTTCGCCGGGTTTGTTTTGCTACTGCCCAATGCAATACAGCATCTCCTGCCCCTTGTCCGCACTGACGACCCGCAAGTAGAGCCGCCCCCGGCTCACCGCCGGCGAAGCGTAGATGCCCTTGCCGAGCTGATTGTCGGCGACCAGCTCCAGCTTGTTCGGGTTCGCTTGAAAGACAAAGGTCTTGCCCGATTCGCTGGGAATGTAGATGTTCTCGCCGACCAGGATCGGCGATGCGCTGAAGGCGCCGCCGAGGCGGTCCTTCCAGGTTTCCTTGCCCGTGTCGGCGTTCAGGCAAAAGGCGACGCCGTTGTCCAGGACGCAATAGATGTGGCCCTTGTGGAGGATCTGCGAGGGGACGAAATCGCCGGCCTTGACGCGCCAGACGACTTCGCCGGAACCGTCGGCGCGGATGCACAGCGTTTCCTTGTCGGGGAAGCCGCCGGTCGCGAAGATGCGGTCGCCGTCGGCGATGATCGTGCTGACGCATTCGAGGCTGGTGCCCTTGGCCGACCAGAGTTGCTTGCCCGTGTCCGGATCGTAGCTGATGATCTGGTTGGCGCCCGCGATGAGCAACTGGTCCTTCTTGGCGACGTTCAGCACGATCGGCGACGCATAGCTAGGTGCGGGCGGGCGCGGCGTCTCCCAGCGCAGCTTGCCGGTGGCACGTTCCAGGGCGAACAGGGCGCCGCCTTGCTTGTGATCCGTCGCGATGATTATGGTCGAGCGGTACAGCGTCGGCGAGGCTGAGTAGCCCCAGTGCGAGACGAATTTGCCGACCTTCTCCTGCCAGACCTGTTTGCCGTCGAGGTCGAGGGCGGTCGCCCAGATGCTGCTTTCGTGATGAAACACGGCAAAAACCAGTTTGCCGTCGCAGGCGAGCGTGGACGAGGCGAGTGTGTTCTTGCCGTGATAACGGCCTTCGACGGCGCCTTCGTGGACCTTCGTTCGCCAAAGTTCCTTGCCGGTTTCGCGATCGAAGCAAAGCACCGATTGGGCCTTGGCTTTCTCGTCGGCCGTGGCGAGGAACACTCGCGAACCCACGATGATCGGCGAGGAGTGGCCGCGGCCCGGCACCGGGGCTTTCCAGACGACATTCTTGGCTTCGCTCCATTGCGTGACGAGCTTCTGGTCGCTGACGACGGCGTTGAAGTTGGGGCCGCGCCACCAGGGCCAATCCTGGGGATTGACGGCGATGGCGTCGTCGGGCGGAAAGTTCTGGGCCAGGGCGAACAGGGCGGTGACGAGGAGGTTCATGGAGCGTACCTTACGCGGCCGAGCCGCAACAGTGAAAATTGACAATTGACAATTAGCAATTGCAAATTGAAGTCGTCTGGCGTTTTGTCGGGATTTTGCAATTGTCAATTGCTAATTGTCAATTGTCAATGTTCCCCGCATTTTGCATTCCGGGCAACCCGCGCGGTTCCCTAAACAAATCGCGTGACGCCGGGCCGGGCGACTTCCGAAACGGGCGGCCGCGCTTCCCAGGTGTACTCCGTCGGCGACAGATTCTCGCGCGAGGTCAGCGCCTGCTCCCAGGTGATGACCTGGCCCGTGTACGCCGCCTGCCGGGCCATGATCGCGAGCAAGGTGCTCTTGGCCATGTATTCGCCGTTGTTGATCGGCTGACTGTTGCGAATGCTGGCGAAAAGGGCGTCATGTTCCGTTTGATACATGTTGTTGGTCGGGCCGTCGTAGACGCGCTGGCCTTCCGCGGTTCGCAGAATCAGGCCGCGGCGGCGTTCGGTAAGCTCAGCGGTGCCGCGCCGGCCTATCACATGGCCCGACATGTCGTTGGCGCAGCCCGTTTGCTGCCGGCAGTTGCTGAACAACTTCACGCCGTTCTCGAACTCGTAAACGATGCTGAAGTGGTCGAAGATGTTGCCGAACTCCGCCCCCGTGCGCACCTGCCGGCCGCCCAGGCCCCAGCAGCGGACCGGATAGCGATCGCCCATCAGCCAGGCGCAGACGTCGAGATAGTGCACGTGCTGCTCGACGTTGAAGTCGCCGGAGAGCCAGGTGTAGTAGTACCAGTTGCGCATTTGCAGTTGCATGTCGGTCATGCCCTCTTCGCGGCGCCGCGGCGCCCAAATGGCGCCGCGCAGGTCGTTGGCTTGCAGGGCGACGATATCGCCGATGGCGCCGTCGCGAATGCGGGCAACGGTGTCCTTGAAGCCATTGTCATGCCGCAGACACAGGCCCGAGACGACCGAGAGATTGCGGCGCCGCGCATCCAGGCAGGTTTCGAGCACGGAGCGAACCCCGGCGGCGTCCACGGCCACGGGCTTCTCGGCGAAGACGTGCTTGCCAGCCTGCACCGCCGCCCTCAGATGGATCGGCCTGAAGTGCGGCGGCGTGCATAGCAGCACCACGTCGCAGCAGCCGATCACCTGCCGATAGGCGTCGAAGCCGACGAAGCGACGGGCGGCGGGCACGTCGATTTTGCCGACAATTTCGCGTTCACCCTGAAGAGTCGTCAGGCTTTGCTGGAGTCGATCGTCGAAGGCGTCGCCCATGGCCCAGAGCTTGACGTTGGGATCGGCCCGCAAGGCCTGCGACGCCGCCCCAGTGCCACGGCCGCCACAGCCGATCAGGCCGACCTTGAGCAGATCGTTGCCGCCGGCGTGAACGTTGCTCGCGATGGCCAGCGACGCCGCCGCGGCTGCCGAGGTTTTGAGGAAGTCACGTCGGTTCGTGTCCATCGCGTGGGTCCTTTCCAAAATTGGCGAGCCAGTCGTGTGTCAAACTCGAACATGAATCGTACATTACCGAACGTCACGATGCAACCATTGTCTTTTTTTCGTGTATTTCGTGTATTTCGTGGTTCCAAATGCATTAAACCACGAAACACACGAAATACACGAAAAAAAGAAAGAGAGGTCACTGCGCCGGTGGGAAGAAAACTCGAAATGTGGTTCCTGCCAAGGGTTGGGAGACGATTTCCAGGCGAGCTCCGTGATGTCCTAGGATGACAGTGACGAACGCCAGGCCGAGTCCCATGCCCGCGCTCAGGCCCGCAAAGAGGGCGTTGTTGCGCTTCGTCGAAAAGTGCGTCTCGGTGCAACGGCGGCGTACTTCTTCCGTCATGCCGATGCCGTTATCCTGCACTTCAAGAATCGCGAGACCGTTCTCGAGTTTCGTGCGCAGCACAACGGATCCCTTCCACGCCGCCGCCGAGATCAGCGCTTGACGCTTTGGCAGCGACGCGAGAAGGGGCGACGGAAGTGAGAGAGAAGCAGGGGAAAAAGGCAGAAGCGGCGAAGCGGAGACGGCCGAAGACGGAGAAACAATCTCCCCTTCTCCCTTTTTCACCTTCTCCCCTTCTTCGATGCCGCGGGCTTCGTCGCGCAATCGGTTGCGCATTTCGAACGTGGCGTCCCGGGCGTTGAACAGCAGATTCTCTAATGCTTGCTGCAAGTGGGAGCGGTCGCCTTCGATCCAGAGCGGCGCGGGATGAGGCTCCCGTTCGAGCCGCAGCTTCCACTTCTCGTGGGCCAGGTCCGCCCAGGTGTCGCGCATGTCCCGCGCCAGTTCGTTCAGGTCGATGCGCACCTTCTCCGCCTTGCTTGGATCGCGGCGGACTGTCTGCAAGATTTGCTGCAATCGCTCAGTTACGGTGCCGAGCGTTTGCCGCACTTCGTTGAGAAGGTGGTTCTCCTCTTCCGGGGAGAGATTTTCATCGAGACAGCGGCGCAAGAGATCGTTGGGGCGGACCAGGAGGTTCTTGATGTTGTGGGCGTACGAGCCGGCCATGATGCCGATGTTGGCGAAGATCTGCGAGCGCAATTCGAGATTTTGCCGTTCGACTTCCTCATGTTTGCGCTCGGCTTCCTGGCGGCGCAGCTCTTCTTCAAGACGGAGACGTTCGGCGTCATTGAGCTGCTGCTGGGCGAGAAGCCGTTGCCGATCGCGCTGCCGTTCGCGGCGCTGGCCGATCACGACCCAGGCCAGGGCGAGCAGGGCGAAGAAAATGCCCAGCCCCGCGAGCTGCAAGCGCCGGCCGACCTCCTGCTGCTCCTGGTAGTGTTTTTCCGTGTAAGCGTGCAAATGGTACTCGATACTGGCCGTGGCGCCAGGCTGCAGCGGAATGTCGTCGAGCTGGCGAAACTGGCCGGTTTGCCGGGGGAGCTGTGAGTCCCATGTAACGGTCGCCGCGAAGGCCTCCGGCAAGGATTTACTCGCCGGCTGCCCGTTCGTTTCGAATTTCACGCTCAGGCGATAAATGACCGGGAAGAGCGGCAACTGGCGAGGATAGATCTTGGTCGGCGGATTGCCGAGGGCGCGCAGGTGTTCGAAGATTTCCTCGCGTTTGTGCAGGATCTGATCGTTCAGGTCCCGCAGCTGATTCTGGCGGTCGTCCTCGTCCCATTTGCCGGAATTTGCCTCGAATTGCCGATACTTTTCGGGCATGTCGAGGTAGGTGCGGACCAGCTCGGGCAGCGTGGAAAAGACGCGGGCCTCGCGCAGCCATTCCTTCACAGCTTCCTGGTCGTAAATCTGATCGCCGTGCAGCCACCAGGCCAGCGGCTCGCGCAGCGTGAGGAAGACGACGCCGAGGATGAAGATCGGCACCAGGGCGCGTACGAAACGCCAGGAAGAGCGCTTCCAGGATGTGCTGTTAGCCGCCATGAAGTTGGCCGATCTCCGCGTAGCCGCGTTCGCCAGAACGCGGTAAATTTCACTGGACCTGCGTTAGGCGCCGCGAAATAATCATTTGGCCAATGACACGTGACTGTCACTGCTTGGGTGGCACGCCCTTCGGAGTACCTCAGGGCGTGCCACCCAAGAAATTCACCAGATTATTCTTTCGCGATTCCCTGTCTCCCGCGTTCTGGCGAACGCGGCTACCTTACGTCTCCTGCCTCCAGGTGGTTACCACGGTTATACTCGACCACCAGCGGTTCGCGTGCCTGCTTCCACGTTAGTTCGTCGGCGATCTGCGGATCGATGCGCCAGATCGAGAGCCTTGCCTTGGGCAGTATCCGGCCAAATTCGCGGCTGGGCTGCAGCCAGACGACGTGCTCGCCGGTGCGCGGCTGGCGATCGCCCTCGGCGTCGAAGAGCGGCGGACTCTTTTCCGCGGCCGGGTGCTCCCTGGCATCGTCCACGCGGTTGTTATGCCAACGCAGATCGTGCATGCGATCGCGCACCGCCTGGGAATCGGTGGACCAGCCCGAAGGTGTCCGAGCCGCCAGCAGCAATGCCTCGATGACGTCGCGAAGGAGCAGCAGATCCTGGGTGCCCGTGGTGGAAAAATCGTCTGCCTGCGCCTGATCCTCGCGAAACCCGGCCGATTCATCGACCGGATTGCGATGGCTGAAGAACACCAGCGGGACCGGCACATCGAGCACGTTCCAGGCGAGGTCACGATCGCGGTAGACGTTGTTGAAATTGATGGAATCGCCCGAGACGACCACGACGTTGTGCACTTCCGCGGGCGCCTGCTGGCACAGGGCGCGCAGAAAGCGCCGGGCCTGGTGCACGCCGGTCGGCATGGCCAGGAGGTGGTGGTGGTTGGCGTAGGGCCTCATGAGTCCGAGGTAAATGCCGATGGCCTGCAATTCGCTCGGATTGGGCTGAAAGAAATCGCCGACGCTGTACTGCACGTTATTGGTGGTGTTATGAGGGAACGCGGCGGCGCTGTCGCCCAGGTAAAACAAATTGACAAATTCCTTCCAGAAATGATCGGCCAGGTCCTGCGAATAACGGTCGTCGCGCCAGGCGAGGGTATACAGGTAAGTGGGCCGAAAATGACCGGCCGCGTGCAGGACAGCCAGGGAACCGAGCGCGTTGCCCTGGGCCAGAGCCGTCGCGAGCGTGACGGCGTCGCCCTGGTATTCGGGCCAAACCTGGGGATTCTCTTCGAGGAAATCCATCACCGTCTCGGCGATGCGCTTGGTGTTGAAACAGAAGCGAAACGATCGGTCCTTGTAGACGCCCATGAGCTTGGGCCATTCGTCCTGGATCAGGGCGGTCGATTGATTGTCGCCGGGATAAAAGCGATAGGCCGTCGCGGAGGTGATGAGCAACAGCGGCGGCGCGCCGGACCACTCGCTTTTCATGCTTTCGAGCCGCTTCGCCATGCTGATGGCCCGATCGCTGGTGTCGCCGCCCATGATCGCCAGCGGCGGCCGGCCGCGGTTTTTCAGCTTCTCGAGCCATTGTTGCCGATGGCCTTCGCCGCCCAGTTTGTACCAGCGAATCCACAGCTTGGCCTTGTCCGTACCTTCGAAGGAGAGAGCGATTTGCGGCACGGACGCCGTTTGCTCCAGGAAGGCGCCCTGGAATGAGACACGCAAGCGTGGCAAGTCGGCATGGACGGTGGGCCAGTCTTTTTCGAGGTTCTTGAGGGCGGCCACCAACCGTTCCCAGCTGTCGCCGCTCGTCGCAGGGGCGATCCAGGCCACCTCCTGATGTCCGTCGGCCAGCTCCGGCACCTCGGCGACGCCGGCGCCCGCCAAGTATTGCCAGCCGAGATAGCCGCCCCAGCCGACGCCGGCCAGGATGATCGCGAGCAGCAAGGTTAACCGGAGACGGCGCATGCGATGCTCCAGTGTAGTCCTCACGCTCCGCGTGAGGAAAGGGCGCAGCCCTCAAGTAACCGGAATCCCTCGAACGTGAGTCATCTCTCACGGTTCGGCGCAAACAGAAAGCCCACCTTCTGAGGATTGTACCTCAACAGGTGGGCTTGCCAAAGAGTTCCGTCCAGATGCCTCGATCGTTTCGGCGATCGTGACACAGGAAATCATCGCGCTCTTGCAAACGGCATGCTGATTATTGAGGGCTGCGCCCTTTCCTTACGCGGAGCGTGAGGACTACACTAATCCTTCACCACCGCGCCCAGTGACACCGTCTCGGCAATGTACAGCGTCACGCCCACGTTCTGATCGCGAAACACCTCGACGCCGAACTTCTGGGCATCGGCGAACTCCTGATCGACCTTGCGGCACTTCAGGTTCAGGCCATGCTTCCAGTCGGGCGCCGTCACCTTGGGCGTCGGCGCCTTGAGGCCCTTGCCGCCGGGGGTCACAGCCAGGGTGCCGGCTTCGGTGAAGAAGATGAGATTGTCGTTGTTGGCGTCGCGGAACACTTCAATGCCGATGCGGCGAGTGTCCTTGGTGAAGGAGTACTCGTTGAACTTGCGGCAAGCGAGGTCGAGTCCGTGCAGCCATTCGGGTTCCTTGCCCTCAGCCGTCGTCACCGCATCGCCCGGAACGACCGCGATGGAACCGGTTTCGCAGATGTAGATGAGGTTGCCGGTGTTCAGATCGGCGTAGACTTCGACGCCGTACTTGGTGGCCTTGTCCCAGTCCTTCTCGCCACCCTTGCGAACGCGGAGGTCGAAGGCGTGCGACCACTTCGGCATGCGGTTGCCGGTGGCCTTGGCGATCTTGGCGGGCGTCGCGGACAGGAGGCCTTTTTCGGTGATGTAGATCCAGTTATCGGTGGCGGGATCGCGGAAGACTTCCATGCTATGCACCTTGGTCTCGCGGGAGAATTCCTTTTCGCCGATCTTGCGCACGGGCAGGTCCAGCCCGGTGACCCAATCGGGGCCGGGATAGTTGGGCACCTCGGCGTTGTACTTGGCGAAGCCGGTGCCGACCGCGGTCAAGCTGCCGACCTGGGAGATGTAGACGCCCAAGCTGTTGTTGGTGTCCTTGAACGCTTCGACGCCGAATTTCTGTGTGTTCTTGGTGAACTCCGTCTCGCCGAACTTGCGGCATTTCAGGTCGAATGCGTGCGTCCACATCACTTCCTTCGGCTTCTGCGCCTGCACCGGAGTGAAGAACCCCGACCCGAGCACCGCCGTCATGCCGACCAGGATCGCCCAACGTATCGCTGTCATTGCAAGCCTCTCGATTCAAGTAAATGCTGAAAGCCCATTATTACTAACAATATAGGGAACGGCCTTCCTCTTCCAGGCTAACGGGCGCCCGTGGCGCGGAAAAACAAATCCCGATGGATTCGTTTAGCGTTCGCCGCATCCTGCGAACGCTAAACGAATCCATCGGGATATTTTGGTCCGGTCGGTGAACCGCGCTCGCCAGAGGCGAGCGGCGAAACGGTTGCTACGGGTTGGGCGTGAACGACGGCCCCGGCGACACGGGCGGCCCCGATGTTGGCCCGAGATCCGCCCGACGCGGAATCGGCGTCACGGCGCTGGCTCCCGTCGGCCGGGCGGTGGTCGGCGGACCCGCCGGCGGCGGGCTGGGCGGCACGCTGGGGGCCGGCGTCTCCTCCACCTCTCCGCTGCCATCCGAGCCCGGCGGCGGCCCCGGCAGATCGGCCGGACTCGGCGACGGTGCCGGCGTCGGCGTGGGGGGATTTGGTATCTTGGGCTGCGGCGCGGGCCCGTTCGTCGCCGGCAAGGTTTGCCTCTTCGCGACATAAGGCCTGGCGACGGCGTGTGTCGGCACATCCACGCCGCAGGGCGTGTTGTACATCGCCAACCGTGGCCCCAGCCAGGCGAGCATGCCCGGCGTCAGCCGATAGGCGGTTTGCGTATCGTGATGGCCGTCGGGATCGTAGCCCACGCCGACGTAGATCTGCCGAAACTTGCACATGTACAGGAAGCTTTCCACCTGGGCGTCGATGTTGAACTCGTCGTGGGCGCCGTAGCCGACGTACATGTTCAGCTCGCCGTTGCGCAGGCAGGTGCGCTCGATCAGCTCGATCGGATTGAGCCGGCTGATCTCACTGATCGCGATCTCGGCACTATCGAAGAGCGGCATCACGAGCTTCTTGACGCTCATCGGAACCAGGCCGCCGCTGAAACTGCCCAGCACCTCGCGCGGATGATCGAACCTGGTTCGCCAGCCCCAGTGGTGCGGATCGAACTTGGCGAGGTAGTTGCCGCAATCGTCCATCCAGCGCAGGTTGAGCGGCGGAAACATGCCGACGACGGTGCCGAAGCAGTAGCGATGACGGATGCCGATGCTGTAAGCCGCGAACCCGCCCATCGACACGCCGCTCAGGATGTGGGCGTTTCGCTCCGGCCGCAGCGGATAGTGGGTCATGAGAAAGTCCCAGACGTCGTTGAGTACGAAGTCCTCGAAGTCGCCCAGGTTGGAGTTGATGAAGAAGGTGCCCGGATGATTAAAGCCCGGTTCACCGGCGAAGCTGCCATCGGGCATGGCCACGATCATCGGGGCCAGCTCGCCGGCGGCGATCGCCTTATCCAATTGGGGAAGCAAACGCAGCATCGATTGCTCATCGAAGCCGTTGCCGTGCAGGGCGATCATCAGCGGGTAGCGCAGATGCGGATCGAAGTTTGGCGGCAAGTAGACGTAGAGATCACGCCGCTGCCCCAGGGAACGCGACCAGATGCGCAGGTCCACGCCGGAGTTGGCGGTGTGATCGATCACCTTGCCCTGGATGCGCTGATTGAGCAGGGCAACTTCATTGCTGGTTTTTCGCCAACCCGTGGCATCGGCGCCGCCGACGAGCCAGGCAAGAACAAAAGCGGAAAACAGGACAAAAGCAAGGCGCTGGTACACGGCCAAACCTCCGATCGGTGGTTGTCTTTCCCCTATTGGTTCGACAACCGGGAGATTCGGCCTTCGCCGTAAGACAGGAACAATCAGCAATTTCAGCAAAACCGGCAGGAGATTGTAGCGATTATGACGAAAGAAGGGGGGGGGATTCTCAAGCCCCAGGGCGAGGTACTCCGAGCCCTGGGGGTTATGTTGTTGCGACGTTATTACCCCCAGGGCTCGGAGTACCTCGCCCTGGGGCTTGGGGATCCCTACTGTTCTTTGACGGGTTTGAATGCCTTCATGACCAAAACGCGCCCCATCATGCGTGCCAGCAACGGCACCGGAATAAAGCGCCAAATATGCGGCACATCGGAGCGCCGCAGCTGGCGCTTGTAAATCCGATGCTCGACGAACCGGCCGAACAATCGTTTGAGCCCACGAGCCGAGTATTGCTGATGCGCGAAGCGCGGATCGCGCCTGACCCGGCCGCCGAGCCAGCGATACCAGAAGAAGACGTTGTCGAACCAGAAATCGACGTTGTACTTTGCCGGGGTGACAGCCAGGACTTTGCCGCCTGGCTTGAGCACGCGATACACTTCCTCGACCACGTCCGGTGCGCTGTCGATGCCCATGTGCAAACTGCTCAGACAGACCACGTCCACGCTCGCGGAGTCCAGCGGCAGCCGATTTGGATGCGCCTTGACGAATTGCCCCGCCAATCCGCGCAGCTCGAAATTCCGGCGAACCAGCTCGAGCTGGGACGGAGATGAGCTGCAAACCAGCACGTTGGCCCCGTGCCGCGCATACTGTGCCCAGTCGGTGCCCAGGCCATGGCCGAGACCCACAAGAAGCTCGCCTGAATGTTTGGCGAACTCGAGCAGCTTGGGAATCCAGCGACCTTGCCGGCTGTGGCGCTGGTTCTCGATGTTGAGGAACCATTGCAGCGAATATGGCTCGGGCGGCTCTTCCCTGGGCGGCTTGACCGGGGCCGGAGACAGCGCCTCGTAGTCGTAGAGCTTCTGGGCAAACTCGGCGCTCAGGTGCGGACCCTGGAGGGTTGTGTGATAACCGACCAGGTCCCCGACCGGAAAGCCGAGAGAGTCCTCAACAACCGGCCCGGCCTCCTTGGCGAAGGCGGTGCGGCTGGGGTAGGAGCGTTGCATACCTGCGTCCCCGCAAAAGAAACTCGCTTAGGTTTTCGATCAAGGCGGGCTCATAGTCCATTGCTGCGCATGGGTCAAGAGGAATCCGCTTGCGGCTAAGGAATCGCGCGTGACTAACTTCCGCATTTCAAGGAACATCGGCCCGTATCGGCACCCCTCTCCCCCGTACTCGGGGGAGAGGGGTTGGGGGTGAGGGGGGGGAGTCAGCATCCGTGCAAAAACTCAATAACTTGTCGAGGGATCCGGATTCTTCCCCCTCACCCCCGACCCCTCTCCCCCGAGTACGGGGGAGAGGGGAGCCGGCGCCGGCCGTCCCGGAAGTTATTTTTCGCCGGATGAAGATCCCTTGTGAAACCACCTTCCCCGCCTGACAATCAACCTAACGGACCACGGGGAGAGCATTTCCCTGCATATCTTTTCCGGCTCGACCCCCGCGATCCAAGTCACATCGAGGGTTCGATCATGACTCATTCCAACATCGTGCAGACAGCGTCCGCGCCGCCTCTGACAGCCCAGAGTCTCGTGCGCTGGATCGCCACCAACAACCCGTTCTACGTCATCAGCGCAGGTTTGTTTCTCGCCGGCTTGTGGATCTCGTTTCCCGACGCGTCCGAAGGTGAGTCCACCTGGGCGCTCATGGCCGGCCTGACTGGCTACACCTTGCTGCTGGCCAGCACCGCGTTCCTGCTCGTGCGCTTTTGCAACGACTGGGACGATGTGCGCACCGTCCTCCTGCTCGTCGTTCTCATGTTCCTGGCCACGTCCGGGATGTTCGATTCGGTGCTCGTCACCAACGTGGTCAACCGGGCCCGCGACTACGATGGCCGATTCCTGGGGTGCGGCTGTTTTCTCGGAGGGCTGCTGTTCGCGATCGCCATCAGCGAATGTCTCCTGCGCGGCATTCGGCTCGGCATGCGCTGCTGGCTGCGCGTTCCTTATTATTTGATCCTGGCTCTGTTTTTTCTGTATCCGCTGGCCCTGAGCCCCGTGCTGGACCAGCCGCGCTTGGATGAACCGCGCAGCGAGGCGTTGCTCTGGGGCGTGTTCGGTTTTTCTTCCGCGGCTGGCCTGGTGTTTCTGACGCTCATTCCCGCCATTCGCCGCGGTCCGGGCTACAGCGTCGGCAACGGCAGCCCCTGGCGCTGGCCGCTCTATCCGTGGGCGCTGTTCGGCTTGCTGGCGTGCGCGGTGCCGGCGCGGGCGTTTCTGCTCTGCTGGTCCATGATCAAAACCGTTTTCGCTCAGGACCTCAACCAGCTCGTCTTCGGGCCTTACTTCCTCGTGCCGTTCGGCCTGGCCTTGACGGTATTGCTGCTCGAATTCGGTCTGGCGTTGCGCAAGGTAGGACGGCCTTCCCAGGCCGTCCAGTTAGGCGGCCTGCTCCAGTTGGCCCTGATCGCCCCGGCGGGATTGGCAACGCTGACCTTGGTCGGCCATCGCGACGACCCAATCTACGGCGACTTCTTGACGATGTTTCATGACCGGCTCGGCGGCGACCCGCTCTTCGTGACCCTGCTGGCGGCCTCAGGTTTCTACTTCTACGCCATGCTGCGGCGCGTGTCCCTGGCGTCCGAAGCGTTGACCGCCACGCTGGCGGTGCTTTCGGTGGTCGGCCCGAACGCCTTGGCGGAGGGCGCATTCATCGATCCGCAACCGCTGCCCATTCTCGCCGCGGCCGTGTTGCAGCTCGGCCTCGGACTTTGGCGGCAGCGGTCCTGGCGTTGTCTGTTCGCCGCGTGCCTGGCGGCGGCCACGATCCTGGCCGTGCCGCCGAGTGAGGATACCTGGTTTCTGCTGCGCGCTCCGATCGCTTTCCACGTGGGGCTGTTCGCCATCCTGCTTATCAGCGAAGGGTTCGATGACACGCTCGCCCGGCAACTGCGGATGATCGGGCCCGGACTGGCAACGCTGTGCTGCTTCTTTGTCATCGCCACGCCGCTGCACCTGCCTGCCAGTCTGCCCACCTGGACCCAAAACGCCTATGCACCGATCATGGCCGGCATTCTGCTTGCCTACGGATTGTTGCCCAGGCGACGAACCTCTCTGGTGCTGGCGGGGCTCGTGCTTGTCGTTTGGATGGGCGAGGCGTGCTGGCGAGGCTACGGGCTCTTGCGGCAGATGATCGCCGGCCTGGATTACATGGTGCTGAGCCTGACCCTGTTCGTCCTTGCCGTGCTCATTAGCTTAGGCAAGGCGGGAATCCTGTCGCGGCGGATCTCGGCACAGCGCGATGATGTGGCAGAACTGACCGAATGACAAACCTGCGGTCACATGCAAAGATCAAAGTTTGCGTCGCCCAGACCGTCGCGCAAACCAAATATCGCCGTTTGCGCGACGGTTGCAGCGAACTCACGGATTTGGTAGGATGCGAGAAATGTGCCCAATGCTCGAGGGTTGAAAATGGCAACCACACAAAACTCTGATTCGTTCTCTGAAGACCTGAATGCGCTTAAGGACCAGAATGCGGCCCTGCGCAGGCAAGTAGAACAATTGCAAGCAGAACGGGATTCGTATCGCCGAACGCTACAGTCATGGGCAAAAGAGACCATGACTGAAGAGATCGTACAGGGTTGGATGCTGGAGGAAAAAGTACAAGGAACCTTGCCGGACTTCATCAACGAAGTGCGCGATGACGTGTAGATTGGCGGGCCACGCCGCTGGCGGAAGGTTTCCAGGTCGTGTATTTCAAGGTCGTCAAGGGACTCTCAAATTATTGTCTGTTCCAGCGAGCCCCCCGCGTAAGCGGGGGGAGTACTACCGGCGACCCCAGCGGGCTTCCTCCCCCCGCTTAGACGCAGCTGAAAAAGTAGTCGGCTGGAGCGTACCACGGGATGAACCCAGCTTTTCTTGGCCGAGAGCATGGACGAGTGCGATTATGGCTGTCATCCATCCGATTCATGACCTCGCCACCACCCCCAATGCAAGTGGTCGGCCCCGTTGCGTCCCTTCTTTCTTAGGTTGCGTTCAGTTCGGCGCGCACTGGAAGTGTCGATGTGGCCATCGGCGCTTCTCGTCGAAGCCGAATCAG
>Ga0182024_10004266_pt1 | contig 33090 bp, 32 predicted proteins | sample P32metaG_FD_120480 | JGI IMG/M metagenome (GOLD analysis project Ga0182024, IMG submission 120480) | Permafrost microbial communities from Stordalen Mire, Sweden - P3-2 metaG (Illumina Assembly) | ecosystem: Environmental > Terrestrial > Soil > Wetlands > Permafrost | place: Sweden: Stordalen... | reverse complement strand
GCGGTGCTCATGGACGCCACCCTGATCCGCGGCATCCTCGTCCCCGCGTTCATGCGCCTCATGGGCGACGCCAACTGGTGGGCACCCAAACCCATGCGAGCCATCTACCAACGCATCGGCATCTCCGAAAGCGGCCACGACACCCTCGACCTCCCCGAACCCGAGTGGACGCCGGAACCCGTCCCCGCCGGCAGCACCACGAACTGAACGTCGGCCGACCAGTTCACGGCCCATCCGCACAACACATGACACGCCCGTTGGGAGAAGCGATGGCAATCGATCTGCTCGAAGCAATCGAGGTCGGCGGCACGACACAGTGGATCCGGGTCCGCGGCGCGGACGATTCCAACCCGGTGCTGCTGCTGATCCAACAAGGTCCGGGCCTGCCAATGATCAACGAAGCACGCCGCATCCAGCACCTGCTCAGGCTGGAAATGGACTTCACGGTCGTCTACTGGGATCAGCGCGGCTGCGGCCGCACGCTGCGGAAACCGACCAGACCTGTCGACATCACCCTCGACAGGATGGTCGGCGACACGGTGTCGCTCCTCGAACGCCTCCACGACCGATTCGGCACAGTGGCGGTCTACGTTGCGGGATTCTCGTTCGGGGCGACGATCGGCGCGTACGCCTCGGCGCAGCGCCCAGACCTCGTCGCGACCTTGGTCGCGGTCGGCATGGACATCGACGGCGCCGCCGCCGCCACCTCGGCCTACGACTTCGCACTCAGCACTGCCCGCCAACAGCACAACCGACGCGCCATCCGCCAGCTCGAAGCCATCGGCCCGCCCCCACACCTCAACTCGAAACAGTTCACGACCCGCGTCCGTTGGGCCAGCAACTTCGGTGGCGTCGCGACCAACGAAACGTACAGCTCCATCGTCCGCGAACTGCTCGCCAGCCTGGTCCGCTCACCCGCCTACACGACCGCCGACGTCATCCGAACCGTTCGCTGCATCACCACGACCCAGACCGCACTCCTCGACGAAATCGCCAACATGGACCTCGTTCGCACCCTGCCCCGCATCGACGTACCCGTCGTCATCGCGCAAGGCCGCCACGACCACGTCGCGCCCGGCGAGGCGGCCGAACGATACGCCGACGCCCTGCAGGCACCGAGCAAACAGCTGGTGTGGTTCGAACACTCGGCGCACACCCCACACCTCGAAGAACCCGACAAATTCCGAGACCTGCTCATGCAACTCCGAGCCGGTCAGCTCACACACACGTCCAACAACAAGCGCGGACCGAAGTCATGAGCGAGACACCGTCCTGGATGCTGTACGGCGCTACCGGCTTCACCGGCACGTTGATCGCACAACACGCACACGCACGCGGGCACCGACCCGTCCTCGCAGCGCGAAGCACACCTGGCGTTACCGCACTTGCCGAGAAGCTCGACTTGCCGCACCAGACGCTCACCTTGGACGATCCCGACAGATTGCGCGCCGCGCTCGCCGACGTGGACCTGGTCCTGACCGCCGCCGGCCCGTTCCTGCACACCGCAACCCCCCTCGCCGAAGCCTGCATCGACGCCGGAACGCACTACCTCGACATCAGCAACGAGCTGCAAGTGTTCCGCACCCTGTACGACCTCGACGCGCGCGCCCGACAAGCCGACGTCCTGCTCATCCCGGGCGTCGGCTTCGGTGTCGTCGCCACCAACTGCCTCGCCCGTCACGTCAGCGACGCAGCCGGCGGCGCGGAACATCTCGAGGTCGCGGCCCTGGCCGCGACCGCCCAACCTGGTCCCGGCGTCGCCGCGACACGGGAACAGAACATTCCTTTCGGAGGCTGGATCCGCCGCGACGGCCAACTCCATCCCCTCGAACTCGGCGAAGGAATCACGACCATCGCACTCCCCGACGGGCCCGCCCAGATCATGCCGGTCCCCACGGGTGATCTCGAAGCGGCCTTCGAAGCCACCGGCGTGGCCAACATCACCGCATACACCGTGCTCCGTGCACCCGCCGCAGCCGATCCGCAAACGTCGGGAGAAGACGGTGCCGGATCGCGAACTTTCGAGTCGTTCGGGTGGGCACGAGCCACCGGCCCCGACGGGGCGACCGCCGAAGCGTGGCTGCGAACCGGCGATGCGTATGTCTTCACCGCGGAGGCAAGTATCCGCGCCGTCGAGGAAGCCTGCGTCGGATCCCGTCGAGGTGCGTGCAGCCCGGCGACCGCGTTCGGCCCTGACTTTGCCTTCACGGTCCCGAACACCACCCGGATCGACACCATCCCCGTCCTATGACTCGAGGCAGCACGGAGTCGTGGTTACGGTCGACGACCATGCTGCTCGCATCCATGTTCGTTTTGACGGCCTGCCCAGCCGCGGCTCGTTCCGCTGACGCCACCACCGAACACCCATCAACACTGAGCACCATCCCGCTCGCAGCGTCCGCAAGACCATCCGAGCCGTACATTCCGACAACCACACTACGGACATCGCTCGCGTACACGAACCAACTCGCCGATCAGACCGGAGACAACGTGCTCATGCGAGCCTTCATCGGCGAGCCAGTCGCACCAACAGCGACCGGCATAAACATCCACACGCTGCCTATGCAATGTCAGAACGACGTCGACCGCGACATGGTCGAACGCATCGACTACCAACTGACCGTCACCTCGTTGCGTTCGATAGACGTGATCCTCACGCAGGAAGCTCGGAGTTCGACCCGTACCACAAGCGCTACCTACTACGCGAACGATCCGTCACACACAACCCAAGGCAAAAAGGAAGCCAACATCTGCTCAGGCGAACGCGCGCCCCGCCAGCTCACCCATGACTTTGGCAGCGTCCGGCACAGCCAAACCGTCGCGTTGACAGTCTGGGCCCTCATGATCGGGGCCGTTACACCCAACCGGCCCCACCCCACCCTCGCCGACCTCGCACGCAACTACACGATCGAGATCGCCGGTGTAAAAGGTCTCACGCTCGGCCTCGAACCCTGGGGGCCACGCGTCATGTCATGCAACACGATCGCCGGAGACCTGATCTCGGTCGCACTACCCCTCCCGACAACCATCTCATCAACCCGCGGCCCGTCCACTTGTCACCCGAACCCCTGAGAGGACGAACACCTTCTCGCACGAGCATCTCTGCCTGCAGTAACTGCCGCCACCCACTTGTCCCGACCTTGTCCATCCCGGCTCAGGGCACGTCCGGGAGCGGTTCCGGGAGTGTTCCGGGAGTAATCCCGAGACGTTGCCCACCCTGCGTGTCGAGCACCGCGAGTGAGGGGCGCAAATCTGACGACGACGCAAAGCGTCACCGCCTCACTGACAAGGCTGGTGACACACCACGACCTCCGGCCCGTTTCGCGCGATCTCTGGGCCGCGGTTGGGCCGCGGGAGGCCGAGAAACAACGACAATCGACGACAATCGGTGAAAGGTGAAACTGCAGGTCGAACGCCAGAACGGTCATAGATCCCGCCCCAGTCCAGAGGGCTCAGCTGTCTCCGGCGTACAAGCTGACTCGCCACCACCAAGCTTGTTACCAGGGGAAACGCAAAGGGACGACCGCCAACATTGCTCACTGGCTGTCATCGCTTGGCAACGTTCTGCGGCCCATCTGCGGCCCCGCAGTCCGCCTGCAACTCCGCATCGGCTCGCACGCAAGAGCAGCGGAGCTCGACGAGAGCGCGGACAAACATCTGTATCGCGGTCACAAGCTCGAAGATCGGCCGCGCGCCTCGCGGTCCAAGTCGTTGAGACGGTGCCGCCGCGACTCGATCGGAGACCAGATGCTGCGTCAGCAGCCGGCTTCAAGAGCGAGTTGGTGCAGTTGCAGCGCGTCCTCGAACTCTGCGCCGCGTGGGTCGACGGGCACCGCATCGAGGTCGCTGAGATGAGAGCAGCGTTCGTTGATCTGGTCGGTTGTCTTCTGGCGTTCGAAGATTGCGAAGAGACCGAGCCCGTTGCCGTGGCGAGAGTCGAAGCGAACACCGTCAGGTGAACTCGTATGCAGGTACAGGAATCGAGATATCGCCTGCGTGAGCGCGCGTGGTTCTGCCGAACGAATGGCAGCGCCGTCAAAGTCTGGAAAAGCCGAGGCTGAGCGCCTGCCGAACGAAATGGGGCCTGAGCTCCGCGATCGTGGTCGCGTGCTGGATGTCTACATATTGGCCCGCGAGTGCCGCGGAGCCGATTCGGCGCGGTCCAAACCAAGAACAAGGAACCGTGCTTGAGGCAATCGTCGGGTACGCGGCATCGCGAGGGTCGCCGAGAATCTCGGACATGTCAGCGACGAGGGCGACGTCCCGGCGGAACGGTGCAAGGACCTCGACATAGCACGCGTACGCGGTCGTGCCCGCGTAGATGACGCGGTACTGCGCTTGGGGGTCATCCCATCGGCCGCTGAAGGGCGCGAACTCCCATGGGATCCAACGCCAAGGGTCCGGCACATGACCGACGCGATGCACCACCGCGACGTCGGGCGGCTCGATCCGAAGCGCCGGGCCTACGAGGCCGACCATCACCCAGCCGCGGCAAATGCCCTGGCGGCGTGGAGCACTTGCGGGCCGACCTCGTCCACGTCACCCTCTCGCAACAGTCGGGCAGGGGCGCGGTCGGCGAGCTGCGGGTTCAGTCCCTGGAACCATGCTTGGACCACTTCGGGGGAATCCCGTCGATTCAAGAGGTGAGCGACTTGCAAGGCAGTGCGGAGCCGACGCGCGGCCTCGTCGGAGCGCACTTCCCGAACACCCTCCGCCCATTCATGAACGGCCCTCGTCTCGCCGACGCCCGCGACGTACGCGACGAGACGCGCTCCAAGAAGGTCTCGCAGTTCCTTGACGACGACATCGAGCGGCTCGCTCGACCGGCGGAGACCCTCGAGATCTGGGCGAGCAGGCGCTTCGAGTTCTGCCATAGTCGTGCCTCCTTTGCCGGCTCGATTCTCTCACCACCTGAATCACGTGTCAATCACATCCTAGACACGGTTAGATATCGGCAGTAATCCCGCTTTCCTGAGCCCCGGGCGTAGCCAGCAGAGCTGGCGTGATGCGAGATGCGCCCCGAGCTTCTCGAACACCGCGAGGCGGCTGTCGAGTATCGCCTCTTCCAAGCGATCGGTGATCCGGTCGCGGCCCAGCTGCGGCCCATCGTCTCCGACGCGGCGAGATTCCGCCGGTCGACCTTCGGTTGGCGGAGCACTCTGGGAACGCCTTCGACGCTTCGGACTTCAGGCGCCGCGTTTAGGACGCTTGGGCGGCGTCGAGTTCTGCGAGGACGTAGGCGATCGCTTCGTGGTAGGTCATCGCGGATCCCCGCGCCGTAGCGGCGGCGAACGCTTCACGGCCGATTCGGCGGGCCACCCGCTCGGGCGAGGCTTCGTAGTCATCGGCGAAGAACTGGTCGATGAGGGTCGGGTAGCCCGAGAGCGCGCCATCATTGACGATTGCGGCGGTGACCGCGGCGGACTCGTCGCGACCGCAGCGCTCGAAGAGCAGGCGTGCGAGCGCGAGCACGCCGGTCAGCGCGGGAAGATCACCTTGTGCGTCGACGTTTCCCAGCGCTTCTCGCAACGGTGCGATCGCGCCGAGGGTGTCGCCGAGTCGCATCCGCTGCCCGCAGACCTGCATCAACGCGCTGTTGTAGATCAGCGCGTTCACGCTGGCGAGCGCGACGCTCTCCTCGGCGGCCGCGAGCGACGCCTCCCTGTCACTCTCGTTCAATGCGCACGCGAGCGCGTACAGGGCGAGTGCCAGGATCATCGGGCTTCTGAGCTCTCTCGCGATGCGAAGCGCGCTGTCGGCGTCGTCGCGTGCGACGTCGGTGTCGCCGCCGAATAGCCCGAGGAACGCCGCGATCATGGTGTGAAACACCGCCGCGGCGTACGGCGCGTTCTCGGACGGTCCGATGCGCGCGAGCGATTCGCGCAGACCCCCGACGGCGCGGTTGAAGTCGCCCGTCACCGACGCGAGCCCAGCACGAAAGGCATGAGTTATCACAAACGCCGGGTGATTCACGGGTGGGTCGTCGGCGAGCGCCTGATGCCCGAGCCGTTCCGCCTCCTCACCGTTGCCTTGTTCGTACAAGCGCCAGCCGGCCGCCGCTCGGACCGCACTTCGAAGCGAGGGATCCGCACTCTCGACCACGTCAAGGGCGCGGATTGCCCAATCTCCGACGCCGATCACGCGATCAAAGGTGACCTCGTACGCGAGCGCGGCGACGACGCGCAGCGCGAGCTCACGCCGCGCCTCATCCGTGGCGTCGACACCAAACCCCACCGCGGCGCGCAGGTTGTCGGTCTCGACGAGGACGCGCGTCTGGCCCTCGTCCTCATCTGGGCCGATGAGCATCGAACCGAGCTCTTCGGCGAGTTGTGCGTAGTGCTCGCCGTGCAGTTGTCGAATCTCGTCCGCGTCGCTGTGTTCGGCGAGCTGGTCGAGGGCGTAGTGGCGGAGCGTTTCGAGCAGCGAATACCTCACGGTGCCGTCGAATATCGGTTCGGCGACAAGCATTGACTTCGCGACGAGCTCGCCGAGCGCGTCGAGCACGTCCCACGCCTCGATGTCGCCGCCCGTTGCGACCGCTTCCGCGGCGCGCGCATCGAACGAGCCCGCGAACACGCCGAGCCGATCGAAAACCGATTGTTCCCGCTCAGCCAGCAGCGAGTACGACCATTCGAGCGTCGACCGCAACGTCTGGTGACGTTCGACGGTCCGGCGGCGGCTCCCTGTGAGCAAACGAAACCGCTCATCGAGCCGCCGAGCAATCTCGACCGGTCCCATCGACGCGACCCGCGCCGCCGCGAGCTCGATCGCGAGCGGGATACCGTCAACCCGGCGGCAGATCTCGCCGACTGCCGCGGCGTTCGTGGCGTCGACCGCAAAATCGGGCCGTGCCGCTCGCGCCGCTCTACAAACAGCGCGACGGAATCAGTCGCCGCGATCGCGTCGATCGCCGCCGCGGCGTCGGGGGTGGGAAGCGAGCGCAGCGGACGCACCTGCTCACCCGCGATTGCCAGCCCCTCACGGCTGGTCGCCAAGATCCGCAAACCAGGACTTCCCGCGAGGCAACGCTCCGCGAGTTCTGCCGCCGCGTCGAGCACATGTTCGCAATTGTCGAGCACCAGCAGCAGTCGCTTCATGCGCAAGAACTCGACGATGCTCTCACTCAGCGAATGGCCACTGCGCAAAGGCACGCCGAGCGCCGCGGAAACCACCCCTTCGAGCTCGTCGGGCGATTGCGCCGCCGCGAGTTCACACAACCATGCGCCGTCCTCGTATCCCGGCAAAACCTCGGCCGCGACCTGCAGCGCGAGGCGGGTCTTGCCCACCCCGCCCACACCAGTGATCGTGACCAAACGCGCCTCGTCGATCGCCTTCGTTATCGCGCGCAGGTCTTCCTCACGACCCAAGAACGACGAAACCTGCAACGGGAGGTTCGTCGAAAACGCATCCAGCGAACGCAACGACGCGAACACACCCTCGCCGATCTGGAACACGTGCTCCGCGGCTGCTAAGTCGCGCAGGCGATGTTCCCCCAGGCTCCGAAGCGCCACGGCATCTCCTGCGAGCGTCGCGGTCGCCTGCGAACACACCGCCTGTCCGCCGTGCGCGACTGCCATCAACCGCGCCGCACGATTGACCGCCGGGCCGAAATAGTCGCCATCGCGCTCGGACGCCTCACCGGTATACACACCGATGCGCACCCGGATCGTCGCGCCCTCGGGCCACGACTCGCCGGCCAGCGCCTCCTGTATCGCGACCGTCGCGGTGAGCGCATCACCGGTGCGACCAAACGCGGCATACGCACCATCGCCTGTTGTCTTTACGACATACCCGCCGTGTTCTTCGATCGCAGCCCGCACCAGCGCGTCGTGACGCTCGAGCGCCGACCGCATCGCATCCGGCACCGATTCCCACAACCGAGTCGAACCCTCGATATCCGAGAAGAGAAAGGTCACGGTGCCCGACGGCGGCTGCGGCATCACCAAACGTTACGGCCGCGACCGTGCACGGCGCAGACTCCACCGCCCCCCGAAGTGGCCGAGTGCGACGAGCATCGCCGGTACCGAGGCGTTTCGCGACCGGCGATGCCGACTGCCGGGCGCTCACGGTCCCGAGCTCGTACTCATCCGCGCGTTGCTTCGGCTCTGCCGTCTCCTCCGTGAGTCGCGAGTGCGCTTCGAGCCCAGGTGACTCCGACCTCGGATGACATGGCGGCGCCCTGGTCGACGAGTTCGCGATAGCGAGATTCCTCGAGGGCGGCGCGTGTTGCCTCGAGGGCCTGTGTGTGGGCGCTGGCGTCCGGTCCGACGAACACGAACGTCCCTAGCGCTTCGGTTACTCCGATCGCGACGGCAGCGAGTTCGTAGTCACCTGCTCCACACAGGACTTCGACTCCGAGCCACAGGGTCGAGATCGCTGACTGGTAATTCCCGACGCGATCTGCGACCTCGATCGCTGACAGAAGAGACGCGAGGGAACCTCGCGAGTCTCCGAGCGCGTGTCGGATCTGCGCGAGAAGCTGGTGGCCGGAATCGAGCACGACGTCACTGGCGCCCTGCTCGGTCAACGCGAAGCTCTCTTCGAGCGCGCTGAGCGCGTCCCGTGGATTGTCCTGCCACCACGCGCACGCGTACGCGTACAGCGCGATGACCAGGTTCGCCGGGTTGGCGAGCTGGCGGGCGCGTGGAAGCAGCGTCGCGATCTGGTGTCGGGCAGTCTCGGTGTCCCCGATCGTGGACGAGAAGATCACGGCAACGAGCTCGAGGTTGAGAACGCCCCAGGTGTCACCGATCACTTCGAGATCCCGTGCACCTTTTCGCAGCAGTCGGATGCTCTCGCGCATGTCTCTGAGCGCAGCGACAAGCGCCGGCGCGGCAGCAGCCTGCGCGGCTGACGGACACGTCGCCGGGACGCCGTCAGCGACGGCGAGCTGAGCGTAACGTTCACTCGCGTCGAAATCACCCCGCTGGAGCGCGCTGCCCGAAGCTGCACCGAACACCGCGGCACGCAGGCCCGGCTCGACGCCGTCGACATACGCAACCGCGCGCTCGGCCCACGCGCCCAAACCGGATGACTTTGCCGTGTGGGCAAACACGGCGAGCGCCGCGACGATTCGTATCGCGAGCAGCGCGTCGTCTTCGGCGTCGGCATCGAAGGACCATGCGACAGCGGTGCGGAGGTTGTCGAGCTCGACGAGCGCGGACTGGCGGGCCCTGATCTCCTGCTCGGTCTTGAGGTCACGGCCGAGCCGTTCGGCGAGCTGCGCGTAGTAGGCGGCGTGTCGCCGCAGCGCGTCCTCGATCAGCCCTTGCGAGTTGAGCTGATCCCGCGCGTATTGCCGCAGCGTCTCCAACAACGCGTACCGCGTCACGCCTCCCTCGGCGCGTTCGGTACCGATCATCGACTTGCGTGCGAGGCTCGTGAGCGCGTCGATCACGTCCCACTCGGCGAGATCGTCCCCGCACCCGACTCCAACCGCGGCATCACTGGTGAACGATGCCGGGAAGACGCCGAGACGGTCGAACACGAGCCGCTCGTTCTCCTCCAACAGCGAATACGACCATTCGACCGTCGCGCGTAGCGTCTGGTGGCGCTCGACCCCGCGGCGACGCCCCCGCTGAGCAACCGGAACCGCTCATCGAGCCGCGACGCGATCTCGGTCGGTTGCATCGACACGACCCGTGCCGCCGCCAACTCGATCGCCAAGGGAATGTCGTCCAATCGATCGCAGATCTCCGCGATCACTGCTCGTGACGCGTCATCGACCTCGAAGTCGCGTACAGCACGCGCCCGATCGACAAACAGCCGGAGCGCGTCTTCGCCGGCGATCGAGCGGAGTCCGTGGACGTATTCCCCGTCGATCGCCAGAGCTTCCCGGCTCGTCGCGAGGAGGCGTACCGATCCGCACTGACGCAACACGAGCTCCACGAACTCGGCCGCAGGGTCAAGCAGGTGCTCGCAGTTGTCCAGCACCACAAGCAGGTGCTTGCCCGTAAGAACTTCGATCACGCTCTGTCGGCGCGTCTTGCCCGGCCGCGTCGCTACGTCGAACGTTGTCGCGAGCACCTCCACCAGGCTCTCGGCATCGTCGGCCGACGCCAACTCGCACAGCCACGCACCATCCTGGAACTCAGGTACGACCTCGGCAGCAACCTGCATCGCCAGTCGCGTCTTGCCGACACCGCCGACGCCGGTCAACGTGACCAAACGGTGCTCGGCGAGCCGCTCCGCGACGAGGTGCACCTCGGTGTCACGCCCGACGAAACTCGTGACCTGCACCGGCAAATTTCCGGGTAGCCGGTCGAGCGTCCGCAGAGGCGGGAACTCGCCGGCGCCCAGCTGCCAAACCAACATCGGGCTCCCAAGGTCGCGTAGCCGATGCTCGCCCAGACTCCGCAACGTCAGGCCGGGGACCAATTCCGCAGTTACCGCCGCGAGCAAGACCTGGCCACCATGGCCCGCGGCCATCAACCGCGCCGCACGATTCACCGGCGGCCCGAAGTAGTCGCCGTCGCGCTCGTGCACCTCGCCGGTGTTGATCCCCATGCGCACCTTGATGTGGGGAAGATCCGCGATCGTTCGGTCTGGCACTGCACGGCCGCCGTCACCGCGTCGGCAGCACGGGCGAACGCCGCCGCAAACCCATCGCCACCCGTCGCGAACACGTACCCACCGGCAGCCTCGATCGCCGACCGGAACCGCGCGTCGTGCTCGGCGACCAGCGCCCGCATCTCGTCAGCTCGTTCCTCCCAAAGCCGCGTCGAGCCCTCAATATCCGTGAACAAGAACGTCACGGTCCCAGACGGCGGCTGCACGAAACGAAACGCTACCGACGCCGGCGACCAACCGCCCCCGTCTCCATTCCGAGCCGATGAGCTCCGACTTCGCGCGTCCCCGAACGACGGCTGCCACTGCCCCAGACATATGACGCCGTGAGCGGGGCAGCCGAGCGGCGTCTCGTCCAAGGCAGGGACTAACAGCCCCGACATTGATTTAGGAAGCGAACTCGGGAGTAGTTCCGGGAGTGGCGTGGCAAATGTTGAGCACCCGCCGTGAACGAGTTCGCCGACGGACCGCTGGCAGAGATGACGATCGAGAAGCGCAACGTGGTCAGCGCGGACGCTCGGCGCAGCGGACAAGCTCGCCAGCCTTAGCCAAGTTGTGGGCCGCGGATGGGCCGCGGGAGGACGAGAAAGGACGACAACCAACGACAATCGGTGAAAGGCGAAACCGCAGGTCAAGCGCCAGATCGGTCATAGATCCCGCCCCAGTCCAGGGCCGTCAGCTGTCTCCGGCGTATGGGCTACTCATGGTCACGTCGATACGACGCGCGCCTCGTGCGTACAGAGGTCGCGTGCAGTCGCGTGCAGACCTATCGCGTGCAGACCTTGCGTGCAGACCTTGCGTGCAGACCTTGCGTGCAGAGGTCGCGTGCAGACCTTGCGTGCAGAGGTGCGGGCCTCGGCCTGACCCCGGCGAACGCATCGTCGGCCGAGCACGAAGTATCGGCACGGTTCGAGGGAAAACGGCGCAGCATTCCCGGCGCAACGGAACGTGTCCATGGATCAGAACATCGATCGCCCCCACGACCAGCCGCTACGCGGCACGCGCAGACACCGGTTCTGCTCCCCTGCCTTCGGCGGCGCGCCGCTGCTGACTCCCCTATACGCGCCGACAGGTTGCGATGACAGGAACGTCACGCTACTCGCACGGCGTCCATACACGTTCGCTGCCGATAGTGTCGGCTGACGTCGGGACGACGTGGTGGTGCGCACCGAGAGCTCGGTCCCGTGCCGCTTAGCGGCACGGGCAAGTCTGTGACGCTCGTGAAGGCCGTTTTTCGGCGCGACGTGTGCATGTGGGAGAGGGTCGTGTTGGGGGTCGGTGTGCCATTGTCATGAGGGGTCACGAGACTGCTCAGGTGGCGGCGCAGCGCGGTGAATTCGGGGAGTCGATGGAGGCGGCTAACGAGGAGTCCGGCGTCGATCGTGAGGGCCACGTGGACAGGTCGTGATCGTCCGCAGGCCCATGTTGCACGGGCCCCGCAAGATCACTACGAGCAGCTCGCCGGGCCGTCTGTCGAGCTGTTCCAGACGCTGTGCGTCGACGACGGCCATCTCCCCGTACGGCGTGGAGACCAACGTGGGGCGCTCCGCGACCTTGGTAGGCGCATAGCCGTCGTGCGTGCCTCTGAAGCCGAAGAGCGGGGCGGTCGTGTTGGGTCCGGCGGCAACGAGTTCGGTGGCGGCGTGTCCGGCGAGGAGGTGTGCGGTCGCGGAGGCGACCGTTGTGGTGCCGCTCCCGCCCTCGCGCTGGCGATGGTGATCGTCGGTGAAGTCATGTGATCCGACTCCATTTCGTAGCGTGCAGACCTTGCGTGCAGACCTTGCGTGCAGACCTTGCGTGCAGACCTTGCGTGCAGACCTCGCCCCCTCCCCGGGAGAGCGCTGAACCGCGCGACCGCTCGGTTATGACGCGTCACTGTCAACGTGACCTCGTTTTGGTCCACCGCGTATCGGTGGGTCGGGTCAACGACTCGCGTGACGGGCGGACGGCTGACGCAGAAGACTGAGGCGGTGTCCGGCATCGTCGATGCATCGCTGTTCCACTTTTCTTTCGGGTCGTTGTCGCGCGGAGCCGTCGCTCCGCGCTATTCCTGTTCGTGGAGGGTTTCAGATCTGCTGGCCGGGCTGTAGCGGAGTACGCGGGCGGCGTTCGGCACGCTGATGTGCTGCCGGTCCACGTTTCGAAAAGTGGGTCAATTGCGCGACGCCGACAGACGTCGCTTGCTGCCGACAAACCGTCTGGCTTATCGGGAAACAACGCGCCGCGCGTCGGCGTTCGGACAGGTGCCGGCAGTCTGGCCAGCGGCTGGCCGAGGGCTGTCGTCTTGTTGGCCGGACGAACAGATGTCGTGTGTTTCTCGGCGGCGGGAGTGGTTCCGGGAGTTATTCCGGGAGTGGTTCCGGGAGTTACGACGCGCACGATCGAGGTGATGCCTTCGTCTCTCGGAGATCGCGAGAACTGCGGTGACTCGGTCGACCGGCCGGTGCCGCCAGAGGTCGACCGACGCCTGAGCACGGTCGAGGTTCCCAGCCAGCCGCCGGTTCTGACATCGGGTGCGGCGCGAGCGCTCGTCCGGATACTCCTCAGGGCCAGCCGATCGGGCTCCGACGCAACGGTCCCGACGATGTCGGCCCTGACGGTCGCGACCGGCGAAGAGATGTTCGAGATGGAAGCGACCGAGTATGCGATCAGCCGTCTACGTGTGTTCGCGGCCGCTGGTCTGGATTGCGATATCGAGTTCGGACGGTTCGACGATCCGGATGCACCGACGTGATGCTCCATCTAACCCCATGCGCGCGGGCACAAGACTCAGGTGATCGATTCGGCGAGCACTGCGGTGACAGCTGGCTCGTCCGAGGCGATGGCGTAGATCTTCATGATGGTCGCGGGAGTATCTCCGAGTCTTGCAGCCACAACGTTGATGGGCGTGCGCAGTCTTGATGGACCGGTTGCCGCCTCTCCCAACCGCTGAAGCGCAGCCGACGCTCACAGTTCCCGACGCGGGGCAATACCTGGGCCTAAGCCGGTGGGCGGCGTACCAGGCTGCACGGAATGGCGAACTCCCTGTTATCCGCGTCGGACACCGAATCCTGGTCTCGACCGCGGAGTTCCGGCGTCTCCTTGGGATGGACCCCGCGTCATGAACGCGCCGAGCGAAGACCCGGGGGAACTGATCGAGTTCCGGCGACAGTTCGGCATCATCAAGCAACCTCGAGACCACGGCTCGGAACCTCGATCGTGACCCTCGCCGCCTGCGAGAGTGCCTTGTACTTGCAGCTCGCGAACTCGATCACTGAGCAAGCCATGTACCACCGTTGCGCGACCGAGCGCTGCGGGAGACCGCTCGTTCGCCAGCCGGGCGGCGCGCAACAGGGCCCAGTACAAGACCACCGGAGTGAAGCACTGCTCGCCCGAATGTGTGAAGCGGCAAGGCGTGGGAAACTGGCGCCGAAACCAGAGTCAGCGGGAGGCTGAGTGAGAGGCAGCGTCAGAAAGGATGCCAAGCGCGGCAGTTGGTGTTTCGTCGTCGATGTCGGCGTCGATCCCGCGACCGGGAAGCGTCGCCAGAAGTACAAGCGTGGTTTCAAGACTCGTAAAGCCGCCGAAACTGCGCTACGAGACGTTTTCGCCGAGCTGCGAGGTGGTGAGTACGTGGAGCCGTCGGCGCAGCCGCTGCGCGTGTATCTCGAGCATTGGCTGGAAACCGTGGCGGTGAACCGCAAGGAGTCCACGGCCGGCGGGTACGCGCACAAGATCCGCCGGTAGGTCATCCCACGGATCGGCGCAATGCCCCTCCGTCAGGTCGACGCCGCGACGCTCGACACGCTCTATGCGGACCTTCTCGCAAGTGGGGGACGCGACGATGGACACGGCAACCCGACACCACTGTCACCCCAGACGGTGGCTCTCGTGCACCGCATTCTGCATCGCGCCTTCAAAGATGCCGTGCACCCCGCTCGGCTGTTGCGGTCGAACCCGGCCGCCGACGTCGCTGTACCACGATCGACCGCGCCGCGCACGATGAAGGTGTGGACGGCCGATGAACTGCGGGCGTTTCTCGCGTCCGTCACCGACGAACGGCTTCGAACACTGTGGGTCCTCGCGGCGACGACGGGCATGCGCCGCGGTGAGCTATGCGGCCTGCAATGGGACGACATCAGCTTCGCCGCGAACCAGCTCGCGGTCCGACGGTCACGCGTCCCGGTCAACGGCAAGATCATCGAATCGACCCCCAAGTCAGATCGCACCCGCGTCGTCGCCCTCGATCCGGGCACCGTCGCGATCTTGCGCGCGCACCGACGCCGACAGCTCGAGGAGCGCCTCGCCGCCGGCACGGCGTGGCACGACACCGGCTACGTGTTTTGCAATGAGCTGGGAGAGCCTGTGCGCCCCGACGCGGTTACCCGAGCCTTCACCCAGCAGATCCGAACAGCCGGCCTCTCCCCCATTGAGCTCCACGGCCTGCGCCATACCCACGCCACCCTCGGGCTCGCGGCCGGGGTCCCGGTCAAGATCATGTCGGAACGCCTCGGCCACGCCAAGACCGCGATCACCGAGGACCTCTACATGCATGTAGACCCGACGATGCAGCACGGCGCCGCCGAGACACTGGGCGCCATCATCCTCGGCCCGTGATCACTTCGTGATCACAAGCCGTTCCGAATCCCCCTGGGAGTGACCGAACGACGCCTTGACCAGCGCTTTCGTGCTCAGCTCGTGCCGACCTCGTACGGCTCGGCGTAGAACTGGCTGTACCACTTGCGGAACTTCATGATCGGGCCGTCCGTATCCGCGAGGGCCGGCGTCGGCAGGAACATCTTGTGCTCCCAGATCGGTTGGTCTTCTTGGACCTGCTTGTTGATCTCGTGCACGAATGCGTCGGCAACCGTCGACGTGAGCTTCTCGTCGTCGAATTTGCGAACGACGAAATTGAAGCGCACCTGCGTGGTTTCGTCGTCGATCGGAGTGGTGGTCGCGATGTTGATCGCGTCGACGATGCCACTGAACCACACTTTCGCGAAACCCGGACCGTAGTTGTACACGTCTATTCGACCGTGGGTCACGCCGCGTGGAGTGACGAACGACTGCTTCGAAAGCATCACCGAGCACGGACCGTCGGTGTCGTAGCTCTCCATTTCGGCGACGTCGTCGGTGCCGTGCACGTACTGGAAGTGGGCAGGGTCGACTCCGTTCTCCGACATCTCCTGCGGAACGGTGCGGATCACGTACGAAGACGAGTAGAAGTCGCTCCATGCGGGATCGCCGATCTCGTCGATCGCAGGGATCTCCCATCGTGGCGGTTCGTCGTTGGGGTGATACCAGGCCAGCACAAGTCCGTTGCGCACGACAGTGGGATACGTACGCAGTCGCGCTTTGCGGTTCGTGCGCTGGCTGTACGGGATGTTCGTGCACGCGCCGGCGCCGTCGAAACGCCAGCCGTGAAAGGGGCACTGCAGCTCGTCGTCACGGACCGTACCGCCGTACGCGAGATGTGCGCCGAGATGTGGGCAGAACGCGTCTTGGAGGTGGAAGTCGCCCGTCGCGTCGCGCCACAGCACCAACTCGCGGCTCCAGTAGTTCAGCGCCGTCACCGCACCCGGCTCGAGATCGCCGGGAAAGGCGACTTGAAACCAGCCGAACGGCGTCGGGAATGGGAAGCGACGAGAGGCCATCCCGCCGATTTTAGAACACGTTTCAATAAGCGGCCAGCAGGCGCCTCGCCGCAGCGCCCGCGCGCCGGCCGATTTCGAGCGGACCGTGCTTGTGCAACTCGTCAGAGAACACCTCGACCCCGACCGGGGCAACGGCACCGATCTCATGCAACACCCTGAGCATGCCCACAAGATCGAGCTCACCGTCACCCGGGAGGACACGGTCGTGGAGGGTCGCGTGCAGCAGGTCCGCCTCAGCGAGCCTTGGCCCGTCGTCGAGCTGGATGCCGAGCACGCGATCGCCCGGTACGTCGCGAAGCAGCTGGTCGTCGGCGCCGCTGCGAAAATAGTGCCAGGCGTCGACTGCGATTCCGCCGTTGGGCCGATCCGCACAACGCACGATCTCCCAGGCCGTGGCGAGGTCTGGGATATGCGACCACGGCAGGAACTCCAGGTGCACCAAGAGGTCGCGTTCGCGCGCGCGGTCGCATAGCGCAGCGAAGGCCTCGGCCGCGGCGTCGACGGTCCAGCGGCCGCCAAAGATGTCGACCGCGTTGATCGAACGTGCGCCAACCACCTCGGCGATGCGGAACAGCTCCGGCTCGCCGTAAGCGAACACCTCTTCGGAGTCGAGACCCGCTGGGATGTCGGCAGCAATCGCGGTCGCGCCCGGCAACCACCACCACGCCGGATCGAGTTCGGCGATCGAAACGCCGTTCGCGTCGAGGCACGCTCGGATGTCGGCGTCGGTCATACCGTCGCGTCGGGCGCTCGCGTAATCGCGCCCCCAGAGCGACATCGCCGCGAACCCGCCGGCGACGGCGGCGTCGACGCGATCCCGAAACGATGTGGAGCGAGGCAGCGTGCCCGCGCAGAGCACGAGGTCGCTGGCGGTGAGCGCCATCGCTCCTGACCTTCCTGTCGACCTCACGGAGTCGTCGACCTTGCTGCGCTGCGGCGCGTTGCGGGTGTGAGATGGGCGACCTTACAGTGCACTTTGTGGCGACCCTCCGAATCGGCATCCTCGGCGCGGCGCGCATCGCGCCGTCGGCAGTGATCAAGCCGGCGCACAACGTCAGCGAGGCGGCGATCGGCGCCGTGGCGGCCCGGGATCGCACACGCGCGGAGGCGTTCGCGTCGAAACACGGCGTACCCAAGGTCCACGACACGTACGCGGCGCTGGTCGCCGATCCTGAGCTCGACGCTATCTACAACCCGCTCCCCAACGGCCTGCACGCGCAGTGGACAATCGCCGCGCTTGAGGCCGGCAAACACGTACTGTGCGAGAAGCCATTCACCGCGAACGCGAAAGAGGCAGAAAACGTCGCCGCCGTCGCGGCTCGCACTGGACTCGTGGTGATGGAGGCGTTTCATTACCGGTATCACCCACTCGCGCACCGGATGCGCGCGATCGTCGAAAGTGACGAGTTAGGTCAGATTCGGCGCGTCGAAACCGCCCTTTGCTTTCCGCTCCCGAAGTTCTCCGACATCCGCTATCGGTACGACCTCGCCGGCGGCGCGACGATGGATGTCGGCACGTATACGGTGCACATGGCACGGTTGCTCGGCCGTGAAGAACCGGATGTCGTCTCGGCCGAACCGAGATTGCGCACCACTGATATCGACCGTGCGATGCGCGCCGAGCTGACATTCCCCGGCGGCCACACAGGTCGGATCACCTGTTCGATGTGGTCGAAATGGTTCATCCAAACCTACGCGCGCGTAATCGGCGACCGCGGCGAACTCCACGTTATCAATCCGACCTCTCCGCAACTTTGGCATCGCATGCGTGTCACTACGGGTGGCACGACCCGCACCGAGAAGTTTTCACGCAAGCCGACGTACGAGTACCAACTTGAGGCATTCTGCGCGGCCGTGCTCCACGACGAGCCGACGCTCACGCCTCCGTCGGATTCGATCGCCAATATGCGCGTGCTCGACGCGATCTACCTGGCCGCTGGGATGAAGCCGCGCGGCACGTGACGTCAGGTCGGTCCGATTCCCGAAGGTTGGGCGTCGTTGTCGTTGGAACCGGGTTTGGTTGCATCACGCATGTACGCGCGCTGCGCGCCGCCGGCCTCAACGTCCTGGCCGTGGTGGGGCGCGATCCCGAGCGCACCCGTGAGCGGGCACAGAAGTTCGGAGTTCCGTTCGCGCTCACTTCGCTGAACCGCGCGCTCACCCTTGACGGCGTCGACGCCGTCACGATCGCGACGCCCCCGCATACGCACGGCGACATCGCCCTGACCGCGATCGCGGCGGGGAAGCACGTGATCTGTGAAAAGCCATTCGCACGCGATGCCGTTGAGGCGCGACGGATGCTCGCGTCCGCTGAGATCGCCGGGATCGTCCATGTTCTCGGCACCGAGTTCCGTTGGGATCCCGGGCAGGCGACGCTCGCTCGGACCGTGCGTTCCGGAGCGATCGGCGAACCGCGTCTGGCGACGGTGCTGCTCCACGTACCGGTACTTGCCGACCCGGCTGCCGAGGTTCCTGCGTGGTGGGCTGACGGTTCGAGCGGCGGCGGCTGGCTCGGCGCGCACGGCTCGCAGGTGATCGATCAGCTGCGGGTGACGCTCGGCGAGTTCGCAACCGTGAGCGCGGCACTCCCCCACGTGACCCCAGCCGCTCGCACGGCCGAGGATGCGTTCGTCGTGCACTTCGAGACCGAGTCGGGCTGTGCGGGCGTCATGCAAAGCACCGCGGCCGACTGGGGCCCTCCAGTTGTCATCACCCGAGTTGCAGGTACGCACGGAACAGCATGGATCGAAGGCGTCGGAGCCAAGGTTAAAGTCGCCGATCGTGCCGGCACGCACACGGTCCCGGTCGGTACCGACCTCGGCACCGGGAATCAACAACCGGAGCCGTTGCCGTCCGGCGTGCTCCATAGTGCGTACGACCGCATGATCGCTCACGGATTCGATCTCGGCCCGTACACCCGTCTCGCCGCGGCGTTTCGCGACCTCATTGTCGGGAACAACGATGGCCCGACGGGCGTCGACGACCCGCGCCCCGCCACCTTCGTCGACGGCGTCGCCGGCATGGAAGTACTCGACGCGGTGAGACGCTCGACGCAAGAAGATGGCGCGTGGGTCGACGTACCGGCCGGCATCGGGTTGTAGTGGACGCGATTTCGGTCGTCGGGAAATCTGAACTCGACGACTCGCCGCCGGCTTCGGTGTATCGGCCTCATCTGGATGGTTTGCGCGCGGTTGCGGTGTACCTGGTCTTGCTGTTCCACGCGGGGAGCACTTGGTTCTCGGGTGGCTACATCGGCGTGGACGTGTTCTTCGTGCTGTCGGGGTTCTTGGTCACGCAACTGCTGTTACGAGACATCGTGTCCCAGCGATCGATCCGGTTCGGACGGTTCTACTCCCGACGGTTCCGACGACTGCTCCCCGCCGCGTTCGTCGCGTTGATCGTCAGCGCGATGGTATTCACCGCGATCGCGTCACCAGCCGAAGTGCTCGCCGCCGCCGGATCGTTCAAAGCCGCCTTCTTGTACGCGACGAACTGGTACTTCATCCACCAAGCAGCCGGATACTTCGGGGCGAACATCAACACGAACCCGGTACTGCAGTTCTGGTCACTCGCGGTTGAGGAACAGTTCTACCTGATCTGGCCGTTAGCGCTCGGTGGCATCTTCTTCTTCACCCGCCGACTCGACACCAGCCGACAGTTCCGCGTGATCCGGACCGTCGTCGCCATCGGCGCGGTCGCTTCCGCGATCTGGGCCCTCTCACTACGAAACACCGACCCAAACCACGCCTACTACGGTACGGATACCCGCGCGTACGAACTCCTCGCCGGAGCGTTCCTCGCGCTGTTCCCTCAACTCATAGACACCGCACGACGGTTCCAACGCACGATGCGCATCGCTGCCGGCGCCAGCATCATCGTCCTCGTCGCGGTCGCAACATCATCGATCCACCTGGACGCAATCCAACGTGGCATCGCCGCGACCATCACGACGAGCGCGCTCATCATCACGATCGAAGCGGCCGACCGCAGCTTCGTCAAACGTGCGCTCTCGAATAGCTCAATCGTCTACCTCGGCAAGATCTCCTACGGCACGTACCTCTGGCATTGGATCGTCATCGTCGTCGCGACACGGACCTTCCACCTCACCACTACCTCCACCATCGCGATTGCGTTCCTCGTCGCGACCGCGCTCGCGTCACTCAGCTACCAACTTCTCGAACATCCCATCCGTACCTCCCAACTTCTCGACCACCATCGGTACGCCGTCATCGCGACCGGACTGACCATCAGCGCCGTCTCGGCCATCGTGCTCATCCCCAACGTCATGAACAGCGGCAGCGCATCAACGCCCACCGTCCAAGCCGCCACTACGGGCCTCACCAAGGTCCCACCCAATCTCGACTGGCGAGACGCCGGCAAGAAGCTCGGTCCGTTCACCAACTGCTACCGCAAACCTGTCGCCGATTGCACCACAGTCCACGGCACCGGCCTCAGCATCCTCCTTATCGGCGACAGCCACGCCCACATGCTCATTCCCACCTTCACCGCCATCGCCAAACAGGACAACCTCACCCTTTCCATCTCCGTGCGCGGCGGATGTCCCTGGCAACAAGACCTCTACGCACCCGAGATCTCGATTCCCGGAAAAACGAACCGCCCCAAGGATTGCAAGGCGCAGAAGGACGACCTCTATAACCGCGTCATCCCCGAGCTCAACCCCGACATCATCATCACGATGAACCTCGGGTACGAGAACCCGGTCGAGCCGCTCGACTTCACAAACGCGCAAGGGCAGGTACTGAATCGTCGGTCACCCGGATATTACGCCGACATCGAAGCCGCGACGACGCGATCGATCGCGGCGATGAGCGCGGGCGGGCGACGAAAGATCGTGCTCCTCGAACCCATCCCCGTCACACGCTTCAACCCGCTCGACTGCCTCTCCAAGGCCAAATACCTCGAGCAATGCCGCTATGTCGCCAGCGCCGAACCCGACCGGCTCGACCTGTTCTTCCGTCAACTCGCCAAGCAAGACCACAACGTGTGGTCGATCGACCTCGACCACCTCGTGTGCCCGTTCCTCCCCATTTGCGACCCGATCGTCAACGGCCAGATCGTCAAATGGGACCCGACCCACCTCACCGTCAAATTCGCACAATCCATCGCCCCCGAACTCAACCAGTACCTCCAACAAAACAACATCCTCACGCCATAACCGCTCGCGCGAGCTCGGCCGTCCGTCGCCTACCCCGACAGGCGCTTGGCGAACTCGTAGAGCTCAGCGTCGAACACGTTGTCCTCGGCGATGCGGAGCCGCAGGGAGGGGCCGGCGTCGGACCCGTCGTCGGCCACGTTCACCCGAACGCCGGCGTCGACACCTCCTGGCCACCATCCGAAGCGCGTCCGCAGACGTTCGACGAACTCGGAATATCGTTCGTGGACGCCGACCATATCGACGTTGGCGAGATTCGCTTTCGCGACGGTCAGCCGCGCGTCATCGACCACAATCGTCGTCGGCCTGAGCGGATCTGGACCCCCGAGGTGCCGGGTCCGGTTCTCGAGGTGGGTCAGCGTACTCACGAACGTTTGCGGACGGTCGTCCGCCGTGATGGAAAAGAGCTTCGTCTGATGGTTGTGCACGAAGTTCTCGAACAGGAAGGGGTCGTCGTAAAGTTCGGCGAGCGAGAGCGGCTGGTATCGATCGAAGTGCCGCTTGAAGTGCTTCAGCACCGACAAGCTGCGCTCGACCGGATCGCGCAACAAGGTCAGCGTGCGCAACTCGACACCCATCAGCTCGCACACGACGAACGGAAAGTGCCCGGTGTACATTCGAATCGCTTGTCTGCGCTCGGGAGACACAGCGAGCAGTCGCGAGATGCTGACGTACGGGAGGAGATCGCCCGGCTGTTCCTTGTCGACATCGCTCGGGTAGACCTCCCCGGCCGCGAAGTTCTGGAGCAGGTTCAACACAAAGGCGGTACCGCCCGTCTTCATCACGTGGAGAAAAAAAAACGGCGGCTCCTCCGACGTTGGCATCGTCGCTCACGATAGCGAGGGTTCCGCCAGGTCAACCGGTAGCGTCCGTGCGGTCCGTGCGATCAGTGCGATCAGTGCGAGGAGGAAGCAGTGCCAGACGACGAACCCGCCGAGTTCGAAACGCCCTGGCGGCGAAGCCTCGCCGAGCTCGAACCTGCACTGTCGGCATGGGCCCTCGCACGCATGGCCGAGCCCGTCGTGGTGACGAACGTGGCATCTCCCGGGAACGGAATGTCGAGCGAGACGGTGCTCTTCGACGTGTACAACGTCGCCGAAGGCGGCGCCGACCGGTACGTGGCTCGGCTCGCACCCTTGCCTGACGTCTATCCCGTGTTCCCGAACTACGACCTCGAACTGCAACGCAAGTGCATGGATCTGGTGCGCGAGTACACCGACGTTCCGGCGCCCGAGGTGACGTTCTTCGAACGCGACCCTGAATGGCTCGGTACACCCTTTCTCGTGATGCGTCGCATCGACGGCGAAGCGCCGCCCGACATCCCGCCGTACGTTTTCGGCGGATGGGTGATGGACGCGTCGCCCGAACAGCGCCGCGCTTTGCAGGACGCGACTGTCAGCGTGCTCGCCCGCCTCCACGAGATCGCGCCGTCGACACACGATTTGTCGTTCCTCACCCAGCCCCAGCACGGCAGCAGCGCCCTCGACCAACAACTCGGATACCAGCGCTGGTATTACGAGTGGGCACGCGACGGTGTGTCGTACCCGCTGATCGAACGGACGCTGACGTGGCTCGACGCGAACCGTCCAGCGGAAGGCGATCCGGTCTTCAACTGGGGCGACGCCCGAATCGGGAACGTCCTGTATGTCGACTTCGAGCCCGCCGCGGTGCTCGACTGGGAGATGGCCAGCATCGGTCCCCGCGAAGTCGACCTTGCCTGGATGATCTTCCTCGACACCTTCTTCGACGACCTCGCAGCGCGTTTCGAGATGCCGGCCCTCGCTGGCTTCATGGACCGCGACGACGTTGTCGCCGCCTACGAATCCTTGACCGGACACACGGTTCAGGCACTCGAATGGTTCGAGGTGCTGGCCGCCCTGCGGTTCGCGATCGTGTCGGTCCGTACCAGTACTCGGGGCATCGGCTACGGGCAGACGGAACCACCTACCGAGCCTGACGATCTGATCATGTTCCGGGATCTGCTCGAGCGGATGCTGGCGAGATAAACGATGAGCGTGATCCGAACACACGAATGCGCCACGCGCCGAGCGTTTCGGGCGCGCCGGCGGGCGGAGCCTGCGGCTCGACCGGCACGCTCGCGGGCTTGCGCGCCTTCCAGCGCCGCCGGAGCGGACGACCGATCAAGAACCAGAGCGTGACGAGCGTGATCAGCAAGCCGATGTGGTCGGCTGCGTCGGGACGATAGGCAAGCTGCAAGTGGTGCAGACCTGATGGGATGTCGATCTGCATCAGGCCGTCGCCCGTCTTCGAGATCCTGACACCCTGGCCGTCCAAGGTGGCGTGCCATTTGGGCGACCACGCCACCGCGATCGTCGACGTGAACGGTTGGCTGGAGTTGATCGTCCACTGCAGCCGTTCGGGACCCTTCTGCGAGAAACTCACGCCGGCGTTGGACTGCGCGGTGTCCATGAGAATCGGTGGGGTGCCACCGGTGTCGGTCAGCACCTCGTAGATCGTCACCGGACCTTGGGTCCAGACCTGATGCACCAGCGCGCTGGCCTGCATCTGCTTGTCGAGCGTCGGCTTGTCCACAACGATGTGACTTACTCCGAGTCGACGGAGCGCGCGCACCCAGCCGTCGATCGTCTGGTTGTTGGCGGGACCGTCAGCGGTGTACGCCACGGCGCCCGCGTTCGACGCTTCCGGGTTGAAGGCATTGAGCGTGTCAACGCCCGAGGCCCATGCGAGCCAGCGCTCGGGTTCGATCACACCGACGCGAGAGATCTCCGCGGGATAGTCGCGGGTCATGCTGAATCGGGCGCCGGACGGCACGATGTCACGGAGCTCCGCGGCTGCGTCCCGCAGCGCCGGGGTCGGGGTCGTGAGCTGCCCCGCCAGATGCTCATTGCTGTGCCCGACCGTGACGATCACCGCAGCCATGACCGCGAAGGCACAGAGCGCGATCGCGATGTACTGATCGCCTGAGAGGTCGCCCAACCGTGTCACAGTCAGTCCGACGAGCGCGGCGACCGGGAACAGCGCGATCACACCTGCGTAGCCGAGACCCCGGTTCGCGAGCTGGAGCGAGATGTCGCCCGGCCCTGGATACGACAGCGTGACGTGGGCGATCACGAGATAGATGGCCGGTACTGCCAACAACACGAGATGCTCGCGTTGACCAAACGCGGCACGCAGGATCGTGATGATCCAGGCAAGAATGACGAGCTTGGCTATGAGCGGCTCGTACAAGATTTGACCGCGGAGAATCTGCGCGATGCGCACGTCGAACGGATCGGTACCCCACGTCACCACCGGACCGTGAAGATTGCGGTGTACAAGAAACGGCACGACCCAGAACCCCGCGATGCCGAACGCAACTCCGCCCGCACCGAGCACACCGCCGAGGCCCCGCATTGCCGCAGACCGTTGGCTTGCGCTCATCCGGAAGATGAGCGCGATTGGAAACATGACTGCGAGGATCATCACCGAGATGAGGTGAGTGATCACGAGCGCCGCGAGCGCCGTTCCGGCGACCACCATGCGACGGCGGCTTGGATCGTCGAAGACGCGTAGCAGCGCGCCGAACGAAATGAAGAACGGTATTGCTCCGAGCTGGTGTGACAGCAGGCCGTTGACGAACAGGCCTTCGAGTCCGCTGCCGCCGTAGCCGACGGTCGCCGTGAACGAGATGATGCCGGCAATGCCGGCGCTGATGCGATGAAGACCGAACGAACGGGCGAGGTAGGCGACCGCGAGCGGCTCGGCCGCGATGGACCCGATCGCGAGGACTTTCAGCGCGCCCGCGTTCGACAAAGCTCCCAAGCTCACCAGCCGCAGCAACGCGATCGCCCACGTGACGCCCGGGCCGTTGAACAGAAACTCTTGATCGCCCTCCATGAACCGGGGGAACCAGCCGTCGAGCCGTCCGTGCGCCACGATTTGCGCGATACCGAAATTGGCGCGGATCAGGTCGGCGGTGACGTCGCCACCGGCGATCAGATGCGGACCCCATGCGTGCCGTGTGATCCACAGCCCCGTGGTCACACCGACCGTTCCGCAGATCGCCGCCCACACTCGGTCCGGCACGCGACGCGATCGGACCGCGGACGGCGCTCGGTCGGCCCCCGCCTCGACGTTCGCCTCGACTCCGACCGGCGCCGCGTCCGACTCGAGGTCAGGCGACGGAGCGAGCGGTTCGGGCATGGGCGGCGTCGTTTCGAGGCGGGTTGATTGCTAACTGGCGATCAACATCTTGGTGGATGATCGGCCGCTGGCGTCGCACCCTCATCTTTCGGACGCCGATCCTGGCTCGTATGCTGCCAAGATGAGGCGTCGATATTGGGCCCTGACCGCGTGTTTCATGCTCGTGGTCGGATCGGCGATCGTCGACGGTGCCGGCGCCGGCGCCGGCGCGATTCCCGCCTCTGCGTGCACCCACGCGGTCGTCGTCAGCACCTTCGCCTTCGGACCCGGAACGGTCCGTCCCGGCGGAAAGTCAACCGCCCGACTCGCAGGAATGAACTGCACCAAGCATGCGCAGACCGTGACGCTCACCTGGCAGGGGCGTTACTCGGCCGGGGCGGCCGACGGCTGCCCGATCATCGATCCGCTCGTCCAGGCGGTCTCCGTGCCGGCCCGGACCGCACTCGCTGCGCATTTGACGTATGCCGTGCCGGAGGCGTGCACGGCCAAGCTCCTTACTGTCACGGTACGCGTCGTCGATAAGTCGGGCGCGACCTTGGCGAACAAGTCCGCCGAACTTCACATCGCGCACAAGCGCATCAGCTCGAGCTGAACTGCCGATCAGACCTGGTAGCCCGACGCCAGCGCGTCTCGATGGAACATCTGCACCGTCTCGAGCGAGAACTGGTCGAGGTCCTTGCCGAGTCCGCCGAGCTTCTTCAACAGGTCGTGGGTGACCGTGATGATGTCACAGCCGATCTCATCGGCCTGCACGACGTTGAGGACCTCGCGTGGACTCGCCCAGATCAACTCGACCTGCGGATGTGACGACAAGATGCGCAGCGACTCACGCATGATCGGGATCGGATCGCGGCCGGTGTCGGCGACACGACCCGCGAAGACCGAGACATACGCGGGCGGCCCGCCGGCAATGCATTCGATCACCTGCTCGACCTGCGCGGCGGTCATCAACGCGGTCACATTCACCTTCACGCCGCCAGCGACGAGCCGTCGCAGGAGCGGACCCATAAATTCGCGTTGGGTGTTCGTAACAGGGATTTTTACGTAGACGTGCTCGCCCCACGACGCGATCTTCACGGCCTGGCGTTCCATGTCGCCGGGGTCGTCGGCGAACACTTCGAGCGAGATGGGTCGGTCCGGGACGACCTCGAGGAGCCTGCGCGCGAAGGACTCGTAGTTGTCGATGCCCGCCTGGCGCATGAGGGTCGGATTGGTCGTGAAACCGCGAATCGCGGGGTCGGCCGAAAGCGCAAGGATCCCGTCCAGGTCTGCGCCGTCGGCGAACAGCTTCACATGCTTGAGAGATGAGTCAGACACAGCCCCCCCAGTCGTAGGTGCAAGGATAGGCCTCATGAGGGTGATCGTCACTGGGGGCGCCGGGTTTATTGGCTCGAATCTTGTCGCCGGGCTGATCGAACGTGGAGACGAGGTTACCGTCATCGACAACTTCTCGACCGGGCATCGGGAGTTCCTCGACCGGTCACTCGTTTCGGGCCGGCTTGCCGTCGAAACACTCGATCTGCTGGGCGACGTCCATCGGCTCGCCGACGTGTTCGACGGCTCCGATGCGGTCGTACACCTCGCGGCGAACGCTGACGTCCGCTTCGGACTCGACAATCCACGACGCGACCTTGACCAGAATGTCGTCGCGACGCACAACGTGCTCGAAGCCGCGAGAACATCCCGCGTGCCGGAACTCGTGTTTTCGTCGACGGGCTCAGTGTACGGCGAAGCCGAGGTCATCCCAACCCCTGAGGACGCTCCCTTTCCCCGCCAGACGTCTCTGTACGGCGCGTCCAAGGCCGCGGCCGAGGGCTTCATTGCAGCGTACGCCGAAGGCTTCGGCCTGCGCGCCACGGTCTACCGATTCGTGTCGATTCTGGGTGCGTGCTACACGCACGGCCACGTCATCGACTTCGTCGCGCAGTTGATCGATCACCCGGATCACTTGCACATTCTCGGCGACGGAACTCAACGCAAGAGCTATCTCGAGGTCGGTGATTGCGTGGCTGCGATCATGGGTCGGCTCGGACACGCTGATGGACTCGCAGTCTTCAACCTTGGCGTCGACGGCTACTGCACCGTGAACGACTCTGTGGGATGGATCTGCGAACGCCTCGGCGTAGAACCCGAGCTGACCTACGGCGGAGGCGATCGCGGGTGGGTCGGCGATAACCCGTTCATCTTTCTCGACACAACGAAAATCCGCGCGACCGGCTGGCGGCCGCGCTGGTCGATTCGAGACGCCGTTGAACATACCGTCGACTACCTCGTCGCGAACCCCGCGATCGTCGCTGCCCTTGAGCGTCGTTAGCGACCGGATTGGTCAGAATCGCTAAGATTGGCGACGTCCCTCCGAGGAGTCCTGACCATGGGTTCGTTCACCGAACAATTCCTCGGCGACACCGTGACGGTTCTCGGCCGGCTCGATTACCTCACCGTCGAAGGGGTCGTCGATGTGGTTGCTTCGACTCGGCACCGCGGCGGACGGCTGTTCCTGTGTGGATCTGGTGGCGGGGCCGGCCATGCATCACACGCGGCGTGCGACTTCCGCAAGCTGTGCGATGTCGAGTCGTACGCCGTCACCGACAACGTCTCCGAGCTGACGGCACGCATCAACGATGACGGCTGGGACAGCTCGTACGCCAACTGGTTACGCGCCTCACGCCTACGCAGCGATGACTGCCTGTTCGTATTCTCCGTTGGCGGCGGCGACATCGAGCGGAAAGTGAGCGTGAACCTGGTCGAGGCCATCCGATTCGCCCGTGAGCGACAGGCGTCGGTCGTCGGTGTCGCAGGACGCGACGGCGGCGCGCTCGCGCAGCTGGCGGATGCGTGCATCGTGATCCCAACCGCCGATCCGGGCCTCGTCACCCCCCAAACTGAAGGCCTGCAGGCGGTCATGTGGCACCTCATCGTCTCTCATCCGAAGTTGGCCGCCAGCCCGGCCAAATGGGAGTCGATGAACGTTCCCACCGCGGACTGATCACGCTCGAGGTCACTCACATGAGTCTCGGAGTCGCGATCGTCGGTGCCGGCCTCATCGGCAACAAACGCGCCGATGCGTTACCGAGCGGAACCGTCCTGCGAACCGTCTTCGACGAGGTGCCCGAACGGGCGCGAGCGCTCGCGGCGAAATGCCCGGGAGCTGTCGCCACCGAAACCTTGGAGCAGGCACTCGACGACCCCGAAGTCGGACTCGTCATCGTCGCCACTCCGCATCATCAACTCGCGACCATCGGAATCGCAGCCGTCGGTCGGGGCCACGACGTCCTGCTCGAAAAGCCGGGCGCCCATCGTCTCGACGCGCTGCTCGAAATCCAAGAGATTGCCACCGACGCCGGCCGACGCGTCCGCGTTGGCTTCAACCATCGTTTTCATCCGTCATTTCTCCGCGCTCGGGAGCTGATCGCAGCGCGAGCGTACGGCGACGTGTTCTCGATCCGCGCCCGCTACGGACACGGGGGACGGCCGGGCTACGAGAAGGAATGGCGGGCACAACGTGACATCTCCGGAGGCGGCGAGCTCATCGACCAGGGTCTTCACCTGATCGATCTCGTTCGGTATCTCGTCGGAGATGTCGAACTCGCCTTCTCGGAGCTGCGCACCGACTTCTGGCGGATGGACGTCGAAGACAACGCGTATCTCGCGTTGCGCAGCCAGGCCGGAGCCTTCGCATGGCTGCACGCCTCGTGGACCGAGTGGAAAAATCTCTTCTCGTTCGAGATCGCGATGCGCGACGCCAAACTCGAAGTCGAGGGCCTCGGTGGAAGCTACGGAACGGAGCGGCTCACCCTCTACGAGATGCTTCCGGAGATGGGGCCGCCACCGGCAACGTCATGGCATTGGCCGCAGGCCGACGCGTCGTGGACACGGGAGCTCACCGATGTCGTGCGCGACCTCGATGGTGGAGCGTCGATCGGAGCGGATCTCGCCGACTGTGTCGCGGCGTTTCGCGTCGTCGAAGGGGCATACGGACGATGATCATCACGCGCACACCCTTGCGCATCTCTCTGGGCGGCGGTGGAACGGACGTGCCAGGGTATTACCGCAGGGCCGGACGCGGCTTTCTCATTGCCGCTGCCATCTCGAAATACGTGTACATCGCCGTTAATCAAAACTTCGACGATGACATCCTGCTCAAGTACTCGCAGGTGGAGCGCGTCAAACGTCCCGAGGACATCGTGCACCCGCTTCTGCGCGAGTGCCTGCTCGAAACGCAACTGGGATCGACGATCGAGATCTCATCGATGGCCGACATTCCTGCTGGAACGGGCCTCGGGTCCTCCGGTGCGTTCACTGTCGGGGTGCTCAAAGCCCTCCACGCCTTCAAGCACGAGATCGTCCCGAACGAGCGCATCGCCGCACGGGCGTGCGAGATCGAGATCGTGCGGTTGCAACAGTCGATCGGGAAGCAGGATCAATACATCGCCGCGATCGGGGGACTGACCGCGTTCGAGTTTCACGCCGACGAGCGAGTTGAAGTCATCCCAATCGCGCTCGCCGAATCGGTACGACATCGCATCGAAGACAATCTTCTCCTCTTCTTCACCGGCGTCCGACGCCCGGCGTCGGAGATCCTGGCGATCGAGCAATCGGACGCGAACGCGTCGCACTCCAAACTCGACGAAAACCTTGACGCGGTACGAGCAATCGGTCACGAAACCATGGATGCCCTGACTCGCGGTGATCTTGCGGCCTTCGGCAGCCTGCTCACCCAGCAGTGGACACTGAAGTTCGAGCGGTCGCCGACCGACGTCCACCAAACCATCGATGCTTGGATCCGAGCGGGCATCGCCGCAGGCGCGGCGGGCGGCAAGTTGGTCGGTGCCGGCGGAGGAGGTTTCCTCCTCTTCTACGCCGAGGAAAAGGCCGACTTGCGACTCGCGATGAACGAGCTCGGACTCCCCGAGGTTCGGTTCGGAATCGACTATCTCGGTACCACCACCGTCGTCGCCGGATGACACGAACCGTCGTCGTGCTCGCCGGCGGTCTCGGCCTGCGAGTCGCGCATCTCACCGGACCAGACCTCCCGAAAGCTTTGCTCCCGGTTGGCGGCCACCCCTTCATCGACCTCAAGATCGCCGATCTCACCTCCGGTGGGGCCGAGGAGATCGTGCTGCTCGTCGGCCACAACGCTCGGTTTCTCGATCAACACCTCAGTGACGTCGCCACGCCAGGCGGCGTACACGTACGTTGCGTCGCAGACGGACCGGCACTTTTGGGTACCGGAGGTGCGATTCGGGCGGCGCTCGACACTCTTCCGGATCGATTCTGGGTCACCTACGGCGACACGCTGCTCGACGTCCCGATGGCCCCCGTCGAGGACTTCGCCGACTCCTGCGACGTCGAAGGCGTGATGGTCGTCCTCGAGAACGTCGACCGCTGGGAGCCAAGCAACGTGTCGGTTCAAGATGGTCGCGTCGTCGGATACGAGAAGGGTGCTCCGTTGGGAACGCACCGCTTCATCGACTTCGGGATGCTGTTGCTCGGTCGCGCCGCGTTCGCTGCGCATGGGCCCGGAACGACCTTTGATCTCGGCCAAGTCCTGGGCGACGAGATCGCCAAAGGACACCTGGGCGCTTGGACCGTCACACATCGATTTCGGGATATCGGCACGGAAGATGCATGGCGCGAAACTGACGAATGGGTGCGGGACAGCGCCCTCTGGGACCGACTGCAGGAGCGCATCCACAATCGTGGACAAGCCGGCGATCTTCCTCGACCGTGACGGCGTCGTCGCCGAGTCGCGCCGCGCCCCTGGCGGATCGACACCGCCGGTGTCCGTCGACGACGTCGCGATCCCCGACGGTGTCGCGCCGGCGCTGAACGCGCTCAAAGACGCCGGCTATTGCCTCGTGGTCGTGACCAATCAGCCCGACGTGGCGCGAGCTTCGACGACACGCGAAGAGGTCGATGCGATCAACGCGGTGCTGTGTCGAACGTTGCCGCTCGACGCCGTGTACGTGTGCTTCCATGACGGATTCCAGTGCAGGTGTCGCAAGCCCCAACCGGGGATGCTGCTCGACGCGGCACGCGATCTCGGGCTCGATCTTCAACGAAGTTGGCTGATCGGAGATCGTTGGGTCGACATCGCGGCCGGTGCCGCGGCCGGCGTTCGAACAATCCTGATCGAGCGCGTTTACAGCTCGGACACGACGAGCAGTGGTGTACCTCCGGACGATCTCATACCCGACCACGCCGTGACTTCGGTCCCCGAGGCGGTAGATCTGATCCTCGGATCGACCTCGTGAGACCTCCGGAGGGCTCGTTTGGTCGTGTACTCAACGTTGCGGCACGTGCACGCGGCTGATCCGATAGATACGTGGACGTTGTCGTCGTCGACTGCGCTGTCTCTGGCGACCTCGACGATGGGCCCGCGCGGCTTGCGGGCGTCGAGATCAGCTCGAGTAGCCGGCGGCGGATCTTGGTGCAGAACTCGAAGATGCGCACACCGTCGGCCTGAGGGTGTCGCGGTTCGGGCCGTCGAGGCCATTGCGGAGCACCACACCGAAACAGCCGCTTGCGTTCATCGGCTCGGCGGTCCGGGGCCACCGTCATCGGAAGGCTGTGGCGCCCGCGATCCGGTATCGTGCACCCTTCATGACCGAGGTCGATGCGTTCTACGCCGACTGCTACGAAGCGGTACTCGGCGAAGGCTCCGCCGGACGCGCGGTTGCGGTCGCGCATCGACGAATGGAACGTGGCGTCGTCGACCCGTTTCGTCGCGTGCTGGAGGTCGGGGCCGGCTCGGGCCAACACCGTAAGTACGTCACCCACCCCTACGACGTATATGTCGAAACTGACCTCCGCACCGAAGAGCGGGTCGAAGAGGTCGTCGACGGTCGCAAGATCATTCATGAGCGTGCCGATGCCTGCGACCTGGCCTATGACTCCTCCTCTTTCGACCGACTCATCGCCACGTGCCTGCTCATCCATCTGGGCGAACCCGAGACGGCATTATCCAAATGGCGCAACGTCGTGCGGCCCGGCGGCCTGCTCACGATTTACGTGCCGTGCGATCCCGGAGCGCTACTGCGCTTGACCCGACGGTTCACCACCGCGCGGAAGGTTCGAAGGCTCGGCTTCGACCACTATGACCTCGTCCTCGCACGCGAGCACCGCAACCACGCGCAGGCGCTCGACGTCCTTCTCCGGCACGCATTCCGGGACGACGATCTCCAAGTCGACCATTGGCCGTTTCGTATTCCGTCGTGGAATTTCAACTATTTCGCCGTTTACCAAGCACGGCTCGCTGGACGTACGTGAACGTCAGCTAGCCTGTCGGACTCGAACAGCATCTTCCGGGGCGGACGGGGGTAGAGGGTTGTCACCGGTCGAACCCGAGTTGAGCATCGTGGTGCCGATCTTCAACGAGGCGGGGAACATCCCCGCCTTTTTGGATCGCCTGCTCCCGATTCTGCGCCGCGAGACCCGCTCGTACGAAGTGATCTTCTGCGCTGATCCTTGCTCCGACGGGTCTGAAGAGTTGGTGATGCACGCCCGCGACGAAGACGACGCAATCAAGCTGGTCGTCTTCTCGCGTCGTTTCGG
>Ga0182024_10004264_pt1 | contig 33108 bp, 20 predicted proteins | sample P32metaG_FD_120480 | JGI IMG/M metagenome (GOLD analysis project Ga0182024, IMG submission 120480) | Permafrost microbial communities from Stordalen Mire, Sweden - P3-2 metaG (Illumina Assembly) | ecosystem: Environmental > Terrestrial > Soil > Wetlands > Permafrost | place: Sweden: Stordalen... | reverse complement strand
TCCCCCAGTTCCCGAGCCAACGAGCGAACTGGAATCTTGATTTCTACGGCACTGGTGCCGTTGAGCGGACGAGAGCGAAGGCAGATGTCTCCCAAATCCGCCATTTTGGCTTTGCCAAGGTTCTTCGAAAACGCCTCGGTGAATCTGGCCAGGAGATCACTCGAACTGCCTAGGGTCTCCTTGAGATAAAAAGCAACTTTCGCTTCTAACAGGAGATTCGTGTCAAACCAGCACACACTATTGCGGCGCACAGGTCGGATGACCCCCAGCTGGACCAGGTTTTGAAGGTCTTTTGGTGGCACTCCCAGTACGGCGCTGGCCTGCTTGAGTTTGAGTGTAAGGCTTTGCATTGGATTAACCGTCTAAATATTAGATTGATATTAGGTGAAAAGCAAGCCTTTTTAACGAGAGCTCGGACCGTTTGTTACGCGCGGGATCGTCCGCCGAGGCTGCCCCCCAAATGGCTCACTGATTGGTAGGATGACTGTGCAGCCATGTCCGGCAAAGAATTTCAAAGAGAGCTTCAATCCGCGCAAGTGGAGTGTGACCGTTTACGGGAGGAAAACAAGCCGCGTGAGTTGACTCTTAATGAGATATTCTCAGTTTTCCGGGGCCGGGGGCGCCCTTCGACGCAACGGTTTCGTCTGCATCGTAAAGTGGTCTGGACCATTTTACGATATGCGCGATAATGGTCGTGGCCGGAGCGGACGCGTGCGCAACGCGCGGGACGTCCAGAATGCGGCCCGCCGAACGACGGCAATTGACAAGCGAAACGATGGTCCGACTGTGGTCCAATAACTGTGCTTTCGTGTCTTTTCAATGACTCTGTGTCGTTCCCGGCGGCGTCAAGTCGTTGAAATGCAATGCTGTCGTTTATTCTGTTGAACTCATAACCCAAAGGTCGGTGGTTCAAATCCACCCCCCGCAACCAAATCTCTTCCGGAATTGGCTTTCCTAGTCCTCCCAGCCTCGTCCTTCCAGATTTCAGCTCAGAGTTGGCGTTACCGGCGGCGAGTTTGCGGCTACCGGAGTCATCGCCCCTGAGCGGGGGTGCGGCTGGGATTCGCTTAACTGCACTGGAGTCAATCGGGTGACCTCAGTCACCATCCCCATTACAAAAGGCCAATAGTTTTTCGTTGCACTGTGGTGCTTTGACGGTGCTGCCGCCTCTACCTAGGATGAAGAATGCCGGCACTCTACAGGGGTGTCGGCAGTCCGTACTCGCTGAATGCGGCATGGGCTTTAGAGTCAGTAATTTGGACGGGTGGAAATCAAGGAATTGCGAGCGGGACATTACACGAAAATCAAGTGGTCGCTGGTCGACAGGAATTATGGCATCGCGCAAACAAAGTGGCTTTTCAATGCTGGAAATGATTATCGCCATCAGTATTTCGCTGATCCTGGCGGCGATTGTCACCGTTACGATGCAGCCCACGTTGAATCAGCAGCAGGTCAACGACGCCTACAACACTACGTTGACGACATTACGCCGGGCTCGCGATCAGGCCGCCGCCGACATGCGGGTTTACGTGGTGGGCTTCGCCACCCCTACCGCTGGGAACGGCGGAACCATCACCGTGACCCAAACTACGCCAGGCGGCACAATCTTGTTCACCGCCACTCTGCCCCCGCAGGTCACTTATCACCTGGAGCCGGGCCTGCCCAACACGACCGCTACAACGCCGGATGGTTTTGGCACGGCGACCAACATCTTCGATTTTGACCAGCCGCCGAGCGGCGCAGGCGGTGGCAACGTTATCTATTTCCAGCCTGACGGCAGCGCGCAAGACGCGGCGGGCAACGTCAACAACGGGGTGGTCTACCTGGGGATTGCCGGGCAACTGCCAACCCAACGCGCCGTTACTTTGTGGGGTTATACGGGCCGCATCCGGGGATGGCAACTCTCCCAGGTGGGCGGAGTATGGACCTGGAGCCAACAATGATTATTAAGCGTTCTGCATCCTTGCGGCGAAGCGATCAGCGCGGCTTCTCGCTTCTGGAAGTGATGTTCGCCATGGTGATTCTCGCTGTCGGCATGCTGGCTGTGCTGGCCTCGCTGGGCATCGCCATAGGCGCCAATGCGACTTCGCAAGAAGACATGATTGCCCGACAACTGGCGTCGGAGGCCATGGAGAGCATCTTCAACGCGCGCAACACTTCGCAGTTGGGTTTCCAGGCGATCAACAACACCACGGCGGTTCCCCCAGGCGTTTTCCTGCCTACCGCGCTGCAACCCAAGTGTGCCGGGCCTGATGGCATTTTGGGCACGGTCGATGATGTGGCGTGCACGACCGCCGCAGGAGCGGAATGCCCTAACGCCGGAATCGAGTGCCTCACCGAACCGGGGCCCGACGGCATTGTGGGCACGGCCGACGACGTGATTATCTCGCTGGCAAACTACACCCGTACGATTACGATCACGCCATTGGTGGAAAATGGCACTACGGTCAACTCGCTGGTTCTGGTCACCATCACTATTAATTACTCGGTCCCCAATCACTCCGGGGCCAAATCCTATGTGCTTGAAGAAGAGATTTCGTCGTACCACTAGAAAGGGACAGATGCGGCGCGCACACAATTCGAGTCTAGGCTTCTCGCTGCTGGAGCTGATGATCGCGGCTGCTATCGGAGCCGTGCTCCTCGTCACGGCTGCCGATGTGTTTAGCCGGGCGATGCAGGCGAGCTGGGTCGCCTCGCAGAAGTCGGAACTGCAGCAGGACTTTCGCGCCGCCAGCAATCTGCTGCAGCGCGACATCAGCATGGCCGGCGCCGGCGCCCTTGGACAGCAAGGTTTGTCGACCAGCGCCGTGGGATTGCCCGCGGGCACCGGGACGCTGCCGGTTTATCCCTGCAGCGGTCTCGTCACTTGCAACTACATCAACAGCCTGCCTGTGGCCTATCCCACGACCACCGGGGTTCCCTACATCTATTCCATTATTCCCGGCCCCAGTCTGGGAATCACGATTAACGCAGCCCAGGGCCCCACTGACATCATTACAGTGATCTCGGCCGACGTCACCCTGGCGCTGAACTGTTACACCTCTTCCATCAATGCCGCAGCTACGCTTGTGACCTTCCAGTTGCCGAGCCCCCTACCGAGCACCTGTATTCTGCCGACCGGCACAGTCACACCGCAGCCTTTGAACGCCGCCGTGATTGGCCTGCAACAAGGCGATATGATCCTGTGGGGCAACAACGCAGTGGGAGTGGTCACCGGCGCTGTTACGGTTTGCGCGCCGACCGGCGCCAACACCGCCTGCTTCACGGTACCTTTTGCCGCCACGGATCCAGGCCACATCAATCAGCCGGGCGCCGTCACGGGCAGCCTGTCACAGTTTGTTGGTCCGGGAGCTCCGGCCTCTACCGCGATTCCAGTCTCGGCAGTGCGCCTGCTGGCAGTCACTTACTATCTCGCAATTCCACCGGCGACTGGGCTGCCCACGTTGATGCGCATCCAGAGCGGAAAGCCTCCTGCTCCGGTGGCGGAAAATGTGGTTTATCTCAAATTCACTTATGACGTCTACAACGCCGGAGTAGTCGACGCCAACCAGGCTACGCTTCCGGTGGGCACCAACCCCGGAATGATCACCAAAGTCAACATTGCGCACATGAGCATGCGCAGCCAGCAATCGAAATACACCGGAGTCGGGTACCAGGGTCTCGACCTGCAGACTTCGATCTCAGCCCGCAACCTGACGTCGCAGCAGGAGTACCCGATTCAGGGCTCAAGTTATTGATATGAATCTCATACCAGCGGAAGGGAAAAGGAAATCGTTCGGGAAAATGAGGAGAAACACGATGGCTAGCGCCAAAATCGGTTCACGAGGATTCACGCTGATCGCGTCCCTGTTGTTGACATTGCTCTTGTCGGGATTCGCCGTCGCGCTGCTCATGATGGTGAACACCGAGCAGAAAGTTGGCGCGGCGGATCTAAGCAACAACTACACGTATCGTGCCGCCGAAGGGGCCATGGAAAAGATGACTTCCGACCTGGCCAACACATTTCAGAGCATTCAGGCGCCCACCGCCGCCCAGATTTGTGCCGTGAGCAACAACCCTCCCACCTGGGACCCGACCATCACCTTCACAGGGCAGGATGGAGCCTACAACGTGACGCCAGTTACACCGGGAGCGCCCAGTCCTTGCACGGCGCCTCTGTCACCTGTGTGGGGCCCGATTCAGTCTGGCCCGGACGCAGGTCTGTATGCGCAGATTATCCCGGTCACTATGAACGTGACCGCGCAACGGATTGTCGGCAACACTGAGACTGTGAGCATGACCCGCACGGCCGAAGTTGCGCTGATTCCTGTATTTCAGTTCGGTGTGTTCTGCGATGGCGATTGTTTTTTCGGTCGCAGTCCCAACCTCGGCTTTGCGGGGCGCGTGCACACCAACGGCGATCTCTACCTGGGCGTAGCTGATGGCTACAACCTGGTTTTTGGAGACAAGATCAGCGCCTTCGGCAACGTGATTCGCCAACAGATGGATAACGGAGTCGCATCGGCCGGCAATGACAATGGCGGCACCGTGATGATTCCCACCACGAGCGGTGGTTGCTCCGTGCAGATGGCCAACGTGGGAGCAGCAGTCCCCAGCGCCACGTGCGTCGACATTTCCACAACTCCTCTTGGCGCCGCCAACGGCAGCGTCACCGGCGGCCATGGTTCGGGGCAGGTCGCTGCCTGGTTTAACGTGTCGGAGAACACATACAATTCGTACATCATTGATGGGAACGGCCCCGCCAACCCCCCGCCAGCCGCCCCAACCGACGGGCCCAACGGCACTGGCGCCAATGATCTAACGCTGCCTTTTGTGAATGGCACGAACCTTCCCTACCAGATCATCCGCCGCCCGCCACCGGGAGAAGCCACAACTTCGTTGCTGGGCGGATCTCGCTTAGCCAATGAGGCTCAGATTCGCATTCTACTCAGCGACAAGGAAGCCGACCTTCACCTGCCCGGATGGAACGGAGACGTAACTCAGGATGTCGAGTTGGCCAGCGCGGTTCCGGCCAGCGAATTCGTGAACATGGCGGGACCTTTCACAACCACGGGTGGGGCGCAAAGTGGAATTCCAGTCAATGGAAACTACTACTTCTTCGGGGAAAGTGCATGCGGCGCCGGTGCCGTCGGCAACGCCTGCACCCAGGGTGACGGTAACTTCGTGTGGCCACCGTGGGTTCCTGGCGGCACAACTGCCACGCATAGCGTAACAAAGGCCGAGTGGCCCATCGTCAACGGCTGGCTGCTGGTAGAAGTTCTAAACGCCAGCACCGGGCTGTGGACCGGCGTCACCAAGGAGTGGCTGCAACTGGGATTTGCCCGCGGGTTGCAGGTGCCGACCGCTCCTGGCAGTGCGGCGGGGCAAGCCACCAACACCATCGGTGCAACGGGAAGCAACTTTCTCGCGGACCACAAAAACGCGATTCTGTATTTCCAGATGACGGCGGATCGCGGCGGCGACGGAAGCGTCACACCCGCGGATGCAGTAACCTTCAACTCCGCCTTCACGGGAGGATCGGTCACCACCACCCCTCTGGTTAACTTTGGCACCTCCGTGAATTCCTTCAACTCGCAGTACAACTGGTATCCGATCAACCTTTATGATGCCCGCGAGGGAGAAAACAATGATTCGACCGGCTTCGCCGCTGGAACCGGGACGGTCAACGGCATCATGAATTGCGTCGAATTAGACATGGGAAACCTGAGACGCTGGCTCCTCGGCCTGACCGGTACTACCGGAAGCACCGTGAACTACACCACTCAGAACGGTTATGTCCTCTATTTCTCGGACCGCCGTGGCATGCAGTACGATCCCGTACACAGCCCAGCTACGCTACTCGGGGCTTATGGCTTTGAGGATGTCGTGAACTATTCTGGCGGGGCGCCGTTCGCTCCGAACGGAACGCTCGAACCAGTGAACTACAATGGTGTTTCCCCCGAGGATGTCGAACAGTGGAGTGACGGTACGGTGACTACCTACGGGGCAAATACTGTGGGCGATGCCTTCGGAAGCCAAACGACGACCGACACCGACGTCACGCTTCCGCGCAACCCCTTCCGTCACCGGATTCAGACCTTCACCGTGGGCCGCGCCAACCGCGTGACGGGCGCGCGCCACGCGTTGAAACTGGTGGATGCCTCACTCGGCAATCTGCCGACCATGCCGCCGGGGAACGCGTTCAACAATTGCGCGCAAACCGCGGCCAACCCGACCGCCTGCGGCGGTTTTACGGTCGGCTCCGAGAACCCGGTTTACATTCAGGGAAACTACAACTCCAACTGCCATACGGCTGGCGGCTCCGACTGTACTCCGGGCAACGCCAACCTTGACCAAACCTGGAATGCCGGACCGGAGCCGATACACGCGGCTGCAGCCGTGATTGCGGATGCGGTTACAGTCCTCTCCAACAACTGGGAGGATGCCGGCGCGAACGGTGCACAGTATTCAGGCAGCTTGTTGAATCCAACTAACCCCGGCGGCCAAAGCGTTCCCGCTCAAACACCCAACAGAATCGCGGTCACCGCTTACTATCGCGTGGCCATTGCGGGAGGCAAGAATATCGCCTTCACTAATACCGCCCAGAATCCGGAGTTTTCTTTCGGCATGGACGGCGGCATCCACAACTTCCTCCGCTTCCTTGAGGATTGGGGCGGTGCGGCGGCTCAGCAGAACTTGAATTACAAAGGCTCTCTGGTGAGCCTCTACTATGCTACTTACGCCACCGGCACTTTCAAGTGCTGCAACACAGTGTACAACCCGCCGAACCGTAACTACATATTCGACCCGTTGTTCGCTTTGCCTCAGAACCTGCCACCTGGAACTCCGATGTTCCGCAACGTGGACAACCTGAGCTACCGTCAGAACCAGGTGGCACGAATCAACTAACTGCAACCGAAGAACGAAAGACAAAGGACCTCGAGCAATGGGGTCCTTTCGTTCTTGATGTTCAGCGTTTACTGTTGAACGCTCTCCGACTTTGGCGGCTTCTGCGTGACTTGCCGCGTGTCCGGCAACTGCGAACGATCCCACCCGCCACCGAGAGCTTCGACCAACGCCACCGCGTAAACCATCTGCTGCACTTGAAGTCCGTTCAGAGTCTGCTGGTCGGCCAGGACTGTGGTCTGCGCAATCAGCACGTCGAGGTAGGGATCGACGCCGGTGTCGTATCGCGCCTGTTCGAGTTTGAGGTAGGTTTGAGCTGAATCCACGGCCTGCTGCTCTTGCTGAATCTCTTTGGATAAGATGCGCACTTCCGCAAGACCATCTTCCACTTGTTGAAATGCGGAAAGGACTGTCTGACGGTAGGCGGCGAGATCCGCGTTGTAAGTCGCTGTGAATTGCTGGACGGTAGCGCGGCGCAGGCCGGCATCGAAGAGGGTTTCCGGGAGCGACGCGCCGATGGACCAGAAACGGCTTGGCCAGGAGAGCCAATCATGGAAGGCGGAATTCTCGAAGCCGCCCTCGGCAGTCAAAGTCAGGTTCGGATAATACGCGGCATAGGCGATGCCGATCGATGCATTTGCTGCCGCCATGGTGCGCTCGGCGGCGGCGACGTCAGGCCTGCGCTCGAGCAGCTCCGAGGGCACGCCGACCGGAATGGGCGGCGGAGCCACGGTCATAGGCTTCGCTGGAATGGAGAAACTGGTGGCGGCCTTGCCGATTAGAACGGCGATGGCGTGTTCAAACTGGGCGCGCGCTACTCCGACGTTGGTGGCGCCCGCCTGCGCGCTGCGCAGCGTGGTTTCCGCCTGGACCACCGAGATTTCGTCGTCGATGCCGGCTTCATAGCGCGAACGCGTCAGATCGTAGGCATTCTGATCCGCGGCGACGGTTTCGTCAAAGATTTGTTGCAATTGGTCCTGGCCCCGAATCTCGAAAAAAAACTGTGCGAGGCTGGCCTGCTCGGTCAGACGCTCATTTTCGAGATCGGCTGCGCTGACCTGCGCGGCGTACTGGGCTTGGCGTACCGTGTTGCGTACCTTACCCCATAGGTCGGGCTCCCAGGAGGCTTCCAGCGGCAGCGAGTAGATCGTACTTTGCAATTGTTTGGCAGCGGTTCCCGTGCCGCTCGTATTGACGGGGGCCGTGTTCAGGTTTCCTGAGGTTCGCGAACGGTTGAACGAGGGCGCGGCGGTCAGCGTGGGAAAGTATTGTGAACGGGCCTCGCGCACTATGGCGCGAGCCTCCATAAAGTTCTCGAAGAATTGTTTGATGTTCTGGTTGTTGATATCCAGTTGATCTTCGAGGGCATTCAGCTCGGGATCGTTAAAGATTTCCCACCACTTGCCGCGCAGCTTGGCATCGGCAGGCTGTGCGACTGTCCAGCCTTGATCGTATTTGAAGTTGCTGGGAGATTCTTTGTACGCCGGAGCTGGCGCCTGCGGCTGAGGCGGGTGGTACTTCGGTCCGACGACGCAGCCCGACAGGATCATTAAGAGCGCGGCTGCACACAGAGGAATGCTGCGGCGCCCAGGGTTTCGCATAACCATCTTCATAAAGTCCTGCCTAGCGACCATTCATCGTAGTCCAGCATGCTAGATTGCTTCCGGGAGAGGCGCGGGATGCACTGGTCTCCCCTGCAGTCGCAGCCGAAGCCGGTCAAACTCCAGATAGACGACCGGCGTTGTGTAGAGCGTGAGCAACTGGCTCAAGATGAGGCCTCCGACGATCGTGATGCCGAGGGGGCGACGGAGTTCGTAGCCGGTGCCTGTCCCCAGCGCCAACGGCAATGCACCTAATAACGCAGCCATCGTCGTCATCAGGATGGGACGAAAGCGCAACATGCAGGCTTCAAAAATCGCCTCGATCGGCCTCTTCCCTTCCTCTCGCTCCACCTGAAGAGCGAAATCGATCATCATGATGGCGTTCTTCTTAACGATGCCGATCAGCAGAACAATGCCGATGATGGAAATGATATTCAGATCCTGCTTAAAGAGCATTAAGGCGAGCATTGCACCTACGCTGGCCGAGGGCAGCGTAGAAATAATCGTCAGAGGGTGGATCAGGCTTTCATACAAAATGCCGAGGACGATGTACACCGCCAGCAGCGCGGTCACAATCAGCACGGGTTCGGTGCCCAGAGATTGCTGGTAGGCCTGCAGCGTGCCGGCATAAAAACCTTGCAACGTGGAAGGCGTGCCCAGCCTCTTTTGCATCTGGCTGATCCTCAATGTGGCGTCGCTCAAAGATACGTTCGGAGCCAGATTAAAGGACACGGTCACCGAGGGGAACAGACCTGTGTGGTTAATGGCGAGCGGGGTTGTGTTGGCATGGCCGTTGGCTACGGTGATCAGGGGAATATTGCCGCCAGAGCTATGCAGGTAAATGTCTTTCAATCCTTCGGGGCTTTGCCAATATTGAGGAGCGACCTCGAGCACGACATAGTATTGATTCAACTGAGTGTAGATGATGGAAACTTCCGATTGGCCGAATGCGCCATACAACGCGGAATCCAGCGACTGTGCCGTGATACCGAGCTTGGCGGCGGTCACGCGATCGTAGGTCATCAGTTCATCAAGGCCACCGTTTTGCTGGTCTGAGCTCACGTCCTGCAAGCCGCTCAGGTGCTGCATTTCGCTGAGGATGATCGGTGCCCACTTGGAAAGATCCTGCACTGTGTCGGATTGGAGCGTGTACTGATACATGGCGTTGCTGGAGCGGCCGCCGATACGCAAATCCTGCACGGCCTGTAGAAAAGCAGAGGCCACCGGCAGACGGTTCAATTGGGGGCGGAGGCGATTGATGAGCTGAGCGGCGCTGACGTCGCGCTGGTTCAGCGGCTTGAGCGCAACGTAGAGAGAGCCGGTGTTTGTGGCTCCGTTGCCGCCGGTGAAAGCAATTACATTGGCGACCGCGGGATCTTTCTTGATTACTTCGCCGATCTGCCGAATAGACGTATCCATCGCGGGGAAGGACGAATCCTGCGGGCCACGGACGCTGCCAGAAATTGCTCCTGTGTCTTCCACCGGGAAAAAGCCCTTGGGTATTTTGATGATCAGCACCACGTTGAGCGCTATGGTGATGAAAAGCACGATGAGGGTTGGAGCGGGATGTTCCAGCACCCAACGGAGGCTGCCTCGATACAGGGACAGCACCCAGTCAAAGAATTTTTCGCTGGCCATGTACATGCGGCCATGCCTTTCGGTGCGCTCGCTCCTGAGGAGATAGGCGCACATCATGGGCGTGGTGGTCAGCGAAATGATCATGGACACAAAGACGGCCGTCGAAAGCGTGACGGCAAACTCGCGGAAGAGACGGCCGACGATTCCGCCCATCATCAGAAGAGGAATAAAGACGGCGATTAGCGAAATACTGATGGTGAAAACCGTGAACCCGATTTCTTCCGCGCCCTTCAGCGCCGCGGCAAAGGGCTTCATTCCCTCTTCCAGATGGCGCGCGATGTTCTCCATCACCACAATGGCATCGTCGACCACAAAGCCTGTGGCGATGGTCATGGCCATCAGCGAGAGGTTGTCAAGGGTATATCCGAGCAGATACATCACGGCGAACGTACCGACCAGCGAGACCGGCACCGCGACGGCTGGAATAAGAGTGGCGCGGCCGTTACGCAGAAAGACGAACACTACGACGATAACCAGGCCGATCGAGATGAGCAGCGTCCGCTCGACGTCACTCACCGAGGCGCGGATGGTGATGGTGCGATCAAGAACGATAGTGGTGTCGATGCCGAGCGGAAGGGATGCCTGGATGTACGGGAGTTGCGCGCGTATGCGATCGACCGTGTTAATGATGTTGGCGCCGGGCTGGCGGAAGATGATGACAGTAACCGAACGCTTCCCGTTCAAATAGCCGGCAGCACGGACGTTCTGCACAGAGTCTGTCACCTGCGCGACGTCGGATAGACGGACAGCCGCGCCGTTCTTATACCCGACAACGAGCGGATTATAGTCGGCTGCGAGCGAGATCTGATCGTTGGCGAGAATGTCAGCGGTGACATTGCCGTCGGTGATTTGCCCTTTGGCCAGATCGGCGTTCTGCAGGCTCAGTACAGATTGCAGGCTCGCGAGGGTAAGTCCATAGCTGGCCAGCTGTGTGGGATTTGCATCCACCCGCACGGAGGGCAGCGCACCGCCTCCGACACTTACCTGCCCTACACCTTGTATCTGCGATAACTTCTGTTCAAGGACTGTGGAAGCTTCGTCGTAAAGTTTCGCGGGACCGAATTTGTCCGAGGTCAGTCCTAGAATCATGATCGGCGAATCCGCGGGATTGACCTTGCGATAGGTTGGATTGCCCGGCAGATTGGCAGGCAGATAGGTTCGTGCGGCATTGATGGCGGCCTCGACGTCGCGAGCGGCGCCGTCGATATCGCGGCTGAGGTCGAACTGAATGGTGACTGATGTGCTTCCGAGCGTGCTCGAGGAGGTCATCTCCGTCACACCGGCTATGTGCCCGAACTGACGCTCCAGGGGAGTGGCGACGGACGACGCCATAATGTCAGCGCTCCCACCCGGCAGGCTCGCACTGACGGAAATCGTCGGAAAGTCGACCTCGGGCAGAGGCGCGACCGGCAGCACTTCATACGCGACAGCTCCGGCGAGGGCAATCGCCACCGTGAGCAGCGTGGTTGCGACGGGCCGGCGAATGAACGGTGCGGAGATGTTCATGCCGGCCCTGCCTGCGGTGCTTCTCCGGTTTCCGCCCTTTTCGGTTGGCGGGCAAAACGATGCGCCAGATTATCAAAAAAGATGTAGATAACGGGCGTGGTGTATAGCGTGAGCGCCTGGCTCAGCAGGAGTCCGCCTACCATGGCGATGCCCAGAGGACGCCGCAACTCCGAACCGAAACCACTGCCCAGCGCCAGCGGTAGTCCACCCAGCAGCGCGGCCATGGTGGTCATCATAATGGGGCGGAAACGGAGCAGGCAGGCTTCGTAGATTGCATCCGTCGCGTTCTTTCCGTGCTGCCGTTCGGCTTCGAGCGCGAAGTCGACCATCATGATGCCGTTCTTTTTCACGATGCCGATCAGCAGGACGATGCCGATAATCGCGACCACGCTTAAATCCTGGTGAAAAAGAATCAATGCCAAGAACGCTCCGACGCCCGCCGATGGGAGAGTAGAAAGAATCGTGATCGGGTGGATAAAGCTCTCGTACAAAACGCCCAGCACAATGTAGACGGTGACGAGCGCGGCGAGAATGAGTAAAGGCTCGTTGGAAAGCGAGTTTGTAAAGGATGCAGCCGTCCCCTGAAAACCGGCCTGCAGGCTGGGCGGCATGTGCATGTCTTTCTGCACCTTGTCGACTGCGGTGATCGCCTCACCCAGCGCGGCGCTCGGCGCGAGATTGAACGACACGGTGATAGCCGGAAACTGACCCTGGTGAGTGATGGCAAGAGCTTCGGTCGTCTTCTCGAAGTGGGAGAAAGCGCTGAGGGGCACGGCACTGCTCATGATCGAACTGGTGACTCCCGCAGAGTTGGCTCCGTTAGAGGCAGAAGTTGTGCCCGGTGAAAGTGCGTTCGCAGGGGGAGCAAGGGTATTTGCAGACGGAGTGTACTGCGCTGAGGATGTCAACGCATTGGACCCCGCTGCGGAAGCTCCCGATGATGCGAACGAGGTAGAGGCTCCGGTACCGGTTGCTCCTGCTGAGACATTGGACTGGATGTAAAGATGGTTCAGCTTGTTGGGATCCAGTTGAAACTGCGGCTGACTCTCGAGAACAACGTGGTACTGATTTACCTGGGTGTACATCGTGTTAATCTGCCGCTGGCCAAAGGCATCGTACAGAGTGTTATCGATGGTCGACGGCGCGATGCCCAACCGCGAGGCGGTAACCCGGTCAATCACCAGAGATACCGCAAGCCCTCCGGTTTGCTGATCGGTGGCGACATCTTCCAGTTCCGGCAGCTGCTTCAGGCGGCTGACGAAGCGGTTGGTCCAGTCATTCAATTCATTCGCATCGGGGTCTTCGAGCGTGTACTGGTATTGCGTGCGGCTCACGCGATCATCCACAGAAATGTTCTGCACTGGTTGCATGAACAGTTCTATGCCTTGAACCTGGTCCAGTTTCGATTTGAGCCGGCGGATTAGATCGGAAGCGCTCATGTTGCGCTGATTGAGCGGCTTTAGATTGATCGATATTCGACCGCTATTCGTCGTGGTATTGGTACCGTCCGCACCGATGAATGACGAGAGGCTTTCGACGGCCGGATCATCCAGAATTACTTTGGCTAATTCCTGCTGCTTCTGAGCCATGGCCTTTGAGCCAATCGTCTGCGGCGCCTGTGATATGCCCTGGATGACGCCGGTATCCTGCACGGGGAAAAATCCTTTGGGGATAATGATGTAAAGGAAAATCGTAAGCAGCAGCGTGGCCAGCGCAACCAACAAAGTAATCGTCTGGAACTTAAGGACAAACTTCAGCGTCCGGCCGTAGAAAGCGATCATGTTCTCGAAGACGCGCTCCGAAGCTCGATAGATGCGCCCCTGCTGCTCCTTGGGTTGGTGGCGCAGGATTCGCGCGCTCATCATGGGCGTGAGCGTAAGTGAGACGACGGCTGAAACGATGATGGTGACGGCGAGAGTCACGGCGAATTCACGGAACAGGCGCCCCACCACATCGCCCATGAATAAAAGCGGAATCAAGACGGCGATGAGCGACACGGTCAGCGAGAGAATGGTGAAGCCAATTTGCTCGGCACCCTTGAGGGCGGCTTCCATCGGGGGATCGCCGGCTTCGATGTACCGGGCGATGTTTTCAATCATCACGATCGCGTCATCCACAACGAAGCCGGTGGAGATTGTGAGCGCCATCAGCGACAAGTTATCCAGGCTGTAACCAAGGATGTACATCGCCGCGAAAGTGCCGATCAGCGACAGCGGCACCGCCACACTGGGGATAATCGTGGCATAGAGACTTCGCAGGAACAGAAAGATAACCAGCACGACCAGGCCGACCGTCAAGAGCAATTCGAACTCGACGTCGGAGACCGACGCCTCGATGGCGGTTGTAAGGTCGGTGAGCGTGGTCACCTGAATGCCAGTGGGCAGGTTAGCTTGAAGCTGCGGCAGTAATTGCTTGATGCTCTTGACCACGCTGATGGTGTTGGCGCCGGGCTGGCGTTGGACGTTGAGAATCACGGCCGGGGTCTGATTCATCCATGCCGCCTGATTGTTGTTCTCCACGCCATTTACGACGCCGGCTACGTCGGTCAGCATCACGGGCGCACCGTTGCGGTAGGCCACAACTACCTTCTTATAATCGTCGCTGGTGACAAGTTGATCGTTTGCGTCGATCTGGTAATCCTGGCGCGGCCCATCGAAGTTTCCTTTGGCGGCGTTCACGCTGGCCTGGGTAAGCGCGCTACGCAAGTCTTCCATGTTGATTCCGTAGGATGACAAGGCCGCGGGGTTTGCCTGAATGCGAACTGCGGGCTTCTGTCCGCCGCTGATGGTGACCAGGCCGACGCCGCTGAGCTGCGAGATTTTGGGCGCAAGGCGCGTATCCACAAGGTCCTCGACTTGAGAAAGCGGCATGGAGCTTGAGGTAATCGCGAGAGTGAGCACAGGAGCATCTGCGGGATTGGTCTTGCTGTAGATCGGTGGCGCCGGCAGAATGGATGGCAACAAACTTTGCGACGCGTTGATCGCCGACTGCACCTCTTCCTCGGCTACATCGATATTCAGAGTGAGGTTGAACTGCAGCACAATGACGGACGTGCCTCCCGAGCTGGTGGAGGTCATCTGGCTCAAACCCTGCAGTTCGCCGAACTGGCGCTCCAGCGGCGCCGTCACCGTGGTCGCCATCACCGTAGGGCTGGCTCCGGGTTAAAACGTGAGCACCTGAATGGTTGGATAATCGACTTCCGGCAACGCGGAGACCGGCAGTTGGGTAAAGCCGACCAGACCGACCAGCAGGATTGCAGCCATCAGCAATGAGGTCGCAACGGGCCGCAAGATAAACGGGCGGGATGGACTCACGGGGTGGTGCTCCCGCTCGTGGTGGCTGGCGCAGGCTTGGCCGGAGCCTTGTTCGCGACAACGACTGCGGTATTCTCCTGCAATTTGTCGAAGCTGCTGTTGGCGACAACATCGCCAGGGTTGATGCCGTCTACTTGAGTTAAACCACCTTCGGTGACCCCCGGCTTTACGGTGCGCAAATGAGCGACGTTGTTTTGAATCAAATACACGAACGATGCCTGACCATTTTGTTGAATGGCTGAAGCTGGAACCAGCGTTACTCCCTGCAATGTGTTCACCAGCAGTCGTGTGTTCACAAACTGGTTGGGGAAGAGCGCATCATTCTTGTTGTCGAAGACGGCTCGTGCTTTGACTGTCCCAGTCGTGGTGTCGATCTGGTTGTCGAGCGTCAACAGGGTTCCGCTGGCGATCTTGGTTTGCGCAGTGCGGTCGAAGGCATCTACGCTGAGCTTGGCCTTCTTTTGCAGTCGAACTTGCACGGGGCCGAGATCGTCTTCTGGAATGGTGAAAATCACGGTGATGGGCTGCATTTGCGTGATGACTGCGAGAGTTACGGTTCCCGCGGATTGAACTACGTTGCCGGGGTCGACCAGACGTAAACCGACTCGGCCGGCGATGGGAGCGGTGATATGGCAGAAGTCGACCTGAACCTGGTCAAATTGCACGGTTCCCTGATCGTTCTTTACTGTGCCTTCATCTTGCAGCACGAGCTTTTCCTGGTCGTCCAACAATTGCTTTTGAATCGCGTTGCGCGCCCAGGCTGCGCGATAACGATCGAGGTCCATTTGGGCTTGGGCGAGCAGATTCTGGTCGCGTTCGAGCGCGCCTTGCGCCTGCAGCAGAGTCGCGCGGAACGGACGCGAGTCGATGTCAACCAGCGGATCCCCCTTCTTGACCGGTTGACCCTCCTTGAAATGCACGGCAACGACGAGGCCGTCTACCTCGCTGGTAATTGAATCGGTATAGACCGGAGTGACCGTACCGATTTCGTCAAGGTACACTCCGATGTTGCCTTTCTGGGCGGTCCCGGTGGTAATGTTAATCTTTGGCGCAGCAGGCTTGGCTTTCTTCTCGCCCTCTTCGTGGCGCCATAGCAAGACCGCGAGCACAAGGAGGAGTAACAACACACTCCCGATGACAATCCACAAGGTTTTATGATTGTGAGCCGCCGACTCGTGAGCCGGGAGTTGATGGCCAGGGTCCGTGATGGGATGCTCACTCGTGTTAACGGTCAAAAGGGCTCTCCTTATGTTATACCGGCTCCGAATTGCTCAGAATTATAGTCGACGGGACGGAAGTTCGATTCGCAATCGTGATGCCCGGTTGGCGGCCTTCCGGCGCGTTTCCCGAAGTGACCCATTCTTAGAACGCTTCCACAGGCCTGCCGCAGAGCCGGTCGGGAACTGTCCTGGAACAAACGGCATTCTTAATCTCCGTTGCCACAAAAGATGCAGCCAACGAAACTTACTTGGAATCTAAGTGTTAGTACATTGAGAACGCATGAACGCGGGTTTTGTAAAGTTTTGCAGAGGAGGCTTGAGAATATGAACATTCACCGAGATGCCCCAGGGTTATCGAGGCCACGAACGGGCCACCGGATTTTAGGTTCCCTGTTGTCGCTGGCACTGGTGTTCGTGACTTTGCCTCAGAACCTTTGGGCTGATCAGGATCAAACTCCGGCAGCCCCGGCGCAAGACGCTGCAGCCACCGCACAAGGCGCAGCGGCCCCAGCGCAATCGGCTGCGGCGCCTGCTTACACGCAACAGAGTGCTGACCAACTGCAGCAGTTGGTAGCGCCGATTGCGCTGTATCCGGATTCCCTGGTGGCGCAGGTCCTGGCGGCGTCCACGTTTCCCGAGCAGGTGGTCGAGGCTGACCGATGGGTGCAAGCGCATCCTGACCTGAAGGGCACCGATTTGGGCAAAGCTGTGGACCAACAGCCCTGGGACCCGAGCGTCAAGGCGCTCACGGCGTTTCCGTCCGTCCTGGGAAACATGGATAAGAACCTTTCCTGGACCTCTTCTCTGGGCGACGCCTACTACAACCAGCAACAGGCTGTAATGGATGCAGTACAAGTGATGCGCAAGAAAGCGCAAGACGCCGGCAATCTCAAGACTACGCCGCAGCAAACCGTAGCGACGCAAGACTCGGACATCACAATTGAGCCTACCGATCCCGATGAGGTTTACATCCCGGCATACGATCCGTGGCTGGTTTACGGGTACCCGGTCGCGGCGTGGCCGGGATGGTATCCGTATCCTGGAATTTGGTTTGGTGGCCCGTATCTATCGTTCGGACTTGGCTTTGGAATCGGTTGGTGGGGAGGTTTTGGATGGGGATGGGGCCATTGGGGATTCGATTGGCATAACCATTACGCCGTGTTTAACCACGGCAGGTATTACTCGGGCAGCAGGACTTTTTACAATCGGAGCAGTTTTGCCCGAGGCGGAGGCGTGCGAGGCGGAGGTTTCGACCGTGGGGGGGCAAGGCCCTTCGACGGAAACCGGCAAGCGGCCAGGGGATACGCCGCACCGCGCGGCCAGAGCGGCGTACGATCGGGCGCCTTCAGCGGCTACGGCCATGGAGGACAGACAAGGAGCTTCTCGTCACGCGGTAGCGCCAGTATGGGAGGCGGAGGCGCGCGTGGCGGAGGCGGCGGTTCCCACGGCGGAGGCGGCGGGCGACGATAATTGAAGTCACGTTGTGTTCCGGCAGTTTCGAGAATTTGAAATGGAGAGAAGCCATATGCAGCAAACGAAGCTGAACGTCGAGAAATATCATGGAGCCAATCTTCTCAACCTTGCTGGGGTAGCAATACTTGTGACGGGGTGTCTATCCATTTCGTCCGTAGCCCAGCAAGCGAGCCAAAAAACCTTTTCGTCGGCGGAAGACGCCAGCCACGCACTGGTGACTGCGGCTCAGGGTAACGACGAAAAGGCAATGCTCGACATCCTGGGATCGGACGGAAAGCAAATCGTTTCGTCCGGAGACGAAGCCGAGGACGCCGAAAGCCGCGCTAACTTCGTCAAGAAATATCAGGAGATGCACCGCCTGGTGAAAGAACCCGATGGATCCACGGTGTTGTATATCGGCGCCGAGAACTGGCCCACGCCCATACCGCTGGTGAGTAAGGGCAGTGCGTGGTATTTCGATACCGAGGCGGGCAAGCAAGAAATCCTCTATAGGCGGATCGGTCGGAATGAAATGTCGGCCATCCGTGTTTGCCAAGAGCTTGTAGCGGCGCAAAAGGAATACTCCGCGGACCACAACAACGAATATGCCCAGAAAATATTCAGCGATGAAGGGCAACACAATGGGCTTTACTGGAAAAGTAGTGGCGATCACCTCAGCCCTATCGGACCGCTGGTGGCAGCGGCCGTTACTGAGAGTTATGCATCGAGTAAAGACAGTGTCCTGACTCCTTATCGCGGCTACTATTACCGCGTCTTGACCCACCAGGGGAAAGAGGCTCGGGGCGGCGCGAAAGGTTACGTCGTAAACGGCAAAATGACCGGAGGATTTGCTTTCGTAGCCTATCCGGCGGAATACAGGTTGTCCGGCGTTATGACCTTCGTCGTTAACGAGGATGGAGTTGTCTATCAGAAGGACCTCGGCAAAAAGACCGAAGTTCTGGCCAAAGGGATAAAGGACTACAACCCTAATTCCACATGGCAAAAGTCGGAAGAACAGCAAGAAGGAAGTGCTGGCGAGCAGAAGACCAAGTAAACGAGTTCTGTGCGTAGCTCACACGCTTAGAACTGGAATCGGGGCCGCACAGATGATTGCGTAACCGTGGATGCGCAGGTTGCCACCGTACGGGTAGCACTCGATAACCAGCAAATCCGCTTTGGTCTGCTTCACGGCCTGGCTGAGGACCTTCGGCACGTCACCACTGCCGATGAAAACGTCGGTCTTGACGCCTGCGTCTTTCTGAAACCGCGCGAGTTGCTGGGTGGCGTCGCCAACGAGTTCCTGTTTCCATCTTGGATTGACGTAGCTGCCTCCCGGTCCCCAAAGCTCTACCGAGGCGGTGACGTGGGCAAGCGTAAGATGGGCGTCGAATTCGGCCGCTAGTTGCGCGGCCCACGACACCGCTCTGTGGCTGCGCGGGGTGAGATCGACCGCGCACAGGATATTGCGGATCGCAAACTTCTGGGTTGGCGATTCTTCCACGTGAGCGCCGGTCCAGACCGGGCACTCCGTCCCATATAGAACTTTCGCTGTCACAGACCCCAGCAGAAACTGGTTGAAGGCGAAGCCGTGGGACGACATCATAATTAGGTCGGCATTTTCCGCCTGGGCCGTCTGCAGGATTGCCCGGACCGGCTCACCTTTGACCAAGATGCATCGGATGGCCAGGCCTGCGAGCTCGGGCCGGAGAGATTGATCCGCATTTTTTCCCGCCCCGCCTTGCTCAGCCTCACCAAGCGTCGCAGCGAGCAAATCCCAACTGGAGAACTCGGGGCTGTCCAGGGGCACACCGGCAGCATGGCTCTGCGCCGTCACGACGTGGAGCAACACAATCTCGGAATGAAAATGGTGGGCAAGAGTCGCAGCCTGATGAACCACGCGAAGCGAGGCATTCGGGAAATCAACCGGCAGAAGAATCCTTTTAATATTCAACATCGCGGCGCGTCCGCTTCATTCTGTCCCGAACCTTTTCAGATCCTCCGGTCCATCCGCCAGTCTCACTGCTTCTTTGCCCTGAACTTGTTCCCGGATTTTTTCGACGACGTCGGGATTGGCCAAGGTGGTTATGTCTCCGGTATGCATGTTGTTGGAGATGGCTGCGAGAACACGCCGCATGAGCTTGCCGGATCGTGTCTTTGGCATATCCGGAACGATTAAGATCCTTCGCGGGCGGGCAATCTTTCCAATCATGGTTTCGATGGCCTTGCTGACCTTGTCCACAATCTCCGGGCTGGACTGTAAACCCGGCTGCAGGGCGATGTAGACCTCCGGCACGCGGCCTTTGATTTCGTCCACTACCGGCACTACGGCTGCTTCTGCTACCTCGGAAACCGTGAGGCAGGCAGACTCGATTTCCTTTGTGCCCAGGCGGTGACCGGCCACATTGATGACGTCATCCACGCGTCCCAGGATCCTGAAATACCCATCGGCCGCCAGCACCGCTCCGTCGGCGGCAAAATATGGCCAGTCATGCCAGTCTTTGCTTTTGGGATTCTTGCAGTACTTGCTGTAGTACTGTTTGACGAAGCGATCGCGATCGCCCCAGATAGTTTGCATGATCCCCGGCCAAGGATTGCGGATACATATGTTGCCCGCCTTGCCTGATCCCGCCGCGACTGGTTCGTTGTTTTCGTCAATGATCGTGGGATAAATTCCGGGCACGCCCGGGCCCGCGCTTCCTGGCTTCATGGGGTCGAGGGCTGGCTTGGTGCTGCACAGGAATCCTCCGTTTTCGGTTTGCCACCAGGTGTCCACGATTACCGCCTCGCCTTTGCCCACCATATCGTGATACCAGCGCCAAACCTCAGGCTCGATGGGTTCTCCGACCGTCGTCATGTGCTTGAAATGGTAGTTGTACCTGGAGGGTTCATCGTGACCGGACTTACGCAACATGCGAATCGCCGTGGGCGATGTGTGGAAGATGTTGACGTCCAGGCGCTCGGCGATTCTCCATACTCTTCCGGCATCGGGGAAAGTGGGCACGCCTTCGTAGAGCACGCTGGTAGCGGCCAGGGCCAGCGGACCGTACACAATATAGGAGTGACCCGTGATCCAGCCGATGTCTGCCATGCACCAGTACACGTCTTCGGGATGAATATCCTGAATGAACTTGGAGGTGCCGGCCACGTAGGCGAGGTAGCCTCCAGTACGGTGCTGGCAGCCTTTCGGCTTTCCAGTGCTGCCGCTGGTGTACATAAGAAACAGCGGCGCTTCCGCATCCATGGGAACGGGAGGCACGATCTGCCCCGCATACTTAGGGAGGATTTCGTCAACCCAGAAGTCGCGCCCTTTCATGAACGGCGAAGCGGATGCATTCTTGCCGGCGTGCCGCCTCCAGACCATGACCTTGTCCACGGGCTGGCCTTCCTTCTTGGCTGTTTCGAGCGCGATCTCGGAGGCCGCTTTGTGGTCGATCATCTTGCCGTTGCGATAATAGCCATCCATCGTGATGAGGACTCGGCTGCCCGAATCGGCGGCGCGCATGCCGCAAGCCTCGCCGCTGAAGCCTCCAAACACGACGGAGTGAATCACTCCGAGGCGCGCGCATGCCAGCATGGTGACGGGCAACTCAGGGACCATCGGCATATGAATGGTGACGCGATCTCCACTCTTCAGACCGCAGAAATCGCGCAGCAACGCCGCGAATTCATTCACTCTCACGTAGAGTTCGCGGTAAGTCACTGACACCGGCGCTTCGCCTTCCGGTTCCGGCACAAAGATCAGCGCAGCTTTGTTCTTGTATTTGGCAAGGTGCCGGTCGACGCAGTTGTAGGAGGCGTTGAGCTTGCCGCCTACAAACCATTTCCAGAACGGCGGATCACTGGTGTCGAGCGTGGTGTGCCAGTATTGGTCCCAGCTCAGCAGATCCGCGTACTCCCGAAAGCATTCCGGGAAATTCTTCTCACTGAAGCGTTCCATGACGCTAGGGTCAGTGAGATTCGCCTGGCCAACAAACTTCGTAGAGGGATAATAGTATTCTTCTTCGCGCCAGTGAACGGCGATCTGCGCTTCGGTGGCTTCGCTGACTGCCGATGGTTTCGGGCGTATTTCCGCCATATCGGTCACTCCCGGAATTGTTGAATAAGACTTGCCGTATACGAATTGCTGAAATATACCACGGGCGGGCAGGCATTTTCCGCGAGCGTTTCATCGTTTTGCGATTACGCGCTCGCGGTGCTGTTTGGCTTGTGCAGGCCGGAAATGAATCCCAGCCGAATTGATCCCGCTAGTCGGCCGCTGACGCCTTTCCTCCGGTTTCATCCCAAATGCGGTTGCCGTGGGTCTCTTTCAGCAGCAGACTTCCCACGATGAACGTTATGCCGGCGACAATCATCGGGTAATAGAGGCCGGCATAAATATTGCCGGTTTCGGCAACCACCGACAGGCCGATCAAGGGCAGCAATCCCCCAAACACACCATTCCCTATGTGATACGGCAGGGAAAGCGAAGTGTAGCGAATCTTCGCCGGGAAAGCTTCAATCAGATAAGCGGCAATGGGGCCGTAGATCAGGCATACATAAAGAACCTGAATGAAAATCAGTACCACCAACATGGTCGTATTCGGATTCGCGGCTTCCTTCGCCGCCACCAATGCGCCCGTCGCGTCTGTCGTCATGGCGGTGAGACCGATCGCGCCAGTTACCTTACTGCGGGACGACTTGACAGTGACAACATTGTTCCCCGCTGCGCGTTCCATGGCCTTGTAGATCGGGATGTAAGTAAGAACCGCAAGGAGGCAGCCCGCCATCATAAGCTTCTTGCGGCCGATGCGGTCGGAGAGTGCTCCCACTACCGTGAAAAACGGCATCCCGATCAGCAGGGCGATAGCGACCACGATGTTTGCGGTCTTGACATTCACCTTCAGGACGGTCTGCATATAGAACAGCGCGTAAAACTGCCCGGTGTACCAGACCACACCCTGCCCGGCGGTCGCGCCGAAAAGCGAAATCAGGACGAGTTTCAGATTCGCCCATTTGGTGAAGGCATCCTTGAGCGGTTGGGTTGAGGTCATTCCCGTGGCCTTGAGTTGGGCGAAGATGGGCGACTCCTTCATCTTCAAGCGGATGTAGAGTGAGATCAGTACGAGGAAGATGGAGACCAGGAAAGGGATGCGCCAGCCATAGGCCGCGAAGTCTTCCTTCGACATCGAGTTTTGTGTGATCAGAATCACGATGAGTGAGACGAAAAGGCCCAGCGTAGCCGTGATCTGGATGAAGCTGGTGTAGAAGCCGCGCTTGTTGTCGGGGACATGCTCGCCTACGTAAATCACGGCGCCGCCGTACTCTCCACCCAGCGCCAATCCCTGCAGGATTCGGATCCCTAGCAGCACAATCGGTGCGAACCAGCCCGCCGTCGCGTAGGAGGGCAACAATCCGATGGCGAACGTTGAGAACCCCATGATGGAGAGCGTCACGATAAAGGCATATTTGCGCCCGACCAGGTCGCCGATGCGGCCGAAGAAAAGTGCGCCGAAAGGCCGCACAAGAAAGCCGACCGCGAAGGTCGCGAGATAAGCGAGGTAGGCAAACGTGTCGTTGCCCGGAGGATAAAACTTCAGCGCCAGGATGGCCGTGAGACTGCCAAAAATGTAGAAGTCATACCACTCGATCATGGTGCCGACGGACGACGCCGAAATCACGCGCCAGATGCTATACTCTGCGTTGCCACTTCCAGCCACTGCAGCATTCGCCATAACTTACTCCATTTACCTGAAGTTCTTAAGTCCTGGACATGCATTCTTCCCTCTTGCAGTCTCAGGCACTACACGGCTTAAAGCACTGTGCGACTCACGGCTGCTACCAATACCCAACATGCTTGCCGTTATTCCTTCTGCAAAGCTGCGCTTACCGTCAATTCCGATCCGGCTGTGACCGTAAGATCTCGTTTCCACTGGGCAAAACCGGGCATCGAAAAGACAACGACATGGGCCCCGGTAGCAAGCGGAATCTCGGATGGCGTACTACCCAGGTACTTGCCGTCTACAGTGATTTCCGCGCCGGGGGGTGTCGAACTGAACTTGCACCTTACTTTTTCCGGCACTTTCTCGGGAGAAACTTGCTCCGCCGCAACCACGGCGGGAGCAGCCGCCGCGGGCACCGGGGAATTCTGCTGGGGGGCTGCAGCCGCCGGAGTCGCCTGAGTTGCAACTGCGGCGGCACTCGCCGGCGGACTGTTCTTTCCATCCACGACCAGAGTGTACAGCTGCTTTCGCGCTTTGCCTTTGTCGTTTTGGTAGTACACGATGATGCCGTGTTTCTCTCTTCTAGCGTCAAAACTTTCGCCCTTAGGCAATGGCGTACAGCTGGAAAATCTCGAATCGATGGTGCAACTGATGCGGAATGGAGGCTCGTTGCCTTCCTGCACCAGCAAAGTATTCGTCAGTATCGCGCCTCTGCTGTTATTGCAGTACGCGTCAAAATTAACCTGGTCGCAATTCTTTGGAACATCGTTGCCGCCAAGGTTCACCGACCGGGTTTCAGAATCCAGAACCTTGATCCGTATCGGATGGTCGCGCGAAGTGGCGCTCGCGAAGATGGCGACCAACAGAAAGCCAGCCTGCAGGGCCATGATTCCACGCATATTCATCGACCTGACTCCTATAAACACTAAGGATGCAACCGTTGCATCCCGGTTTTCCGGGGACGTTCTGGAAGCTAGTACATCAGTGATCCATTGGTGCCCGCGCACAATGCACCCCTTCGCCTAAAGGAGCCTTGGGAGGATGGACTCAACCGCAGGCCAATCGCCTGAGTAGAGCCATCCCCCCGCTTCAATACCCAGTGCCGTCACTCGACACTGGCTATTCCGATCAATCCGGAACCGGCTAGAACGTGAAAATTGGACCGAATTTCGTACGGTGATCTTGCCATTCGTTACTGGGATTCCCCGCGATTGTATAGTCAACGCCGTTTTTGAGACGCGTGGCGTAGAGCGATTGCTCAAAGCCGAATGTTATATACGGATTAAGTTTGTAGTAGAGAGTGCCCACCGCCATCTTGCCATACAAGAGCGGCAAAACTCCCTCGGCATTGGGGTTGTAGAGGTCCTTGTGCACGACCTGGTCCTTGCCCAGATCGAAATAGAGTGACCAGCCTGCATTGTGACCCTTGGGATTGGCGTTAAACCACCGGGAGAGCGGCAATCCGAGATTGATGAATCCGCCAAACGCGCGGGTCGGCCGCTCCGGAGCAATCACCACGTTGCCCGTGGGGCAGGCTCCCGCTGCGGTTAGGGGCGCATTGCAAGCCAGTTGAGGCGTGCCGGAAGCGTTCACCACTCCGTCGACGGGAGTAAACGTGACTGGGCCCACTTGTGTGTGATAACATTGCGGCCTCCTTTCGCCGTTTAGCCGGAGGCATGTCCAATTCAGGTCCCCGCGAGAGGTGCGGCCCACCCGGTCACGTTTCGACCGGAAGTGCTGTCAGCAGTGATCTGCGAAATCGTGAGGAGAGAGGTCTTTAGACAAATGAAGACCGATTAGTCGCGGAAGAATTCCCGTTTCGGGGTCGATCGAGACTTTTGAGAGCTAAATTGACCATCTCTCAGTACTGCGATGTTGAATAATGTTGATGTGCAACCCGAGAACCTCACCCAGCGACAGATCTTGTCAGTCCGTTGCCCGATGTGCCGTGCGCTACCGAAGGAGAGATGCACTCTTAGCACAGGGCACCCGTCCGCCAAGACGCATCTCGCGCGGAGTGCAGCCGCCGCCAAGGCTCCCCCGCCCGAGAACTCTGGTCATGCGATTCTGCGAATCCTGATGAACGCTGCGAGCCGGGTCTTTCGACGCAAATAGCCGCGAGCTAAACTCGCGGCTTTCGATCTTCAGTGTGTCGACGCCAGTGAAGGGAGCACATCGTAAAGAGGCTGCGTGGGCCTGACGGCTGGATTTTCATCAGCCACCGACATTGCCAGAATGCGTATCCTGTCGTTATTCGGTAATGTAATCGTCCTCGCGCCGGCGGGCAGGTCAATCGGATACGCGAAGAGATAGGAATACCTGTAGGGCACATTGTCACCTGCGGCGTTGTGATGGTGCGAGCAATACCACGCCAGGTCGGCGCGCTTGATATAGCCCGGCTTGATGCCCGTCATCTGGCCATAGTCGTCTTGTAAAGTGTCCTCTGAGGTCCACTGACGGTCATCCCACTCCCCGACGAACCCTCCCCAATCCTCAATGTTGAGGTCGACACCTTTATTCTCCATTAGGAACGTTGCTTCTTGGTCGCCCTCCGACGAGGCTGCCAGTATGTATACGCGATTGTAGTGCCCGGCGGGCAGGTCAATCGTCTGCCCGTTCGCAATAATCGCGTTGGGCACGCCTGTCTTCGCTGAAGCAAGCTGAAAGTGCACATCGTTGAAGGTGATCTGTGCGGGCAGCATCTCCGCCGGCAGCGCGTTGCCCTTGCCGTCGAATCCGCCTTGCGACTTTGCGCCGTCGTTGCTGGCAGTGGCCAAATCGTAGCTCAGTGCTACCGGCGCGGAATGCACCGCTGCAACTTTGGTTGGGGCGGCGGTTAGTCTAACTGCGAACGTGCGCGGCTGATATGCGGAGAACGAAGTCACCAATGCCCCACCGCTCACGGTTGCCGGTCCGACGGGTTGCTCCTGGCCGTTGACTTCGCGCGCGGCCGTGATTGCTGCACCAAACGATATCCGGACGCTCGGTTGCGGTTTTCCATCCAGTTCCACCAGGCGCACGATGATCTCGTCTCCTTGTTCCGCTTTCTTCAACGCCAGCGCCCGAATCCGCGGATTGCTGACTTTGAGCAACGAAAACTCCCGGCCCAGTGCGCCATCGTGCTTTGAGGCTTCGAAGGCAATCAGCGGATCGTTCAGGCGCTGCGCCTGCCAGTCGGTCTGACTTTGGCGCCAGTCTCCAGCGTGCCCGACGATGCCATAGACGAACTCGTGATGTCCGACATCTTGTGTACCCTGGTCTGAGTAACCTCCGCGCGTTCCGGGGGTGCGGATCAAAGTAAGGCGGACAGTATGGTCATTCGGTTTGTCCGATCCGTTCTTGCAATCGGTCAGGATGGTGGCGCCGAACTCTCCGCTCATGTCGGTCAAATCAATCCACTGGTGGGACGGCACTTCGAACTTCTTGGACTCGGCGGTGGGCCGTTCGATGGTGCCAATGTCCCAGTTATAGGTGGCCATCTGATTCGAGGCTGCCAGCGGGAAAGTCGCTTTCAAATTTGATTCTGCAGTGTTCCAGTCAATGGCGTTAGCGAACTCTAAGCGCCTTCCCCCGTCACCCGCGGAGAGTCTGATGGTCTGAACAAACCGGGAGCCTGCAGTCTCGCGCGAAACTTCAATTGCCACGCGAGCCGGACCATTTTCCACGACTCGGATTTTCGCTGGACCGCCGACGTAAAGCTTCGGCGGAGCCTGCTCCTGGTCCCAGTCCATGTTCCAGGCGGGCCACTTCTCGGGATTATCGTAGGAGATGGCGAGCCGCGCGGGTCCGGCCAGCAGTTCCCTGCCCAGCGATTTGTTGTAGATACTCGTAACGTCGCCATCGGCATTCAGTTTCACGCGATAGTAACGGTTCTCGATTGCATTTTCGGATACTTGCAGGATCGCAGCCGCGCCCGCGCCCAAACCGGGCCGTATGTCGTAGACCGCGTAGCCAACGGATGGCGCCCTGGCGACGAAAATCACTTTGCCGTTTGAAATCTGCGCTGCAACCTCGTTCCCATCCGGACCGGTCACGTGCACCGCCGTTGGCATGCCCCCGGGAAAGTCAACCTTCGCTTCCACCAAGTCATCGCGCGCAATGTTCAAGGGGTTAAAGACCACTAGCGGGATGCCTTTTGTCTCCGTGTTCAGGGCGGCGGAAACGGCTTCGGTGGCGTCGCTGAGCACGCCCGCGAACTGGTTCATCGCGATCACGTCATCGTTCCAGGCGAACTCGTAAGACTTCGGCGTCGCAGTTCCGGCGGCAAGGTCGTGGAAGTGGCCGCCCATCACGAGGGTCCAGGCATCATTCAGGCGCTGCAACGGATACGGCCGCGCTCCCAGCCATTCCGCGGCCAGCGAAGCTTTCTCCGCCGCATCGGCCAGCAATTCTTCCTTCCGCAGCCAGCGCTTCTGGTAAGCCTGCGACGTGAGCGAACCGGCAGAGTGGTTGGTGAGCTCCATCTCCCCTGTGTAACGGGGAAGTCCGGCGGCCTGCGCGGGGGTGATATCAAGAAACATCTGCTCCGCATTCGCGGAAATCACGTGTACCGGCCCGTCACCGACTTTCACCGCTGGCCACTCAGGATGGGGCTGTTGATCGAAAAGGAATTGCCCCTCCGGGGGCAGGCTGGTTGTGCCTTGGGTCACAATGGCTTCGAAGCGCTTCACATCGTCCTCGCGTGGAGTCCCGCCAATGTCGCCCGTACCGTAGTAGTGATAATCCGTGTAGACTCCGCTGACTTGGCCGTTCCGCTCGACCCGCGCCGCCCAGTCCCTCTGATGTTGTTCTTGCGACCGATCCTGATCGATCCGTTTAAGCGCCGCCTGTTGGCTTTGGAGATGGATGGATTCCTCAATGTCGATGGGATCCGATGAATGACCGCTGCGCTGTTCCTGATCCAGCTTCGCGCGCAGCGTCCGTACCTTATTCTGTATGTTCCGAAGTGCTTCGTCGCGCGGCATCGAAGGGAACGGTTTGCTGAGATCGCCCTCGATGCCGCCGTCGTAGGCCCCGGGATTCAATCCTGCCAGCACGCTCTCACCGTCCGGTCCCACCCACACGCCCACATTGAACGGTATGCCTTCGGGCGTCTTCTCCAACGATTCCGGACCTCCGCCTGGAGCGGACGATCCCCACACCAACTTCTGCGTCGAGAATCCCTTTACCCCTGAATGCGCGAGAATGGTTGGCAAGGACGACGGAAATCCGAAACAGTCGGGCAGCATGTATTCCGCGCTGGCCTGGCCCAGTTCTTTGCGAAACCAATTGTTACCGTAGAGAATTTGCCGGATGATGGCTTCGGCGCTGGGCGCGTTGACATCGCCCTCTTCCATGGACGATCCCGCGGGAAACCACCTTCTTTCATCGACGTACTTCTTCAGCCTTGCGAAGTCGGCGGGAAAATATTCTTTCATGAAACGGTAGCGGTTCGCCCCGCTGAAGTTGAAGACATAATGAGGATACTTGTCGATCAGGGCGAAATTGTCCTCCATAGTCTTGCGAAGATATTCGCTGATGACCTGGGGATATTCCCATCGCCACTCCGTGTCGAGGTGCGCGTAGCCGACTACGTAAAGAGTTGGCTGCTTCGTTAAGTCCGGCTTTTCGGCAGTTTGTGCGCTAGCCGCGGTGAGCAACATCAGCCAGGTCAAGGTGGTTACTACCGAAGTTTTGCCGAATCGTCCCATCGAAACTCTCCACTTCCGTCGAAAACAGTTCGCTTCGCAGTACCGTATGTTACATGAGCGTTCAAGGGCAATGCGCACAGTGGGATCGGCGCGTTTCCTGATACCCTCAATCTAGACACCAGGGAGAAACTAAGCCGTTGCCGCCGATCATTAACGCTCAGGAAATATCGAAATCCTTCGGAGCGAATCCGCTCTTCCAGAACATCTCGTTTACGGTTTCGGAGGGCGACCGTATCGGGTTGATCGGTCCGAACGGCTCGGGCAAGTCAACTCTGCTGCGGATTCTGGCAGGCGACGTACGTCCTGATGGCGGGGAGATCGCGGTCCGAAAACGAATTCGCCTCAGCTACATCGAACAGGACTCAACATTCGAACCGGCGGCGACCGTCCGCTCCGTTGCACAGAGCGCGATGGAGCGAGCGGCAGTACCGGAGTCAGAACGGGGTACTCGCTTCGCGGAGATTCTTGGTCGCGCCGGTTTCGAAAATCTGGAAGCGGAAGCGACCGCTCTCTCGGGCGGCTGGCAGAAACGGCTCGCCATTGTCGAGGCGCTGGTTCAGGGGCCGGATATTCTTCTGCTGGATGAACCTACAAATTATCTGGATCTTGCGGGAATAGAATGGCTGGAAACCCTGTTGGAAGCCACTCCTTTCGCCTGCGTGGTGGTCAGTCATGACCGCTATTTTCTTGAAAACGTCGCCACCGAGATGGCGGAGCTGAACCGGACTTATCCGGACGGACTGCTGCGCGTTTCTGGAAGCTATAGCCGTTTCCTAGAGAAGAAAGAAGAATTCCTGCATTCCCAATCGAAGCGGCAGGAGGCTTTGGAAAATCTGGTTCACAGGGAGATCGAGTGGCTCCGACGTGGGGCAAAGGCGCGCACCAGAAAGTCGAAAGCGCGCATAGACAAAGCGGGCGAGTTAATGGGCGAACTCGCAGACCTGAACTCAAGAAGGCGCAGCGGAACTGCGCAGATCGACTTCTCCGCCACCGATCGAAAAACCAAGCGGTTGATCGAACTCGATGACGTCTCCTGCCAGATTGGAGATCGCACTCTGTTTACCGGACTTAATTGCGTGATCACCGCCGGAATGAAGGTGGGCTTGGTGGGGCCGAACGGCAGCGGAAAGACGAGCTTGCTGCGGCTGTTGCGCGGAGAGTCGGCTCCGGCAACAGGAGAGATTCACCGTGCGGATTGGTTGCGCATCGTCTACTTCGATCAGAGTCGCGAACTGGATCCTGATGTAACTCTGCGCCGTGCTTTGGCCCCGGAAGGCGATTCCGTGGTGTATCAGGATCGCATGATCCACGTGGCTTCGTGGGCGGCGAAATTCCTGTTCGCAGGTGAGCAGTTGAATCAACCCGTAGGGCGACTTTCTGGCGGCGAGCGGGCGCGAGTGCTGATCGCCCAACTCATGCTGCAACCCGCCGACGTTCTGCTGCTCGATGAACCCACCAATGATCTCGACATCCCGACGCTGGACATTCTGGAAGAAAGCCTGCTGGAGTTTCGCGGCTCGCTCGTCCTGGTAACCCATGACCGGTACATGCTGGACCGCGTTTCGACCGTGGTTCTCGGGCTCGATGGAATGGGCGGCGCTGGCCTTTTCGCCGATTACTCGCAATGGGAATCGTGGCAGGAAGAGCGCAAGCAGGATGCCAAGAGCGATGCACGCACCGCAGCGCGGGCCTCGGCCCCAGCGGAGAGCGTCGGTCAGTCGGGGAAAAAGAAGCTTTCTTATTTGGAAGCGCGCGAATATGAAACCATTGAGCAGCGCGTCGCCGGCGCTGAAGCAATACTCCAAGCCAAACGCGTGCAACTGGAAAATCCCGAGATTGTCAGCGACGGTCCGCGCCTCGTAGCTGCACACGCGGAGATGGAAGAAGCTCAGGAAACAGTGGATACGCTTTACGCGCGCTGGGCCGAACTAGAGAAAAAGAAAAACTGAAAGTCCCACTCGCCCCGCGATCGGCTCAACGCGTTAAACAAAAAGCGATGATGGTGTCTCCACGCACGCCGGTGCTGTCTTCGACTTGCTTCAGCAAGGCTGATTCGAGGTCATTCGGATCGGGCTTCATCTCGCAGGCGGCAATCTCGTCGTCCGAAGCTCCGTGGTAGCAGAGTTCGCAAACCCCCAAGCCACCTTCGGACCGGACCGGCGGTCCAAAAACGCGGCAGGTCATGGGGCGTGATTCGTAGAGATCGCAGTTCCCTGTTTCAGGATCGAGCGCTGGGCAGGGCTCCTCGTTCGCGAAATCAGAAAAGCGCTCTGCCGCGTCGTCGCTTTCGTCCAACACACCGCTTACGGGATCGCCCGGAAAGTTCGGTGACAGACGAGCAACCGATTCGCGAGCGCGATCGCGTATTCGATCAGCGCGCTGGGGCGCTCGCTTTTCCAGATCGGTCAGCCCTCGCCGCAGGCGCAGGACATCGAGCTGATTGATGGGGAAAACTCCGATGCAGCACTGCGTGCACCCCGGGCGGCAAACCAGCCATGCGCCGCTGCGACGCGTGGCCTCAACCAAGGCGGAGTCTACGATTTGAATCAGGGCCTTGTCTGAGGCGGTAGGGCGCAGATTCGACATAAAGATGCTCCAATCATATAACTCACACGCGCTTTATTCACTTCGGTAGCCGGGATACTCAACCTCTTATATCCTCCCGTATATTGGACATATTCAACGGCTGATGCGAATCTCCGCGCGCGCGTGGTGCGAATGGCAGAACAATACTTCATCGGCGTGGACGTCGGCGGCACAAAGGTTGCGGCCGGTTTGGTCAGTTCCGTGGGCGAAATCACTCACCGGGTTCGAGTCCCAATGGCCGCAACCGACGCAGCCGCCGGCTTGGCCGCTGTGACCTCTGCCATAGACTCGGTGCGCGCGGCCACCAATTCTAATCCGGAATCCGGGAGTACAATCTCCGCCATCGGGATCTGCGCTCCCGGCCCGCTCGATCCCCGGACCGGCATTGTGATTAATCCTCCGAATCTGCCCGGCTGGCGCAATTTCCCTCTGGCCGACTTGATAGCGAACGCTTATCGCTTGCCCGTTCGAGTTGACAATGACGGCAATGCCGCAGCTTTGGCGGAGGCCTTGTGGGGCGCTGGCCGTGGTTATCGAAACGTCTTCTGCGCCACAATCGGCACTGGGATTGGTACCGGGATTGTCTTCGATGGCCGCATTTATCACGGCCGCACCGGAGCCGCAGCGGAGGGCGGCCACATTACCATCGACTATCGCGGCCCGCGCTGTGGATGCGGGAAACTAGGTTGCATCGAGACTCTGGCCTCCGGGCCGGCGATTGCTCGACGAGCCTCCGAACTGATCGCTGCGGGCCGCGGCTCTGCCATTCTAGAACAGGCCGGAGGCCATCTGGACCGCATCACCGGCGAGATGGTAGGTCGAGCCTATGCTGCCGGTGATTTGCTTGCCAAAGAGGTCCTACAGGACACGGCTATGTTCCTAACGGTATGGCTGGGCAACATCGTGGACCTGCTCGAGCCCGACGTGATGATTGTCGGCGGGGGTGTGGCTTCCATGCTGCAACCATTCTTTGTAGAAATACGCGACCGCCTCCCCAGTTGGAGTGTGAACTTACGTTGCCAGGAAATCCCGGTGGTGACGGCCCACTACGGCGACGATGCAGGCATCGCAGGCGGCGCGGCACTCTGCCTTCAAAAGCAATTGGTGTGACGAGGGAGAGTCCCTACCAATCCTTGCGTGGGTCATCGCCAGAAGGGTCGTCGTTTCTCCACATACGGTCCGCTTCGCCGCCATCATCATCTCGAGTTTGATTGCGTTTGCGATAACAGACAAAGATCATGCCGACGGTCATGAAGGTTGGAGGAGCGATGAGGACTAGGATTCCGCTGCGCAAGGCCTGGATCATTCGTGAGCCCGAGGATGCAGCCTGCGTATAACAAAGGGCACAGCTCTGGGCAAAGGCGGGCACGGGCGCCAGCAGGATGATCAATCCTAGCAGCGCGACGCCGAGAATTCCGATTGCTCTCAAAAGCTTCATGAGCGACCTTTTACTTCCCTACTTCTTCGGCTAGGCTACTTCGCCCATGGTACACCGTCCGCAAGCCGGAAACTGTCGG